>Ga0334892_1001800_pt1 | contig 16898 bp, 11 predicted proteins | sample GraSluR3_MG_4_FD_207213 | JGI IMG/M metagenome (GOLD analysis project Ga0334892, IMG submission 207213) | Sludge microbial communities from methane-producing bioreactor in Wageningen University, Netherlands - Granular Sludge_15_04-R3 | ecosystem: Engineered > Bioreactor > Anaerobic >...
TGGAAAAATCTACAGATTCCCCGTCTACAATGGCTAACAGGTCTGTCTGTAAAAAACTTGAGATCAAGATCGGTTCAGGATTGGTGTTGACGACGATCACATCAATGGCGATATACATGGACCCTGGGTCGGGTTTAAAGAAATCCCCTATGGGCAAAATCTCCCAACCTAATACCATAATAATCTGATCATTGGCTGAAAGGACATCCCCGGCTTCATAAAATGTAGATTCTGTATCCTCGTCAATTTGGATGATCTGATCTATTTCGATTTCAGGTCCTAATTGAAAAGACGGTCTTTCATCAAAGGCGATGACGGTTTCTGTTGCCGTTGGTTCAAGCGTTTCTGTTGCTGTTGGAACCAGCGTTTCTGTTGCTGTTGGAACAGGCGTTTCTGTAGGCCTGACCGTTGCTGTATCAGTCGGTTGGGGCGTTGCTGTTGGCTCGGGTCGGCTTGAAAACCGGCAAGCCACTGATGCACCTGCCAGCATGGTCATGATCACAATGATGACCCTAAAGCTTTGAAATTTTTGACTCTTCATGAATTAATCTCCCTTTCGTCTATTTCTGATTGAACAAAGTTGGGTGAGTTGGTTTTACGATTGACCTCGAGTGATAGGGTGTTTGTCCTTTGTGCTCAAGCGAATGTGTTTGAACTGATCGTGTCTGCGGTTTTCACAATTTCGTGGTCCCTTGCTAAAGATGATAATGGCTTACGCCAGTCTTCAAATTGCCAAAACTGCATCAGAGTGCTTATCAATGGCTTCCTTTACGCGTGGATAGGTCTCTGCTGTGCAATGTACCAGCATTAAGACTCGTTTCCCCTGGCGGAGCTGAATTTCCAGTTTGTTGGGCACAGCGATAATATTATCAATTTTTTCCCATTTAACCAGCTCACTCTGGCGTGAAGCCGCTAACAGACCAGACCCGGCCGCTCCTGGTTTCCCGGACAGTGCCAGCAATGTATTGATGACGGCGTTCTTGCGTTTTGTTTTACCTACGGTCGTTGACCTGACACCGCTTTCGTCCACGGTGAACTGCACATCGTAACGATTTTGATAAAGCAAAAATATGGCGATAATGGCCAGTAAAAATAAGCCCAACAGGATGGCCAGGGTGATCAGCATGATTCGACCTGCACTGACCAAAGTGAGCTGACCATCAATCAGCTCAAGCAAAAGCAGGAACGCCAGTAAACATGCTGAAGAAGCAAACAATACAAAAAATAACCGCCGGATGATCAGTGTGGTTGAGAGCATCGGGAGCCTGGTTTGCCATGTGATCGGTAAACTTGAATCGTTGGTTGGGCGTTCTTGTGACATGTCGCCGTCCTTAGATGCGGATGAACAAAACTGAGGTAAGGCACTTTTTTAGATTTCCCGGTAGTGCTTCTTTTCAATCACCTGGGTTTTGGCCAGCATGTCCCCCAGACGCAGACCTTTCTCGTTGACCATTGCCACGATGGGCTCGATTAACAAAAGGAGCCCGCCTAAGTGGAACACAGGACTGCTAAAAATGATGATGGCGGCAGAAGGCAATTTGCGTAAAATTGCACTCCAATAATTGCAGGGTTGGCCGGTGCTGATGTTGATCACCATCAATTTGCAGCTCTTTTTGCCCCAGCTCTGTCCCCGGCCAAGCCCGTCACGCAATAGGCTGTAAAGGCAGAACCAGATCAAACTGAACACAAATCCACTCAGGGTGATGAAAAAGAAATATTTTGGCACGCCTTCCAGGAACGGCAAGGGTTGATAGCCCATGAACCACGGGATCATTAACAGTAACAGGATTGATAATCCAGGCAGGGTCACGCCACTGATCAGGGTGTCGATGATGAAGGCCAGGGTGCGTTTGCTCCAGGGCGCGCGGGGATAAACGGACACGTTATTGGTTGTACTCTCTAGGGGATTTTCAGTGGATATGGTCATCTAATTTAATTTCTAAAACCTTGTTTTGGATTGCCAGACAGCTCCGACAAATGGTTAATTCACTGAGCTCAATCGGGTTATATTATCTCTACCTGGTTTATTTGTTCTGAACTTTGCCATTTGCTGGCTAAAAATAGGTTCAATGCGAATTGGTGTTGCTGTGCACCTGCTTTAGCTGCGCAGATCGTCATACCAACCCTGCAGCTAAAGCCAATAAACATATTATAACCCAAATAATTTCAGTATTATTGAAATTTGACTTAAATTGAAGTTAATCTCGTTGAAATTACACGGGGGCAGGTGCAGTATAAACCTGGTTTCCCGATTAAAACGTTAACATAACTGGATTGATTGGAATTCAAAAATACATGATAAAATTGAACAATACGTTTTGCCATTAAACAGGAGGAGAATGGCATGCGCAAGGATGTTATTTGGTTAGCGGCCCTATATAAAGTCATTACGCTTTGCTTACGCGACTGCTGGATGGCGGATTAAGAAATGGATGATCATCTTGATGAATTGGCCAGATGTGTGTGGGCATGAATTGACACCGGTCCAATGGTTGGGACTTACCTGTGGTTCCGTGAATCAGTTGGAGATCCAATGAAAACTATCTGGGTAAGGAAAAGGAGAAATAATCATGAGGAAGAAGCCTTTCTGGTTAACCATATTCAGTATTTTAATGTTGATGGTCCTTAGTGGCTGCTTAGATTACAACATTGACATTTATCATCACGTGGATGGCTCTGGCAATATTCGGTTTGAGTTCATATTTCTAGAGGATCTTCTTACTAGGGGTGATGAGATATCCACTTGGGAAGAAGCTAGAGAAGAATTGATGGCGTTAGTTGCGATGGATGACGAGTTCTCAAAGGATAACCCAAACATCCGATCGGATTCCACTAATGACTTTGTTAATCCTCAAACGAACGCATGGCACTATGTGTATAATATTGGATTTTATGACATGCTGACAACGCAAGAAGTTTTTGATGAAGACTGGTTTTTAATTGAAGCAAGTCCAGATGGCACTTACCGCTTCATTTGGGATTTTGGTCCCACAGAAGAAGATGAGGACAGTGATTTTTTCGAGGAGGACAGAGACCTTCTGGAACAGACACACGTCAGGATTAAATTACATGTCTCCGATTTCATCGAGGGCGACTCCCGTGCGGTATATGATCCTATCGAAAAGGTAGTTACCTGGGAGATACCAAATGATGAATTGGTTTTTGATCCACAAACCTATTATTTCTGGGCGGTATACCGGATCGACGCTCCCGAGGGGATTGAAGAGGAACCAGAGATCGAGGTTGCGGATCCGGACAGCCCAGTTGTACCGTTACCCACGCCGTCGGTAGGGCAACCGGAGCAAGATGGCGGCTTTTTAGGATTACCCGATTGGATGCCCTTTACCCTGGCGGGGCTGTGCTGCCTGTCACTGGTCGCGGTGGTTGTGGTGATTGTCCTCATCTTTGTGGTGATAAAGAAGCGCAAGGAGAAAAAACCGGCAGACTTATACTGAAGATTGGTTTTCAATCAATGGATCAATAATCACACAAGTCCTTCAGCCTTATTCTAGGTTGAAGGCATATTGCCCATGTATGAAAGCACAGAAGTGTAGTGATCCTTGGACAGAATCTTCCTTGGAACACCCAAAAGGAGGTCGTTTGATGTTCAACCTAAAGAAAAACTTGCTCATCACTTTCCTTGTCCTTATGCTGGCTACCACTGCTTGCGAAGAAGCCATAGATAATTTTACAGACTTTTACGCACCGGATGAATGGTTTGGTGAGGATGAGGCTATTAATGATGAGGATCAGGTTCAAACCGAACCGCCTATTCAGATTGAGCGACAGGAGGCACAGCCCACCCCAACCGTCATTGTCATCGAGCAGCAGCCAGAAGTTCAGGGTTGCTTTTGGCACAACTATGAGATCAGCCCCCCAGCTGAGAGCACCTCTAACCCTGCCTACGAGATTGACACTAGCGAGCCATTCTCCATCACCACCACCTTCACTCACGGCATTTCTTCCTGTCAAGATCAATTTTTCAAAACCTTTCACAATTGGTCTGATGTCCCCCCTATCTTGTGGCCTGGGGAAACCGAGTCCTATTGGATTGGTATGGATTGGGAGAACATTGGTTCATCTGATTGCTCTGCCCTTGTTGCCGGGGCTAGTACCGGTTTGTCTATCGATGACTTCCGTCTCAAAGCTTCCGAGGAGACCATCAATGTTAAAACCGATCCCCTTGGCAGCCGCGAAGATTCGGGTACTTGGACTGTGCCAGAGGGAAAAGAAGGCGACACTTTTACACTCACAATTCAGGCCATCACTGGTAGCTATGGCGGTACTACCCGCTATCGCTTCAGATACACCTGCAACCTTGCAATCCTTGAAGACTATGAGGGTTTTTCTCCTTCTCCTACCCTCCCACCCACATCTGAACCCATAGAGGCTCCTCAACCAGAAGAAACAATTGAACCTGAAACAGAGGAGCAACCTGTTGAACCGGAAATTGATCAGCCTGACCCTGAAGATTCCATCGATGACTCATCCATCCAGGAACCTACACCTGATCAAGCTGATCTCATACCCCCTGACGAAGACTCTATGGTTGAGGATGCTGATAACGACCAAAACGATTGGGTCTTACCTGTTGTCATTATCAGCACCCTGGCTACTTTAGGAGTCCTTGGGGTCCTCGGGATCACATCCGTTGGTTTGATCGCCAAAATCTTCATGGATAGCTCTCAGGCTGTTGACCTTGTCAACTTAGCTGATACAACATCCCCCGAAAGCCTACCAACGATTACCAGAACAGATATGGAAAACAGCATCAGCGAACAGCTTGTCGAATTAAAGAAACAGGGTCACTACGTTGGAAATAGGACAGCTGTCTCTAAATTTTGGAATCTCACCGTTGGTCAGGTTTATGATCGTGCCTTAGGTTACACCAACAACTACTGTGAGGAGTTTGAGGCCATTGGCAGGAAAGAGCTTCAAAAGATCTTGCCTGAGGGTACCCACATTACCAATATCATCATCGAACGTAATTCTTTGACCAACCACATTGCCAATCGAGTCATCTTGCCCGATGGCAGCGAATATGTCATCGATTATTGGCAAAGCATGGTTGACGGCAAACCTGCCATTTATACCGTTGAAGAATGGGAAAAGACTTGGAATAACACTATGGGTGAGAACATTGTCTTTGGTAATACCCTCACCCGTCTAGATGACAAACAGCGAAGCCTTGAGGAGTTTATTTACAAATATGGCGTTGAGAGAATAGATGAGTGGAAGGGACCTCAGGCGGTCAAGAACTGGCGAAAGAATCTTGATCCGAAAACGGCCGAACAAATCAACACCAAGGCATTGCAGTATCTTACACCTGACCAGCGTATTGAGATCTATAATATGCGCCAGCGCTTCATGGGAAACCAATAACAACCTGGGAGGATGACCATGCTGAAACAGCACAATATCGAAAAAAAGTTTACGCCAGAAAAGGTAATCGGTTTATCATCCAGCACACAATTTGACCAAGCCTTTGGTCCTATTGCTGATTGGACCTTAGAGCTTGGCAATTATCAACTCTTGCTTGATCCCCTCAGCGGTCTCTGGCATATCAATGACCAGACCCATAAAACCTGGGATACGACTGGGTTCATGGCTGGGGAGGTGACTTTCGTAGTAGAAGAGGGAGAGCTATTTGTGATACCGAATCACGTACCCACCATCTGGCCACGAGACCGGCGCTATGACGCGGCTGAAGATCGTTTTCGCCACCTGAACCAGCGTCTTTTTGATGATTTGATCGACAAAAAGGTATTTTCCGAGGCGGTCCAGGCCATGACTCTCAAAGACCGGAAGGGTGTGCATTGGCGCATCCGGGAGGCCGACGGGGGGTGGACCTGGTGGAACGGCAGGGCCTGGGTTCCAGGGGCGCCCCAGCGGAAGAACCTGCCAATCCCCTACTTAGGACCCTGGCAGAAGTTCGCCGAGGTGAAATGGCGTTATTTTGAGCTGTGGAACCAAAAAGAGGCCGGCGGCCTGAGTAAAGCGGCGTTTGTGGCTGAAGTCAACAAATTGCGCGTGCAGGATGACCGCCAGGTCTGGTGGCAGGTGCGCGCTGAGGACGGTGCCTGGCTGCGTTGGGATGGCCATACCTGGGTAGAGGGGCAGCCAACTGGTATATAAGCTTAAGAAGAATGGAGATATCATGTATAAATATCAACAACAACCCCCACCGCCGCCCCCCGAAGTCCCTGGAAAAACCAACACGCTGGCGATCATCAGCCTGGTAATGGGCATCCTCAGCTTGCTGACCATGCTGTCATCGATCTGCCTAGGGTGCCTGGGGATTATCGCCTTTGTGTTCGGTATTGCAGGCGCGGTAACAGGCTACCTCGCTAAGAAACAGATCGACGAATCAGGCGGGTCGCAATCCAGCCGCAAGATGGCCGTCACCGGAATGATCATGGGATTGGCGGGCGTGGTCTTATCCATTATAGTGACGGTGATTGTTGGCATCTTATACGGCGGCATTATGGCACTCGGTGAATTTTTATAAAATAATGTTGCCTGGAATAATGTCGGCATTGCGGACTTCGCCTCCCTGGCCATGGCTGGCGGGTCAACAGCCTTGAGCATTGGGAATGGACAAGTTACAACCCAAAACGCTAGCATCAATATTCGCACGGATCCACAAGGGGAAATGTCAGATAGCGATACGTGGGTTGTACCCGAAGGTGCAATGGGAGACGTTCTGACCATCACCCAAAACGTCAGCACTGGAATCTATGGCAAAAACATCCGTTGGCGGTATGAGTATGTGTTTGAGTGAGAATGGGTTATTGACCGAAATACACAGCTGGTCGTAAGTTTGCAGTTGTTAAGCTGAGAAGGTGGGTCTCAAACCAATTGACTTGGAGGCGAGATGAAAAGGATTTCTGATATAAGAAAACCACGATCTAGCAGAAGCCATTACCGCTGGGGCATACTAAGGACCATTTTCTTGGGGACCTTCCTGGTAGGCACGCTGCTGATGATGGCCGTCCAGGTAGCGGCCAAAGACACAAAAAATGACCTAGCGTGGCAGCAGGTAACCCAGGAGGCTGGAGGATATTGGCAAATTGTGGATATTATTGCAGATATGCCTGTGTTGGAAGGGGACATAAAGACCAGTTTTCAAACAAATATTTTTCAAGGTCAATCAGAATGCAGTGAACAGGTCTATCAAACCTACCTCGCCTCTTATATAGATGAGGTTTACGTATATGGCAAATTAGCCTATGCTACAAAATTTATTAATGCCCAGGAGTACGATCCTATCATAGGTGAGGGTAATTTTATTAATAATGATCCCTTTGATGACGATGAGACTGGTTGGGCTGAGGATCTTTTGGTTTTGGAATTTTCACCATCAGGGGGAACAGTTAAAGGCTTTGGTTTTATTGATTCATTTATTAGGCAAAACGGTTACTATCAGGAATTTATAATTTCTGGGGAATTTGATTGCAGCGATGATGGGAAGATCGGCGGTACAGTTGTTTCCAATATTTATACATATAATTATAAGTTTAGCACCCGAAATGAAGGAACATTTTCTGGGTCTGATGAAGGAGTCTGGAATGGACAACTTTTTGCAGATGGAACAGGCTATGGAAACATTGATTTACCTTCGGCGAAGGTTGATTGGGAAATTACTTTTGCGCCTGAAAACTTCTGTCGGGTGCCAGCTGAAGAAAAACCTGCTGAGCCAAGCCCGGAGGTAATCGAAGAGCCTGATCCTGAACAGCTAATACCTGAACAGCCCAAACCTGATGTTGAATCACCCGAGGTCAGCTCTCCTGACTCCGATTACGACTGGCCGAGCTCAGGCCCATCCGATTATGACTCAAACGGTTCGTTATTAGGACCAATCGCTATTATTGGGGTTTTAGGTGCCTTAGGTGCTGTCGGTATAGTAGGCGCAGCAGCGGCTGCGATATTGGCCGGGGTGCTGAAGGGGCGGAAGGCTGGTGCAGTGCAATCAGGTATCTCAAGACAGGGACCTTCTCAAAAGTCTCCCCGGGGGCATACCTTACCAGACAATTTTATTCAAAATTCACAGTTTGGAAGCCCTTCAGATAATCCCCATATCAATTATGAACATCAAGATGATGAATGCCGACCGTTTTAAGGAAGAAATATTGGAGGTAAATCGAACATGAAATTATTTGGCCTGCCCCACTATTCCGTTAATACCATTAACCTTGGCCTTTTTGTCACTGACCGGGTCTTTTATCATAAGGGTCTTGGGCCTGCTGTTGATTTGACGATCAGTTACAATTCCCTGGCTAATGCATCGGGGATGTTTGGGTGTAAATGGATATTCGCTTATGAGAGTCTCATTGTGCAAGGGGAGAACAAACTTAACATTATAAGCGCCTCAGGGAAGGTGACCTCGTTTAACAGGGTTTCGGTTGATGAAAACACAACTGGATGGCAAACCCCAGAAGGATGCTTTGACACCTTAGAAGAACATGACGGGTTTTGGCGTTATTTCAGAAAGGCTGACAGACTGTGTTTCTTTTACCACAAGTCATCGGGAGAAGATGTCTGCAGACTTTCTGCTATTGCTGATCACAATCAGAACACTGTCCGTTTGGAATATCAATCGGATGGGAAAATTTACAAAATAATCGATGCGGTTGGCCGTGAAATTATTTTTGACTATCATGAGGGGGGATGGTGCCGATCCTTTTCGCTTCAAGATGGCAGAACAGCCACATTTGAATATGATCTTAATGGGAATTTAATTAAAACCATCGATTTTGCTGGTATCGTATCTGCCTATCAGTATGATAACGAAGGTTATCTTCGTACAATGTCGGTCGGCAAAAAGAAACGGACCACGCAGTTTTCTTATGTGGATCATGGAAAGTTTAAGACCTTGGAGACAATAACCGATACCAAAGGTCATCAAACAACATACGAGGTTACCTCTTTAGAGCCCAGGATCATCAAAGTAACTTTTCCGGAAGGAAATACAACCCTGTACCAGAGCAATAATGGGCTAACTGAAAGGATTACAGATGCCTTGGGTAATTATTCATCCACCCAATATGATGATGGGAAGCCCATTCTGTTCTGTGATAAACGAGGTAATGAAACATCGTATGCCTATGATCGGCGCGGCAACCTGGTTAAAATTTTCTATCCGGACAATCGCCTGTACCAATTAGATTACGATAATGAAAACCGTTTGGTTAGAGTAACCGATCCCTTAGCATATCAGACAGTATTTGTCTATGACAACACGGGCAATCTTACCAATACCCTAACCCCATCTGGGATTGAAATCACTTATTGTTATGATCGAAAAGGGCAGTTAATTAAAATTTTGAAAACAGGCGATTATAAAATATCACTTGCCCATGATTCCCTTGGAAACTTGGTCAGCGTGGAAAATTCCGATGGTATAACAGAGAAATTGATCTATGATTCCTATGGTTACAGATTGATTGAAACAACAGATGATCATGGGAATACTTATCGTTATGATTATGATGCTAATAACAGGGTGACTATTACGACCAACCCTGATGGAAGTTCAATCAAGAGGATTTATGACTGCTGCTCTGGTATTCAAACTATTGATGAAATAGGCAATAGGATAACTTATGAAAGGGACTCCCTTTCTAATATCGTCGGGTTAATAGATGCGATTGGTGTCAAAACGACGTATTATTACAACGATAACAACTGGTTGACGAAAATCGTTGATCCAATCAACAGGGTCATCTCCTTTTCGCCTAATGCGATTGGATTAATAAAATCTGTTGAAGATCCTTCAGGACACAAGGTATCCTTTGATTATGATGAAGAAGGTAATTTGATTTCATTTATAGACGCCCATGGGAAGTTTATTAATTATTCGTATAATGAAAATAATGAAGTTGTCACGATCACAAATTTCATGGGGGAGTCCGTTCATTTTCAGCGGGATCAGCTGGGTAGAATCCAATCGGTAGAAAACGCCAGGGGCAATCATGTTAGTTTGAAATATGATTCTGAAGACCGGATCATTGAAAAGAAATATGATCAAAAAATTATCGCTACAAGGAAGATAGACGATCTCAATAATACAGTTATGATTAAAAATGGTCGTGGGACGACCCGGATGCGGTTCAATAAGTCCTACCAACCAGTCGAAATTGTCTACCCCAATAACTTGAAAGCTGTGTTTAGTTATGATCGAACTGCAAACCTTGAGCAGATTGAATACGGGGATTTCCTTAAAGTAAATTATATTTACGATCAGCGGGATAGGATATCCAGCATTCAGTGGAACAAGCAGGCCATTAGTTTTGCCTATGATGATGCAGACAATTTGCTCAATGAAACCAGGTCTAATGGTACCCATACGGATTACCGTGTGAATGCCAAACACATGATCTTGGGGTTGAGCCACCGCAAGGGGGGTGATTTATTTGCAGGCATCGATTTGGAAAGAGATGCCGTTGATCGTATTATCAAAGCAGACATTCACAGCCCGCTTATGCCGTCGAAGGATTTCCAACCCTATCAACGATCTATAAAATTGGATTATGCCAATAAAGCAGTAATCGTTAACGGGGAGAGATTTGCCTTTGATTTAGATGGCAACTTGACAAGCGGTAGAGATTGGGCAGCAGTTTTTGATGCCGAGAACAGGCTGGTTGAAATCACGCGGAATGGGCAGACCAAACATTATAACTATGATATGCATGGCCACAGGGTATCAGAAAAGTGTGAGGGCAAAAAGGTCGATTTTCATTATGATTTGGCAGGGAGGCTGTTATTTGAATCAAATGAGAAGGGTGAAATATTATCTGCTTGTGTTTATTATGGAAGACGTTTGATCGCAAGGGTGACTGGTCAGGATGAGGTCTTTTTCTATCATTACGACATCATGGGAAACACCACCGCCATCACAGACGCCGAGGGAAACCTGGTTTCGGCTTATGACTATGAACCTTATGGTCAAATCCGTGCGAGTGAAGGTGAAACGGAGAATAACCGTTTTACATTCGGCGGGGCTTATGGGGTCATGGATGAAGGTCAGGGGCTATATGCATATAAAAGGAGATTTTATCATTCGGGTTTTGGGATGTTCATTCAAAGTGATCCGATAGGGCTTTCAGGGGGTGGTAACGATTATGCTTTTGCGGCTGGGAACCCGATGCTATATATCGACCCGGAGGGGACCGCAGTTGTAGCAACAACTCTGATAATCTTAACAGGGTTGGGAGCACTTGTGGGTGGGGGTACGGTTTATTATCATGCTCGGAAATCTCAAGCAGAATTAAATGCGTTAGCTGCCGCACGCAGAAGGAAAGAATATTTTGTGAAGCATTATGCGAGAGCAACAGCTAAATATGGTGATGCTTATGTTAACAACGAGATAGCTAAGGCAAATTCGGTGTTGTATCAACATATGGTAGGTGCGAAGGATGCAGCGAAAGACGCAGTAGTAACAGCAGCAGAAACAACTGTTGAAACAGTAAGTACCCCTGTTGGCATTGGTTATAACATCACGAAAGGAGCAATCAACAGAGGTAGTGCAAAAGCTGAAGAGAGATCCCCTAATCAATCTGGTACATCACGAAAACATTCTTCAAAGGATCCTTGCCGGCCGCCTTCCGCTGGGACCAACAAGCGCCAGAATCAACTGCCGAAAGTAGACCTTCCAGATGAATTAGATTGGGATTCACTTGATGACCGCTATTAAGGCCTTCGGATCAAATTTTGTTAATACTTAAGGAGAAACATGGATAACAAAGTACATCGTTATTCAACACAATATCAATATGATGACTTAAACCGTTTGGTTTCTGCAACTATGGAGACTGGCCTTCACTACCGATATACATATGATGAAGTGGGCAATCTGGTGAATATCAAAGTGATGCATCAGGTTGAACAACATGTTGTACAGGATCAGTCTTCTCAACCTGTTTTACAAGATGCAAAGGGAATGGACGAACAGCAATGGTTTATTTTAAGAGAAAAAAGCCAATATGGCCCTTATGCTTGGCGCGATCTGATCGAATTTAAAGCTCAGAACCGGTTATTTAGAAATGACCTCGTTTGGAGTAAAGATCTAAAGGAATGGACACGGGCAGAAAAAATTGATGGGCTGTTCTAAACTTATCCTGCACACAGCGTAAAATGATTGGCTCCGTGAAATGCAATGAATTATTTTTGTGCAGTACCTATCTTTCGAAAGTACAAGATTAGATTTAGAGATAGCCCTGGAATTGACCAGCAAATTTGAAGTTATTTAACACAAATTTTTAGTATTTGGAGGAAAGATGTATCGAGATCAAGAAATCATACCCCCACCGCCGCCCCCAGAAGTCTCTGGGAAAACCAACACGCTGGCAATCATCAGCCTGGTAATGGGGATCCTCAGCTTGCTGACCATGCTGTCATCGATCTGCCTAGGGTGCCTGGGGATTATCGCCTTTCTGTTCGGTGTTGCAGGTGCGGTAACAGGCTACCTCGCTAAGAAACAGATCGACGAATCAGGCGGGTCGCAATCCAGCCGCAAGATGGCCGTCACCGGAATGATCATGGGATTGGCGGGTGTGGTCTTATCCATTATAGTGACGGTGATTGTTGGCATCTTATATGGCGGCATAATGGCACTCAGCGAATTTTTGTAAAATGATAGCAAAGATTAGTGCAGGAAAATCTCGCTTTACAGCTGATCAATCTTTATGTACGCAGCGAAAGCCGAGACTATCAAATAGAGTCCCTGGTAAATTTCTGTCACTAAAGATGGTCCATCAAGTCCTGGTTGAGATTGCTCAGGACCTATGTTAAGTGTTTTTATAGGTGCCCAGATTTACCCAGGGTCTTTTGGCTACCTAGAAATTAAGCAGATCGATTTATTTCGGAGGCGAATGGATGAGGGTTAGACAGAAACTAGTGGGTGGTGTCACGGTTTTGATGATGACTTTATTTATCTTGGTGTCTTCATCCTGTGAATGGGCAGGTCGACCAGAATTGGTGACTACTGAAGCCCCTACACAAACTGAAAACCGGGTAGAAGATTTCCTTGGCGTCACACCGGTGGTGAGCCAGACCATGGTCAACCCTCAAGATGGTGCCATCTTGGTGTATGTACCTGAGGGTGAATTCCTGATGGGCAGCGATGAAGATGAATTTTTCGAAGATGAAATGCCAGCACACCTGGTGTACCTGGATGCCTACTGGATCTACCAGACAGAGGTCACCAATCAACACTTTGCTGAGTTCATCGCCGCCAGCGGATATGTAACCACAGCCGAGCGTGCAGGGGGCAGCGTGGTGGTCTACGCGGACTCAGGGGGTTGGGTGGAGGGTGCTCATGGGCAGGCGCCGGAAGGACCTGGCAGCAGCATCTCTGGCAGAGAAGAACACCCGGTGGTACATGTGAGCTGGTATGACTCCTTCGCCTATTGCGAATGGTCGGGTGGTAGGCTGCCGACCGAAGCAGAATGGGAAAAGGCTGCACGGGGAACCGATAGGCGCACATATCCCTGGGGCGATCAAAGTCCAACTGACCAATTGGCAAATTATAATCATCATGCAGGCGGCACGGCCCCGGTGGGAAGTTACCCGCTGGATGCCAGCCCGTATGGCGCACTGGATATGGCTGGCAATGTCAGTGAGTGGGTGGCGGATCTGTATGATGAACATTATTACAGCAGTTCACCTTATGAGAACCCAACCGGCATCGATGTCGCCGAAGTGGACGACTTGCGCGGCGAAGTCTATGTAACACGCGGTGGCGTATGGTATGCGCCTGGCGCTTACCTGCGGGTGACGTTGCGAGGATGGAGCGAGCCATTTTGGCCCAGTAATGGTATGGGCTTCCGCTGTGTGGTCCCTGCAACCCCATAGTGGGCTGGGGTCATCAATCTAGGTTGTTGGGCGTTGTGCTGTTAAGAGCTGTTAATTATTAAACTTCAGACCCCCATGCGTTCAAAATAACATGTGGGTCTGGTGTTTATTCTCAGGCTGGATGACTTTTCACGGATGTTTCAGCTGCTGTGACGGTCTCAAAGACAAGCCCATCCGCGCCATGGGATACCCGCACGATATCCCCTTCGCTGATCTCGCCGCCCACCACTTTAAGTGCCAAGGGGTCCTGCAACTCGCGCTGGATAGCCCGTTTGAGTGGGCGGGCACCGAAGTCCGGGTCGTAGCCAACCTCCGCCAGGTAAGCTCGCGCCGCCGGTTCAACCTGCAGGGTCAGACCGCGCTGGGCCATCAGGTCTGCCACACGCTCGAGCTGGATGTCAACGATCCGGGCCAGGTCTTCCCGGGTGAGGGGATGGAACACAACGATCTCATCGACCCGATTGAGGAATTCGGGGCGGAAGTGTGCCTGCAGCAGACGGTTGATTTGGTCACGGGTGACCTGTTTGACGCCATCCTCCTCAGCGATACTGGTCATCCACAGCTCGCTTCCCAGGTTGCTGGTCATAATGACAACAGTGTTGCGAAAGTCCACGGTGCGGCCTTGCCCGTCCGTCAAGCGGCCGTCCTCCAACAACTGCAGCAGGGCATTGAAGACCTCGCTGTGGGCTTTTTCAATTTCATCGAACAGCACTACGCTGTACGGACGGCGGCGGACGGCCTCGGTCAGCTGGCCGCCTTCCTCAAAGCCCACATACCCAGGCGGTGCGCCGAACAAGCGGCTGATGGTGTGCTTTTCTTGGTATTCGCTCATATCAATGCGCACCATGGCATCCTGATCGTTAAACAGGAATTCCGCTAAAGCGCGCGCCAGCTCAGTCTTGCCGACGCCGGTTGGCCCCAAGAAGATGAAGGACCCGATTGGGCGGTTGGGGTCCTGCAGGCCCGCCCGGGCGCGCCGGACGGCATTGGAGGCCACGTTCACAGCTTCATCCTGTCCGATGACGCGTTGATGCAAGCGCGCTTCCATGCGCATCAGCTTCTGCATCTCACCCTCCAGCAGTCGCGAGACAGGGATGCCCGTCCACCTGGCGACGATCTGGGCGATTTCCTCAGCATCCACTTCCTCTTTGAGCAGGGTCGATTCCCTCTGAAGTTCATTCAGGCGTCCTTCAGCCTCAGCTAGGCGGGATTGAAGTTCGTTGATCGTGCCATAACGCAGGCGGGCTGCCTTTTCCAACTCGGCGTTGCGTTCTGCCCGATCAATCTCGATTTCTGTCTGGTCCATTTGCTCTTTAATATCACGAATCTCCTGGATGGCGTCCTTTTCCATTCCCCAACGGGCATGCAGCTGGTTGGCCTGCTCGCGCAGGTCAGCCAGCTCTTTTTCGATGTTGGCCAAGCGTTCTTTAGAAGCTTTGTCTTTCTCCTTTTGCAGTGCTTGGCGTTCAATCTCAAGCTGTAAGATAGCTCGGTCAACCTCGTCTAGGGCTTGGGGTTTGGAGTCAATTTCGGTGCGCAAGCGCGCCGCGGCCTCGTCGATCAGGTCGATGGCTTTATCCGGCAAGAAACGGTCCGTAATGTAGCGGTGCGAGAGGGTGGCGGCGGCGATCACGGCCGGGTCGGTGATGCGCACGCCGTGATGGACTTCGTAGCGCTGCTTGAGCCCGCGCAGAATGCTGATGGTGTCTTCCACCGAGGGCTCAGTCACGAAAACTGGCTGGAAGCGGCGTTCCAGGGCGGCATCCTTTTCGACATGCTTGCGGTATTCATTCAGGGTGGTCGCGCCGATCATGTGCAATTCACCACGCGCCAGCATGGGTTTGAGCATATTACCGGCGTCCACCGCGCCTTCGGCCGCGCCAGCACCAACCACGGTGTGCATCTCGTCCACAAACAGCAGGATCTCGCCGGCTGAGTCGGTAATCTCCTTCAGTACGGCTTTCAAGCGTTCCTCAAATTCTCCGCGGTACTTGGCACCCGCGATCAACGAGCCGATATCGAGGGCAATGATGCGTTTATTCTTGAGCCCATCGGGCACATCACCATTGATGATGCGCTGCGCCAAACCTTCGACGATGGCGGTCTTGCCCACACCCGGTTCGCCGATCAGGGCTGGGTTATTCTTGGTGCGGCGGGAGAGGATTTGCACGATGCGGCGGATCTCCTCATCTCGGCCGATGACGGGGTCTAATTTTCCAGTGCGTGCCAGGGCGGTCAGGTCACGCCCGTATTTTTCCAAAGCTTCATAGGTTGTTTCGGGCGTTTGCGAAGTGACGCGCTGCGTCCCGCGCACTTCCTTGAGTGCCTTGAGGATGGCATCCTTACTCAAACCGTAATTGACCAGACGTTTACCTTCTGTGCTCTCCGTGAGCCCCAACAAGAGGTGTTCTGTTGAGACATACTCATCGGACATGCCCTTGGCATAACGCTCCGCCGCGCTGGCGACATCAGCCGCTGCCCGTGAAAGTCTGGGTTGATCGGTGTCACCGCCATAGACTTTAGGGCGGTTCTCTAATTCACCCTGGACGTCCTCTCGCAGGGCATGATGGCTGCCGGCTACCTTGGTCACAATGGCTGGGACCACGCCCTGCTCCTGGGTTAACAGTGCTAGGAGCTGGTGTGCGGGTTCGATGGTTTGATGGTTCAGATCAGCCGCCAAATTTTGTGCGCCAATCAGCGCCTGTTGCGCTTTTTGTGTGTATTTATTTAAATCCATAATTTTCTCTTTCCATTGTTGCTGCCGCTGTCAATACAGACAGGGCAGGCAAACATTTTCTTATCGTAAATTTCTCTCAGCTTAATCTTAATCGGCACATGTTTGAGGAATGTAAAAATGGTATCAGAATCATGCTAACAAAAGGATATCAGGGCTGAGGGGTGACGCAGTCATTGATCGTTCAGCCTAACCTTGAACATAAGGCAGGCGTCTGAAGCTCAGGTTTATCTGGTGTAAATATGGTTTTTTGAGCCAAAAAGCATTTGACATCACCCCCAATAAACATTAAACTAAGGTATCTGCTAAGATA
>Ga0334892_1001811_pt1 | contig 16832 bp, 14 predicted proteins | sample GraSluR3_MG_4_FD_207213 | JGI IMG/M metagenome (GOLD analysis project Ga0334892, IMG submission 207213) | Sludge microbial communities from methane-producing bioreactor in Wageningen University, Netherlands - Granular Sludge_15_04-R3 | ecosystem: Engineered > Bioreactor > Anaerobic >...
CTGTCGTGAGATACCACTATTACCGGTCCAGGAAAGTCTTCAAGGTATTCCTCCAGAATCTGCAATGTCTGAATGTCAAGATCATTTGTCGGTTCATCCAGAAGCAGTACATTGGGTGATTCCATCAGGATCCTTAAAAGATACAGCCTTCGCTTTTCCCCCCCTGAAAGTTTGGCCAGGGGTGTATACTGCTGGTCAGGTGGAAAGAGAAACCTTTCCATCATGGAAGAGGCTGAAATCTTTGTACCATCTCCTGTGGTTATGAATTCCCCTCCATCCCTGATATATTCTATGGCTCTCTGGTCACCGTCTATAAAGGGGGTTTCCTGTTGAAAGAACCCAACCTTGACCGTTTCTCCAATTTGTACCTCTCCGGAGTCAGGGTCCATCAGGCCACCCATTATCCTAAGGAGACTTGTCTTCCCTGTTCCATTGTCTCCAAGTATTCCAATCCTGTCATCCCTCAAGAGGGTGTAGGTGAAGTCATGGAAGAGCTTAAGATCCCCGTAGGACTTGCTGACTTCCTTCAACTCTATTATCTTCTTTCCAAGCCTGGTGGTCCCAACGGAGATCTGCATATCTGAAGTAGTGGGGTCCTGAGCCGATTCCTCAAGGGCATTGAACCTTTGAATCCTGGCCTTCTGCTTTGTTGTCCTGGCCTTGGCTCCCTGTCTCATCCACTGGAGCTCCTTCTTGTACAGGGACCTTCTCTTCTCCTCCATTGTCTGGAGTTTCTCTTCCCTTTGCAGCTTCATCTCCATGAAGTGTGAAAAATTACCCTTATAGGAGTACAGGGAACCTCCCTCAAGCTCCATAATCTGGTTTGTAACCCTATCTAGAAAATATCTGTCGTGGGTGACCATAATGAGGGCTCCCTTTCTCTGGAGCAGCCTTTCCTCCAGCCATTCTATGGTTTGGTTGTCCAAATGGTTTGTGGGCTCATCCAAGATCAGTATATCCGAGGGTCCTATTAGGGCTGCCGCCAGGGCTATTCTCTTTTTCTGTCCACCTGATAGTTCACCTACCCTGGTGCTGAAGTCACTGATCTGTAATCTTGTAAGTATGGTCTTTGCATCTGCCTCAAGTGCCCATACTCCATGGGTGTCCATCAGTCCTGTCAGCCTTATTATTTCCTTCTGGTCACCACCGTTCTCAAGAGCCTTCCTGTATTCACGGAGGATCTTCATGGAAGGCCAATGCCCCTGGAATACCTGGTCGAGCACCGTTGAATCCTCATGAAATTCGGGGTTCTGTGCCAGGTAGGATATGGTTATATCCCTCCCCTTTGTAATTGTGCCAGAGTCATGGTCCTCGACTCCCGCCAAGACCTTCAGAAGGGTTGATTTACCAGTTCCATTGATTCCCACAAGGCCAATCTTGTCACCCTCATTAATACCAAAGGTCACATCCTCCACCAGTTTTTTCTCAACATATGATTTTGATAGGTTTTCCACTGTCATCAGTACCATTATTTCAATCCTTTCAACAATTAGGCAGATGTGAGAACTTGCTCACTCCAGCTACCTTTTCTATAAATATACAATCCGAAAATTACCACAATGAGGTTGCTAAAGACCATGGAAAACCATATCCCTGTAGGCCCGATATCCGTAAAATTCTTTAGCAGGAGTATAAGAGGAATCCTCACAAGCCAGAGTCTGCCTATTTCCATGGCCATGGAGTACTTTGTATGGCCAGACCCCTGAAAGACTCCCTGGAAGACACTGAACATCCCCATAAGTGGTGTGGTGAAGGCAATCCAGCTCAGATATCCTATGCCCTGGGTTATTACTTCCGGGTCATCCTTTGACTGGATAAAGAAATTCACTATGGGGTCCCTGAAGAAGAACATCAGAAGGCCTCCAACAGTTCCCAAGACAAGGGTCAGCAAACTTGCCTTCCTGAAGGATTCCCTTACCCTATCATAAAGCCTTGCCCCGATGTTCTGGCCAATCACAGCTGTCAAGGCAGCACCTATTCCCATGGCAGGTTGCATGATAAGGGAAGTTATCCTGTTCACCATGCCAAATGCTGCCATGGTCGCCGTTCCATAGGATACTATGAATCCATTGAGGATAATAAAGCCAAATGCTGCTCCTGATTGACCTATGGCAGCGGGAAATCCAATCCGAGAAAGCTCCCTGAGGATATGTCTGTTGAATTTGAAGCCCTTGAAGTCAGGTCTTAAGGGGTTTTCATCACCCATGATCAGCCTTATTCCATAAACCGATAGCAGGGCTCTTGAAAGGAGGGTTGCCCAGGCAGCTCCAGCTATCCCCCAGCCAAAGGTGAATATGAAGATTGGATCCAATATCATATTAAGTATGGCCGAGATTCCGCTAAGTACTGTGGGTGTTACCGTATCTCCCTGGGCGTTCCTGATGGAGTTTATATTGTAGAAGAGGAAGAGAAAGGGCAGGTCCAGGAAGGTGATCCTAAGGTATATGTTGGAATACACTGCCAGATCTCCTGTCCCCCCCATAGCCCTTACAATCCATGGGGTAGCTGCAACCCCAAAGATGGAGAAGGCCAGTGAGAGCAATACGGAAATCCCAATTAGCTGGGCTGCATATTCCCTTGCCTGGTCCTCCCTGTCGGCACCAACCATCTGAGATAGTATGGATGTCCCTGCGACTGAAACTCCAATTCCGATGGCTATGAAGAGAAAATTCACCGGAAACACAAATGCTGTCGCTGCAAAGTGAACCGATGAGATCTTACTCACCCATATACCATCCACAAGGTTGTATAGGGTCTGTATTAGGTTGTTTATCATAATCGGCAATGACAAGGTCATCAGAACCTTATATATGTTACCCTTGAGAATTAATTCCTTTTTGCTGATTTTCAATTTAGACCTCCGAAATATTTAATTATCATAACCATTATACCAGTGTTTGTGGGAAAATTGTACCTGTTGAAAAAAAATTAGGTATGGAACCAGTCCATACCTAAATGTGTTTCTATTTTTCAATTACAGTACTAAGGGAGTTTCTCTCCTTTATGACCCTGATTCTCTTAACTATCATAAATGCCAGGAGAAGGATTCCAACGTAGCCGTTTATTACATAGATGATGTTTACAAGCCTGTCAAATGGAACCCTTAGACCTATGAAGACTCCAACTGCAGCAAATACCACGGTAAGCAATCTGAATCTGCTTGTCTTTTCCTCGGCAAACCTTGCCACAACTGTCCACAGCAAGGGTACTGATGTAGTGTAGATTCCTGCCACAACAATAAAGGAAAAGACTATGGCAAGAGTGCCGCTGATATTCTGTGCCAGTATAAGTGATGGTACCATTGTACCTGCCAGCTGTTCAATATTTGCCATTATTCCCAGGGTTATGATGATAAGACCTACGCTAAATCCCAATGCTCCCATACTGGACCCCATTACTGCCTCCTTCTTGCTGATGGAGCTGGCACCCATGGAAGCCATGAATGCAGCCAGCCATAGCATACAGAAACCTACATAGGATCCTGCAGCGTAGAACCAGTTGGTTGATGCCTTCATAAGAGTAAGCTGTGGAATCACCTGCTGGGCTTCTACCACTCCCGTGGGATTCTTTATAATTGCCGATATCCCAAGGAAGATGGTCAATATTACTATTGCAGGACCTATCTTGCCTATTACATCCACAATCCTACCAAGTCCGAATACAACTGTTGCCACTGCAAGAACTCCGATCAAAACCCCGCCAAAGGTTTCTGGAAGTCCGTACTGCTGGTTTATGGCGGCCCCTGCTCCACCAATCATTACTATAAATGACATATATATGAAGGCTATTGAAAAGTAGTCGTAGAAGGTACCCACAACGTTTCCACAGTAGTACCTGTATATGTCATTGCCCTTCTTGAACTGCTTTTCCTGCCCCACCAGCATAAAATCCGCTCCCACGTATAGGAACAATAGAAATACCACAATCACACCAAGAATTCCTCCGTACCCGTATGAGCTGAAGTACTGTAGAACCTCCTGGCCTGTTGCAAATCCCGACCCTATCAGGAAGGCTATGAAAGCCCCTGCGTAGGAAAGAACTTTTCCCCATCTAATATCTTTCTCCATTCCACTCCACCATCCTTTTAGATTGGTTGGAGGTCAAAAGACCTCCAACTTAGAAGTAAGTAGTCTCCTCGACCTCAGTCCCAAGAGCGGTTATGGCTCTTCTGACAAGCTTCTCTCTCAGGTCTTCCTCAACCACCTTTGAAAGGTTTGGATTACCGACCGGATAAGGTATGGCAATTGTAGGAACTATTCTGTTGGCTCCAACAGACTCGGATATGGTGGTGATTGTTGACATGTGAACTATTGGGATTCCATATCTTTCAATTTCTTTTACTATCGTTGCACCGCAACGAGTACAGGTGCCTCAGGTTGATGTTAGAATTGCCGCATCCACTCCTGCTTCCTTAAGCTCCTTGCCTATTTCTACTCCGAACTTGATGGAATTGCCTACTGATGTACCGGTTCCGGTTGTAGTATAGAAATACTCATATACCTCCCCAATAAGACCTTCCTTCTGGAACTTTCTCATCATGTCAAGAGGTGCGACTCTGTCAGGCAGCTCATTGGCATAGACTGGGTCATAACCTCCATGAATTGTATAGAATTCTCCCTCCAGGGAATCCTTGCCGGCGATATTGTACTTGCCCCACTTTTGTGCACTTGCCGACTGTATCCTGTCAGGGTTTCCATTTGGAACGATTCCGCCACTGGTAACAAGTGCGATCTTCGCCTTTGAAAGGTCCTTGACTGCAGCAGCTGGTGCCACCCTGTCAAACACGGGCATAGGAAGCTCTGACTTGAAGTCTTCTCCCTTTAGTCTTGCAAGTAGCATTTCAACAGCTCTCTCTGAGCCTCTCTTATCGGAGAATACTGTAAGTCTCCTACCTTGAGCAAAGTAGCCCTCATCTTCAGGATATCCAAGCTTCTCTCCCTTTAGGATTTTCTTTGCCAGGCCTGACATTGTAGCCAGAGCATTTTTCATGCCTGCTGCAGAATCAGTGGTCTCAACAACGATCGCCTTGGCCCTGCTTTCATCCAGTGCCGGATTTTCCTTATACATTCCTGTAAGTACCGGTATCTCCAACTCATCTGCAACAACCTTTGCAACCCCTGCACAAGCCATTCCGTACCTTCCAGCATTGAAAGCCGGTCCAGCCACAACAAGGTCGGGTTTCTTTTCACTAACTGCATCAACAATGAACTTAATTGCTTCCTCATTGTTTTCGTTGAAATAGTTGTCACCACAGATGATTGTACCTACAACCTCTGCTTCCTCTCCCATTAGCTGGTCAAAGCCCATTGCCGGACCTACCTTCTCATCCTTCATTACAGGTGCCATGCCAGCCTTGTCTTCTCCGCCAACCTGTCCAAAAAACTGATTTACATAGTATAATACTTTATATGACATATCCAGAACCTCCTTTTAGTAAAGTTCAACTGTAAGATTGTGGTATCCAATCTCAGAAGTAGCGCCGATAACGGCATTTAGCTCACAAACCATGCTTCCGTCCTCCTGCAGGCATCCTTCCCAGCCTCCAGCAAGTGTTGCAATTGCCTCTGCACTACCGATAACCCTGTCAGCAGGCTCCAGCTCCACAACATGACTTACATTGCCAGTGGAAACAACGGCAACAGCCTCAGGTGTTGTATCTGCCAGCGGTTGGCTCATTCCGTCCCAGCCTGAGCACTCATCGGTAATCAGCACTGTTTTGATTCCTGAATCCTCAAGTCTCTTGCAGATCATAAGAAGGTCTGAGTCAGGATTTCCGTAGCCTTCCTCCGAAACAATTACACCGTCCACTCCAAGTGTCTGACAAAGTTTTGCAGTGTAGTCACAGGTTCTGAATTTACCTTCCAGGGTTGTAAGCTCAGGTGTAAGGATTACCCCAACAAAGTTTATGTCCTTGCCATGTCTATTGTAAAGGTCAAGAATTGCCGAGTTGTTTTGGTGCTGGTAGGTGGTAATCTTGTCACAGGCAGCTACACAGTTTCCGCTGATTACTGCCCCGTCAAGCTCCTCGTTTGGATGAATCAGGGTTGGCAGTATCTTCCCGCTGTTGACTCCATATATGTATCCATCGTGTAGAAGACCCTGTGATATCAGCATCTCAACATATGCAACCTTTGGAAGGTCAGGATACTTGCTTGCTTCTGTGAAAATATCACCCATCTCATATTTCTCCACTGCTGACGCTTGGGCATCCTTGCCTGCCTTGCCAATCAGCTCTGCTGCCCTAAGTCCAGCAACCCTAACTGTTGCCTCGTGAGTATGTGGGTCAAGTCCCTCTACAGGCTCGATGTCAACCACAATATTCAGGGTCTTTGAGAATGGTGTCCACTTGGCTCCTTCTCCCCACATGTCGATAACACCTTCCTGGAAACCAACAATATCTCCAATTGTAACAACTGCAACACCATCAAGTACATTGACCTTACCGGATCCCAGCTGAACCATTTCGGATGTTACTCCAGGAAATCCATTTCCCTTGCCCTCCACCTTGATTCTAGGCTGGATTACATCTTTTACAGGTATTATCCTTGTCTTCTCCCCTGGTTTCGCAATGTCAACCTTGATGCTCTTCACATTGACATCTTCCTTAAGCCCATCGATGATATCCTGCTTGCATACTGTCAGTACTCCATCCTTCACTCCGGTCTCTTCACCGAAAACTACATCCTTGATTTCAATCTTTCTTAGCTCCAGATTCATTTACTGCACCTCCTGAATTTTTTCTCTTTGTATGACTCTATGCTCATTAATCGCGCCTTTAAGTAGCTCAAGGTCAATTCTCGCATAGTCATCAGCGTTTACATGGTCAACATCTCTGTTGGCTGTACTTCTTCTAAAGGTGTCAATACTGCCTTCAATTGTCAGGGCATACACTTCCATTGTTTCGGACCCCTTCGAACCCACTAGTACCGATCTGTAAGGAGAGAACAGCATTCTCATACTGGCACCTATGGGGTGGCTTATCAGCTGATGACCTTCATATACAAGGTCCCTCACCTTAAGCAAAACATCCTCAAAGCCTCCGTCCACCACCATGACCTCTCCCTGACTTTCCCCAACCATGGGGTTGTTAGTTACCACTACAAAATCCTGTCCCATGACATTCCTCCAATCAATTTCCAAAAGGATTCCAATGACAAACTTATATTAAGTCAATTTCTGTTATATTTTTGTCATTGTGTTCTTGTTTATTATTCTACTTGTTTTCTTTATGTATTTCAAGTGTATTTTGTAAATTTTCTAAATAATTAATTAAAAAAAATCACCATCAGGTTTAAACCTGATGGTGACTTGTTATTGTATGCTTACAGCATTTCTTTTTTTATCTTTAAAACAAATTGATCTATGTGCTCTCTTGTATATCTCTCAGCATCATCAACATTTCCTGTCTTGATTGAGTCCAGTATTTTTCCAAGGGTTTCGGTGAAAATAACAACCTCGTCAAAATAGCTTTCAGAATAGTGCCAAAGCCTTTCGGTCTGGTAGTGAAGTCGTCTAAGTATCTCCTCCAGCCATGGATTGTCACAACTTGAGTATATGATTTCATGGAACTTCTCATCATCGTCTATGGCCTTTTGGTAATCGACGGGAATGTCATAGTTGTTGAGCCTCTCCATTATTTCTTCAAGCTCACCGATGCCTTCTTGGCTGATTCTTTCTACAGCCAGCCTTGTTGCAAATGCATCCAGCTCCCGTGTTACCTCGAAAACAGATTTCATCTTCCTGAAATCCATAGGTGCAACCTGGGCTCCAAATCTAGGGATAATATTCAATAGCTTGTCTGACATCAACATTTGGAAAACTCTCCTAATTGGAGTTCTGCTTATTCCAAACTCATCAGCAAGGTCTATTTCATTCAGCACCTGGCCTGGTTCGTAATGGAGATGTATTATTCTATCCTTGAGTATTTCGTATATTTCCTCTGCTTGCATCTTATTGTCTCCCATTCTACCAAACTCCTTCAACAGATTTCGTATTTTCCCTAATACCCATTATAACATGATTAAGCTAGTATTTTCACCCTATTTATGAAATATTGCATAAATAGGGCAGATTCCATGGAATCCGCCCATATATTTCGTATTAGAGTACCTTTGCCTGGCCCTTGTATATTTGTCCTGTGGTTGAATCCACGGTTACAATATCTCCATTTGACAGCTCGCTGGTTGCCCCTTCAACACCCACAATGGTTGGCTTGTTAAGGTTAAGCCCAACTATTGCACCGTGGGATGTAAACCCTCCCTCTTCGGTGATTATGGCTCCGGCCCTTTCCATAAACTTGACCATGTCCTTGTAGGTTGCACGACTCACCAGAATATCTCCATCCTCAAATGTTGAAAGCAGGTCCTCCTCTGAATTTCCAATTACGACCCTGCCTGTTCCAACACGATTGCCGATTCCCACGCCCTTCATCAGAACCTTTCCTATTGTGTGGACCTTGATCATATTTGTGGTTCCTGCCAGTCCAACGGGTATTCCAGCTGTGATTACAACCAGGTCACCCTCATCAACATATCCTGCATCCAGTGAGGACTTTATCGACAGCTCAATGACCTCATCAGTTGACTTGCTCTCAGGTGCAAGAACCGGATACACACCCCATTCAAGCGCCATCTTCCGGACCACTGACTTCTTGGTTGTGGCTGCTATGATTGGTGCCCTTGGTCTGAATTTTGAAATGGCCTTTGAAGTGTAGCCTGAAGAAGTAGCTGTTATTATGGCATTTGCTCCAAGGTCTGAAGCTGTATTTACAGTTGCCTTGCTTATGGCGTTGGTGGTGGTTATGTCATCATCAATTGACCTTACCTTTAGCATTTCCTTGTAGTCAAGGGAGTTCTCTGTGTTGATCGCTATGTTGTACATTGTTCTGACAGACTCCAGTGGGTACTTGCCAGCCGCGGTTTCACCGGATAGCATAACCGCGCTGCTACCGTCGATTATTGCATTTGCAACATCAGTTACCTCTGCCCTTGTTGGCCTTGGGTTCCTGATCATTGAATCCAACATCTGTGTTGCGGTTATTACAGGCTTCCCAGCCTTGTTGCACATCCTGATAAGATCCTTCTGAATCAGTGGAATCTCCTCAGTGGGAACCTCCACTCCAAGGTCTCCCCTTGCCACCATTATTCCATCGCTTACATGGATGATCTCAGCAATGTTGTTAAGTCCCTGTTGGTTCTCGATCTTTGATATTATGTCAATATCCGCACCGCCATTTTCCTCCAGTATCCTTCTTATGTCATTTACATCCGAAGCCTTCCTGACAAATGATGCGGCTATGAAATCCACTTCATTCTCTATTCCAAATTTTATGTCTGCTATGTCCTTGTCCGTCAAGGCAGGCAGGTTGATATTGACCTTTGGCACATTGACCCCCTTGTGGTTTTTAAGTGTGCCACCATTCAATGCCTCCATTATTATATCTGTATCGGTGATTTCCTTGATTCTAAACTCAACAAGTCCATCATCAATCAGGATTATTCCCCCAACCTTGACATCCTTGGGCATATCCTTATAGGTTACACCTATTATGGTCTCATCACCAAGGATATCCCTTGTGGTCAATGTGAACTCCTGACCTTGCTGGATTTCAACAACGCCATCCTTGAAATCCCCAAGCCTTATTTCCGGCCCCTTTGTATCAAGCATTATGGCAATGGGCAGTCCCATCTCCTCTCGAACATTTTTGACCCTGTCCATTCTCACCTGGTGCTCAGCGTGATCACCATGGGAGAAGTTCATCCTGCAAACATTCACTCCCTGCTGAAAGAGGTCTCTTAACATCTCCTCTGATTCAGATGCTGGTCCTATGGTAGCCACTATCTTGGTTTTCTTCATCATACTAATTCCTCCTAAATCGATAGAACAGATGCGAGGTCATACAGCTCCTCATTAAACACCTTTTTCATTTTCAATGCTTCATCTATATCCATGTCAATGATTTCATTGCACCTAAAGCCTAATACCCTGTTTTTCTTACCTTCAATCAGGAGCTCCACTGCCCTCTTACCCATTCTGCTGGCCATGATCCTATCGAAGGATGCAGCTGGACCACCTCGTTGAATGTATCCAAGTACAGATACCTTTGTCTCTACACCTGTCTTATCCTCAATCTGCTTGGCTATCTCAACTCCACTTCCAGCCCCTTCCGCCAGGACCACAAGATAGTGCTGCTTGCCCCTGTTCTTGCCTGCCAAAAGCTTTTGGCAAACCAGCTCAATGTCATATTCCACCTCAGGAACAAGGATGCTTTCAGCGCCTCCGGCAAGGCCTGCATAGAGTGCTATATCTCCACAATGTCGACCCATCACCTCTACAACCACACTTCTTCCGTGGGAAGTTGAAGTGTCTCTGATGTGTCCGATTGCATCCACTGCCGTATCCACTGCCGAAATGAACCCAATGGTGTAGTCTGTGTAGGCAAGGTCGTTGTCGATTGTGCAGGGGATTCCAATTGTTGGTACACCTGCCTGGCTCAGCTCCTGAGCTCCTTTGAAGGTACCGTCTCCACCCAGGACTATCAAACCGTCCATGTTGTATACATCTATTACATTCAAGGCCTTTCTGAAGCCAGCCTCGGTCATGAATTCCTCTGACCTGTCAGTTCTCAGAATGGTTCCGCCTCTTTGGATAATGTCCCCAACTGATGCGGTATCCATATCGTCCAGGTCACCTTCAAGGAGGCCCTGGTAGCCTTCCCTTATTCCAAGCATCCTTATGTTGTTGTAGATTCCGGTTCTTATTACAGCCCTTATTGCAGCGTTCATCCCCGGTGCGTCTCCCCCGCTTGTAAGTACTCCTATGGTCTTCATCCTTATCCCCTCCGCAATTAGTATAGTTACTTCAACTAGTTAGATATCTTTACGCTACCAGCACCAAGCCTATCCTGCAGCTCCAGAATGAGGCCATCCTGACTTCCGTCAATCCACAAGCTTCGGTCAGCGGCAACAGTCCTTCTCTCCTTCTCAAAATACACATACACGGGAATATCCCCCGGATATCTTGCCAGTATTTCCTTGATGTCGTCAAGGCTACTCTTGTCAGCCATTCCCGAAAGCTTAATGTATATCTTTCCCAAATTTATCTTAGTGATTGGCGATAGCCTGTCAGCTATGATTTTGGGGTCTTCAACCTCAGAAATGGCAAGGCGTCCCTCCAGGAGCACAATCCTGTCCTCCTCAATAAGCTTGTAGTTCTTTTCATATATGGCAGGAAATATTATGCACTCTATTGTTCCGTAAAGGTCTTCAAGGCTTATAAAGGCCATCATATTGTTGTTCTTGGTAACCTTGTTCTTCTTCTCAACAATTATGCCGGCGATGGCAACCCTTTGTCCGTCCCTGACCCCTGAAGGGTGGATTGAATCATCCAATCCCTGGGTTATAAGGTCAGCCGTGCTGAAGTTTGACAATAGCTTGACCTCCTTTTCATAGGGCATTAAAGGATGCCCTGAGACATATATACCCAACATTTCCTTTTCCATTTGCAGAAGTGTATTCTGCGGGAACTCCCTCAAGTCCGGCAGCCTGTCTCTGACAACCGATTCATCAGACTGGAAGAGGGAGAACTGCCCCTCGATATTCCGTTTCCTGTCGGAGTGGATACCATCTATGGTCTTTTCGAAAATGGACAATAGCTGTGCCCTGTTTGGTCCCAGTGAATCCATGGCTCCAGCCTTTATCAGGCTCTCAACTGCCCTTTTGTTCATTGAGCTGCTGTCGGTCTTTTCAATTCTTTCGATAAAATCTGTGAAGCCCCTGAATTTGCCGTCTCCTCTGGCTTTTACAATAGCTCTTATGAAGTTTTCTCCCACATTCTTAACCGCTGAAAGCCCATATCTGATGCTCCTATTCTCAACGGTGAACTTTCCCTGTGAGTGGTTTACATCAGGAGGAAGTACATCTATCTGAAGTCTCTTGCATTCCTGGATGTAGAGTGATACCTGGGAGGTGTTGCCCATAATGGATGAAATCAGGGCAGCCATAAACTCCACTGGATAGTATACCTTCAGCCACGCCGTCCTGTAGGCTATAACCGCATAGGCTGCAGAGTGGGACTTGTTGAAGGCGTAATTGGCGAAATCTATCATAAGGTCAAATATCTGGGATGCGGTCTTTTCATCCACCCCGTTTCTAATTGCCCCTGAAAGGATTACATTCTCATCCTGGTCTGTCTGACCATAAATGAAGTTCTTGCGCTCCTTTTCCATAACATCCATCTTTTTCTTACCCATAGCCCTTCGTACAAGGTCAGCCCGACCAAAGGAGTAGCCTCCCAGCTTCCTTACGATTTCCATAACCTGCTCCTGATAGACTATGCAGCCGTAGGTAACATCCAGAATCGGCTCCAGTGTGGGGTGGAGGTATGAAATCTGCGTCGGGTCATGCTTGCATTCAACAAAGGTTGGTATCTGGTTCATGGGTCCCGGTCTGAACAGAGAGTTGGCAGCAATAAGGTCCTCAAATACATTGGATTTGAGCTCCTTCAGGAAGGCCCTCATTCCCGGACTTTCAAACTGGAAGATCCCCAGGGTTTCAGCCTTGGCAAAAAGGTCGAGAACCTTGGGATCGTCAAAGGTGATTGTGCTAAAATCAATATCCCTGCCGTGGTTTTCCTTTATAAGGTCCACAGCATCCCTAATGACAGTCAAGGTTCTAAGTCCAAGAAAGTCCATCTTTAAAAGTCCCAGGTCTTCAAGCTCAATCATTGTGAACTGGGTGGTTATTGCATCGTTGTTTCTCAACAGGGGGGCATATTTTGTAACAGGCTCCTTGGAGATTACAACCCCTGCAGCATGGGTGGATGTATGCCTGGGCAAGCCCTCCACAGCCCTTGCAAGATCTATGAGATTTCTAACATCTGGATTCTCGTCGTACTCTGTCTTCAGGGTTTTGCTTATTTCAAGGGCCCTGTCTATGGTTATGCCAAGCTCTGTTGGAATCTGCTTGGCAATGTAGTCCACCTCGCCATAGGGCATGTTTATAGCCCTGCCAACATCCCTGATGGCACCCCTTGCAGCCATGGTACCGAAGGTGGCAATCTGGGCGACCCTGTCAGCACCATACTTTCCGATAACATACTGTATCACTTCCTCCCGCCTCTCATAGCAGAAGTCTATGTCGATGTCCGGCATTGTCACCCTTTCAGGATTAAGGAACCTCTCAAAGAGCAGCCCATACTCCAGGGGATCGATGTCTATGATGTTCAGTGCGTAGGAAACAACACTTCCAGCAGCAGACCCCCTACCAGGTCCAACCATTATCTGATTGTCCCTTGCAAATTTGATGAAGTCCCAGACGATGAGGAAGTAGTCCGTATAGCCCATCTGGAGAATTACACTCAATTCGTACTCAAACCTGTTCCTAATTTCCTCTGTAACCTCTCCATACCTTTCCACAAGTCCCCTTTCACAAAGGTCCCTAAGGTAAGATTCGTTGGAATAACCCTCCGGTACCTTGTATTCAGGCAGGTGCAGGGTTTCAAAGTCCATTGTCACATTACACCTGTCGGCAATGTCCTGGGTGTTCTCAAGAGCCTGGAGGTGGTCTGGAAACAGGCCCTCCATCTCCTCTTTTGACTTTAGGTAAAACTCCTCCGTGGGAAACTTCATCCTGTCCTCGTCGACTATCGTCTTACCGGTTTGAACACAAAGGAGAACGTCGTGGACCCTTGCATCCTCCTTGCGAAGGTAATGGACGTCGTTTGTGGCAACAAGCTTAATGCCTAGGTCCTGACTTAGCTTAACCAGTTCTCTATTAACGGTTTTCTGTTCAGGAATCCCATGGTCCTGAAGTTCCAGGAAAAAACCGTCCTCCCCGAAGATTTCCTTGTATTTACCGGCCACCTCCCTGGCCTTGTCAAGATTATTGTCCAGAATAAACTGCTGGACCTCTCCACCAAGGCATGCTGAAAGGCATATGATTCCGTCGCTGTACTGGGCAAGAAGCTTGTGGTCCACTCTTGGCTTATAGTAGAAACCGTTGACATAGCCCTCCGAAACAATTTTCATAAGGTTCTCGTAGCCCTGATTGTTTTCAGCAAGCAGTACCAGGTGATACTGGCTCTTGTCCTTGGGCTCCTTATCCAGGTGGCTTCCCATGGCAACATAAACCTCGGAACCTAGAATCGGCTTAATTCCCTGCTTCCTAGCCTCCTGATAGAACTGGACCACTCCAAACATTGAACCATGGTCAGTGATGGCTATGGAATCCATTCCCAGTTCCCTTGTCCGTTGGATCAGGTCCTTTATCCTTATTGATCCGTCCAGCAGGCTGTATTCAGTATGAACATGAAGGTGTGCAAATCCCTTTGCTCCCATAAACTCACTCCTCGTATAGATATACATAGATTTTACCACAAAACAGGGGTAAATGAAAAAGCCTTCTCCAGTGAGAAGACCTAATTATGACCTAGTTTTTCAATTACATTTTCCATCAATGACAAATCTATCACCCTGAAATCCTCCAGTACGTGGTCCGGCCAGTCAGGTGTAGGTCTGTTTGTTATAAACTTTCTGGCTGACATGATGCTGTCCTCAAGGATTGTCAGTCCTGATGAGTCAAGGTCACCTTTTTTTGATGACAGGATTACGCTTTTATATGGCGTTTCATTTGGCTTTATACTCCCTGAAAGGGGATGGGTCAAAAGCTGATGTCCCTTGTGGATCAAGTCCCTGATATGCTCAAGAACTTGGATGTAACCACCGCTTTCAATGTAGTCAATCTGAAACCTATCCTGGAACTTGTCCCTTACGTCCGGATTATTGGTAACCAATATGTTTTTCATAGCTCCTCCTCTGCCTACTCAAAGCTCTTTTGAAGAAGGTCTGCTAGACCATTAACCATTTCTTCCTCGTCAGGACCACTTGCCGATAAGGTTATTTCTTCCCCCTGAAATGCTCCCAGGGACATTATCCCTATTATACTCTTTCCATTGACCCTTCTGCTATCAGACTCAATTTCAAGACTACTTTCATATTTATTTGCTTCCTTGACAAAAAGGGCTGCAGGTCTTGCATGAAGGCCCTCTGGATTTGTAAGTGTAACCGATTTCTTTATCATACTATTCTCCTCCCCATTCATCTGCTATTTCTTCCAGTTTTCGGAATCTATGGTTCACCCCGGACTTGCCGATAGGTGGATTCATCATTTCACCAATTTCCTTAAGGCTGGCATCAGGATTTGCCAATCTTACCTCTGCAATCTCCCTAAGGCTGTCTGGTAATTTATTCAGACCCATTCTTCTCTGGATGGTCTTTATGCTTTCAATCTGTCTCATGGATGCACTGATTGTCTTACCGAGATTTGCAGTTTCGCAATTGACCAGTCTGTTGATGTTGTTTCTTACTTCCTTTAGAACCCTTATGTCCTCAAGCTTCAATAATGCCTGGTGGGCTCCTATTATATTGAGAAGGTCCACAATCTGCTCCCCCTCCTTGATATAGACCACAAAATTATCCTTCCTTTGGATAATCTTTGAATTCAGCTCAAATGAATTGATTATGTCCCTGAGACTCTTGGCGTGCTCCTCGTGGCTTGTGACAAATTCAAGGTGATATGTCTTCTCAGGATTGCTCATTGAGCCCCCACCAAGAAAGGATCCCCTTATGAAGCTCCTCTTGCAGCATCTCGATGCCACGATATTCTTGGGAACACCATACCTTGGATTGAAAAGATTGCTCCTGTCCTTGTCAATGTAGCCCACATCGGAAAGGACTTTCTCTGATATTTTTTTGTCATGGACTATTATAAGATAGTTGTTGTTTTTCTTAAGCTGCTTGTTCTTTCGCACCATGACCTCAATATCTGAGTGATACATCATCTTTAGTATTGAAAAGATCCTTCTGGCTATTGCTGCATTTTCTGTGGTGAACTTAAGGTTGATGTTCTGCATTCCTGTAATCTGAACTGTTCCGTTCATTCTCACCAAGGCGGCAAGCTCTGCCAGGGCGCAGCAGTCCTTGTCTATTTCTATCCTGGATAACTCGTTTTTGGTAACGGATGAAAACGACATCCATCATCCCTCCTGCCTAATTAATTCTATCCCCTTGGATATAATTTTTCTTTCATCAGTATATCTCAAAAGGTCCTTAGCTTTGTTTATATGGACAAACCTTGCATCCACAAAGCCTTCCTTCTTTTGAGGAACGCAGTCCATGGAGCTGGTTCGCATTAGATACCAGTGTACTGTTTTGTATACCGTCTCGTTTCTTCTAAGATTCTTGTACCTGTAGTTGACTTCACCTATATACTCGATGACTTCCCCTTTTACTCCCGTCTCCTCCAGCACTTCCCTTATGGCTGCAGTCCTTATGCTCTCTCCCTTTTCCAGTCTACCCTTTGGTAGTACCCAGTCTCCGTTATATTTTTTTAACAGCAAGATAGCATTGCCAAATACAACAACTCCTCCTGAGCTGACCTCTATCATAATACCACTCCCAATAATCTACATTACTACACATTATATTAATTATACACTATTTTACTAGGTTTTTGTAAACATTTTCACAAATTTGAACTCTTGCTGTATAATAAGAGGTATAGAAGACTAAGAGGTCAGGAGGCAAGCTATGAACATAGGAATGAAGGATGTAATCAGTCGCCTTGAGGTGCTCCTCAAGACCCCAAGCCCCACTGGAAATACTGAAAAGGTAAACACTTTTGTAAAGGAATTGTTCGAAGAAATCAATGTTCCTGTCAGGTTCACGGGAAAGGGAGCACTTATAGCCACAATTGAGGGTCATGACACCAGCAGGTCTGTCACCCTGTCAGGCCACGTGGATACACTGGGCGCAATGGTCAAGGAGCTGAAACCCA
>Ga0334892_1001812_pt1 | contig 16821 bp, 15 predicted proteins | sample GraSluR3_MG_4_FD_207213 | JGI IMG/M metagenome (GOLD analysis project Ga0334892, IMG submission 207213) | Sludge microbial communities from methane-producing bioreactor in Wageningen University, Netherlands - Granular Sludge_15_04-R3 | ecosystem: Engineered > Bioreactor > Anaerobic >...
TTTTCTGAGCAACAAATTCTCCCGTCAAGCTCCTGCTGTAAAGCGGGAAATTTTTGATCAGAAAAAACGGCTGTTGCTGACTCATGTGTCACTCTTCTGCTGGTGTAAATTTCGGGGATAAGGTCAGACCGAATAATCTCCAGTGCTAGACAATGGTATGTTTTGAATGAATTGGTTGTTTACATACATCTTCCCAGTGACTGAGGAGATGTTTACATCGTCTACATGTCCACTAACTGTGCATACCGTCCGATTTTCAATCAAATCTAGCCAATTGGCTGTTGATGTAACTTGGGTTGCCACCCAAGACTTATTAAGCTCTCCATGTCTCCAATTCCATTGAGTGTTTTGTGGTTGTCCCGGGTAAAATAGTTTATCGAAATACGAGTGATTGAGCAAATGTTCATCAATAGATGTGGACCCATTATTTACGATATCTTCATAAACACCAAATGAGAATTGCTGGTCGGGATCGCCTTGACCTCCAACTGATTCTGGCACAAGATATAGACTTGATCTTGTAGGGACTATAACTGGACTATAGTTAAGGTAGAAATCAAACTGGTATCCAGTTCCTCCTTCGTGTATATTCAAACTGTCAATAACCGAACCAGGCTGATAATCATACTCCATCCAATCTGCATTTCCGTCATTATGTGATGGTGGCAAATCAATATCGAAATCATATTCTGCAAGATTCCCAATACTCTCTGGAGCACCGCTGCGAAATAAACTCCCATTTGAGTAAGCAATACACTTAATGTTATTCTGTTTGTATGGCATACCTGCCCTATACCTGGTAGTTTGGTCCGGTAATGGATTGCTATTTATCAGAATGCCATTTGGACTATATCCCTGAAGGATTCCTAGATCAATCTCAGAAAAGAACTCTCGAAAATCATTTGAAGCAAAAGGATGACTTTGGTTAGACGCATAGATATTTTTTCGAATGAGCTGTTTACCGGCTGGCGACTGAAGAGATTCAATAGCGGCAGTAAGTCTTGCGTCTTCTCTTCCAACATCTTGCAGATCAGTATATACCATATCAAGAAGATTTTGTGCATTTTCGTTAATACTAGCTCCTCTGTGTGGAGCATCAATTGATATAAACTGAGTTGTAAAGTGTGGGATGTCCCAATGCTCTGCAAAGGCCAAGGCATACCTTGCTAAGATTCCGCCCATCGAATAGCCGAAGAGACTCGTTCCTTCAATGAATTGATTGGTGGGTTGAATATTATGAACAAACCTGAGCGCGCCAAGTACTATCATAGCGTTGTTTCTTAGATCATCCATGCTGTTATTGAGCGAAAGCACATATATCTTAGAATCTGAAAGTTCGTTCTTCCACTTGTTAGCTAATCTATATGTGAAACCTGAAGAACCTTCGCTACTAAAAATGTTGAACCCTTCGACGAACAATGCCGGTCGAACAGCATTATGTTGTGATAGATTATTCGTAATTGGGAAGATATTAGCGTACTGATTTTGGTAGTAATGATCAGAACCAATAACTTCAAATCCTATGCTACACGCTTGAGTGTATCCTGAATACTGAGGGTCCATAATGCTATATAAAACTGAAATCGTATATTTCCCAGCACTTAAGTTTCGAGTTATCATTACGTCATATCCATTTATTTGGTAGTCCAAAATAACAGTTCCATTTAACTTTACAATGAAATATTGGAATATGGCGATATCTCGGACGGTAATATTGATGCTTCCAGTGTTACCGATGATTGTGCCATTAATTACCGGATCAAATAGTGTGTTATCGACAATGATATGAGTGGGCACGGGCACACTTGTATAAGCTTCGCACTGGTTGTACATTGGATTGTATACATGACCACTAGGACTTTCATTAACACTAAATACCCCACATAGCCCTGTAATCAATACAAGACTCAAAAGCAATACAATAAGACTCTTTTTCATAAATACTCCGTTTTTTTGATGGTGTTACAGAGAAATTGAAGAACTCCACTGTATCTCGAGTTCCGAAAGCTGGTGTCAACTCCAACTCAAGTTCTCATATACATTGAAAACCTGCAACAAGGGTTCCGCCTCTCACTTTCTATCTACTGCTTCGTCCTTAGAATATGGATTCCGCCTATAAAATCCCTAAATATTACAAATTTTTGATCACTTCTAAACACATTATTTCTAGTGCGAATCTTATAAGTGCAGTAAAAACTATTGTGATTTCTATGTCAAGAACATTTTTCTTTTTTTCTGTCGTATCCTTATGCATCCGTATTTGTGTTAATACAGGGTAGTGGCTTCCTTGCTCCGGATACAGTATCCAATACTACTCGCAAGGAGATACGATGGAAGCAACATTGCTGGAACGCATCAAAGAACAACTGATTAGACATGAAGGTCTGCGACTCAAGCCATACCGCTGCACAGCTGGGAAGCTTACCATCGGTATTGGCCGCAATCTCGATGATTGTGGTATCTCCCAAACAGAAGCCTATGTACTCTTGGAGAATGATATCCAGAACTGCGAGAAACAGCTTCTGGATGAGATTCCAGAGATATACAATCCCCTGGATGAAGTTCGCAAGTCGGTGCTATTGAATATGTGTTTCAACTTGGGTATTGGTGGGCTGCTGGGCTTCAACAACACTTTGGCTTTCATAGCTGCCGGAGACTGGGAACGGGCTGCCAATAACATGCTTGTGTCCCGTTGGGCAAAGCAGGTCGGTCGCAGAGCGATTGAGCTATCTGAGCTGATGAGGAAAGGGCATTGATCCCCATCCCGGTCGAGACGATTGACCTACTGGCAGTGCTCAACCTGCCCAAGGAGATGGCTGACAATGTCATCTTCAAAGAGCATAAAGGGCTTGTTATAGAGACGATCAGAAGCCTTGTGTTAGATAATTTTTACCAGGATGCAATACGCAACGACTACCCTGAAGATGATCCCTTCCTGATCTCTTTTCGCCACACCCTAAATCCTTTGCAAGCAAAGTCTCCAGGGAACCCGTTTTTGGGTTCTGCTTCCTGATGCTGCAGAGTACCTGCGAGTTTCTCAATTTGAAGACCCTGGGCGAAGGAATAGTCAAGACAGTAGGATTAGACCAGTCGGCTACCGAACTGCTCACAGGGAGCGAAATAGACGCATTTAAAGCCAAGCTAGAGCTGAGGGCTCTCACTCTGTTGCGGAACTATCTCAATCAAAGTGGCATGGAGCGGTTGGTGGAGTTGAAACCGAGGCTCCCTAAAGTGCTGAGAGCCGGGGTGATCTGAAATGAATAGCACGCAGATGACGCAGATCAAACGGATTGACGCAGATTTTTGTATCTCAAAGATTTTCAATCGGAGTTGCCATGCCTGAGCAGAACTCCAACACCATTGATGCGATCATTATTGAAGTTTACCGGGCTATCTACAGTGCTCTGGAAAGCAGGCTGCACCTGATTGGTTCAGTGATTGATGCCGACTCCCGCAAGGAGATTCTCACTCAGCAGATCTACGACAAAGGCGATTTCTATGGGAACACAGGATATGTAGTGGAAACCAATGACTCCGGTATGACACTGAGAGTGGGTTCCAATGTGAAACACGAGCCTTTCGCTATCACCCTCAATCCTTTGCAAGCAAAGTCTTCAGGGAACCCGATTTACCCACCCTCCCCGGTAAAGTGCCTTCCTGGACTCCGATCGCTCCGCTGATCGCCTGGGTCGAACGCAAGCACCTGTCTTGGACTGATAAAGAGACAGGAAAGCTGCTGACTGTAACTGAGATCGCATATCTCATCAGGGGCAAGATCAAGCGGGAAGGCATAGCTGCCCGTAACGTATTTGCCTCCGTTATCGCCAACCGGGAGCAGTGGATATATCAACAACTGAACAGCATCGAGGTGAGCTTATGACTGCGCATGAGATATTTGCCGAACAGCGTATCAACATAGTTAAATCCCTCCTTGATGCAGGGGTTGCTACCATCCAGTTCAACAAGGATGCGGTGCCTAAGCAGTTGCCCTGCGCTATCGTGATTCTGGACTCAGAGACAGGCAAGAACGGTACTTCCCGTCAGTTCGTAAGCACGGACATCGCTTGGACTGTCTTCCTGATCGTCAATGCCCATAACGTGGATGATCCTGATTCTGACCTATACCAACTCAAAGAGAAGTTCCGGAGTTTCTATCAAAAGCTGATGAACCGGGACCTGCCAAGTGTTGAGTATTATACCAGCCGCATTGACGGCTCCCGCCTGGTCAGGATTGCCAAGATCGACCTGCTGAAAGCGGGTACGGGAGCCTCTTCGTGAGAGTAATGCGTCTTGGTGGCTATAACCTTGCTATCAGCTCTGTATCTGATCTGATTGAAAGCAAGTACAAGCCGGAAGCCATTGACCTTTCCAAGTGCCAGAGAGTGGGCAAACAGCTTATCTCCAAGGCAGCCGAGACTAAAAAGACAGTGATGGCACCCTACTCCATGAGCAAGCTGCTCAATCTTCTGGATATGGATGAGTACCACTCCGGCTGCATCGATGCGCTCTCAATGGCAACCGTCATGCAGTTCGAGTGCAAGAATAAGCAGGTTACTGCCTGGATGGAAGCTGCTGAGTTCCCTGCCTGTGAAGACCAGACCACTATCCTTGCCGAGATGATCAAGTTCTATCTCGCCTGTGGAAACGGCTTCCTAATCAAGATGCGTAACGCTCAGGGTCAGTGGATGGGACTGGAACGCATGCTTCCCTCCGAAGTGCAGATAGTAGAGAACTATGACGAGTTCGGCTTCTTTCGACCTAACTACATCCAGATCAAGAACAACCAAAAGAAGGACTTCGCTTATGCGGACATAGTACATATCAAGAAGTCCACTCACAGATCAAACGCCTGGGGTCTTGCCTGTCCTGCTCACAATCGGAGAGGAGAATTGGTGGGCTCAATAAGTTTGCTGATCAAGCCTGATTGGATAGTAAATAGGATCATAAAAGATGCAAATATTCCTCCCTCACACGAGCTTTGGATCATGGAAAAGACTGGGATGATGCTCTTTGATCTAGATGAGAATGAGATTGGCAGGAATCTATTTGATGATCCCTTGTATGCGGATTATGCCAGCCTTTTGAGCTTGGGACGAGAGATTGTGAGAGAGGATTCCGGCTTTGGTGAATATGTGTTTCAAAGACAGGGTGAAGAGCAGAAGGTGGTCAAGAAGGCAGTCTGGGACAGCATCAGTTTATATGGTACTACTTGGCGGGTCGTGATCGCCGAGGAGCTCAAGTAGGATAAACGGCTCAATCTATATACAAAAAAGAAAGCGATTGAGGGCTCAACCGCTTTTCTGATATGATAGGGGGATTAGTTTGAGATGCCGCGTTCGGCGTTTCTCACAAAATCCACAAAGATCTTCTGGTATTCACTCAGATCCATGCTCTCTGCTTTTTGCAGAGCTTGGCTGGTGTTTAGCTTATCTCTATAAAAGAGATTGTAGATCTGCTTGATGCTGGCAATCTCTTCATTTGAGAAGCCTCTGCGGGAGAGGCCGACGCTATTGAGTCCGACAGTCTGATATGGATTTCCTTGTCCGCGAGAAAATGGAACAATATCCTTCTTGATGGCAGAAGCTCCGCCTACGAAAGAGTGGCTTCCGATATGGACAAATTGGTGCACCGCAGTCACTCCGCCGATGATGGCATTGTCATGCACATGGACATGCCCCGCGAGTTGGACGACATTTGCGATCACACAGCCGGAGCCGATTTGGCAATTGTGGGCAATGTGAACATACTCCATGAGCAGGTTACTGTCTCCGACCACGGTGTCTTCCTGCATCTGATTGCTGCTGTTTATCGTGCAAAACTCACGGATGGTATTGTTTGAGCCTATTCTTAGTCGTGTAGGCTCGCCGCTAAACTTGAGATCTTGGGGCTGAGTTCCCAAGACAGCGAAGGAGAAGATCTTGTTGCCGTCACCGATGGTCGTGTGTCCGTCCAAGATCACGTTGTTGTGCAGGATGTTGTTATCTCCCAAGACAACGTTTTCCGAAATCACGCAATAGGGGCCTATCTGGCAATTTTCGCCGATCTTGGCTCCGTCTTTGATGATGGCAGTGGGGTGTATCATGTTCATGGATTCCTCTTAGTTATCATAGCCATAAAGTCGCCTTCTGCTACTTTTTCTCCGTTTACATAGGTATCACCATGCATTTTAGCCAAGGATCTCTTCAGTGAGATCACGGTGAGCTCATAGCGCAGAGTATCTCCCGGCATGACCGGTTTGCGGAATTTGACATTGTCGATGGAGGCAAAATATGCTACATAATCTTGGGGGTTGTCCAATTGATTGAGCAGCATGATGCCACCTGCTTGAGCCATCCCTTCGATGATAAGCACTCCCGGCATGATCGGATGACCGGGGAAATGCCCTTGGAAAAACGGTTCGTTGATAGTCACGTTTTTCATTCCGGTGATGGATTCTCCGGGCACGAAATCCAGGATCTTGTCCACCAATAGGAAGGGGTAACGATGGGGGATAATGCGCATGATGGCATTGATGTCAAAGACCACTTCTTTGTTTTTGGATTTTTGATAAATCTTTTGCAGCTCTTGTTTTTTCTGGATCTGCCTGAGTTTTTTGACGAGTTCCACGTTTGTCTTGTGTCCGGATCTTGCAGCAAGGATGTGTCCCTTTATCGGCATTCCCAAAAGGGCGATATCGCCGATGAGATCGACTACTTTATGGCGCACAAACTCGTTGTAATAGCGCAATCTGTGGCTGTTTAGGATTCCTTCATCGGAGACGGTGACCTTCTCGTGGTAGCCAAAGACATCTTGCAGATGCTTCAGCTCATCGTCCGTTATATTTGGCTCGGCAATCACCAAGGCGTTTTCCAGAGAGCCGCCTTTGATGAGTCCCATTTCTTTGAGCTGGAGGATTTCTTTGATGAAGCAAAAAGTGCGGGCTCCGGCAAAGTCCTTTTCATAGACATCCAGATTTGGCAGCCATGTGTATTGAGTGCCGAGATAGGGATGCTTGTAGTCGATCATAAAGGTGATCTTGAGCTCATTTGAGGGGACGATCACGACGTCTACGTTTTCGTTTGGGGCTGAGAAACTGATGGGTCCATCGATCTCAAAATAAATTCTTTCGCTATCTTGCTGAACCTTTCCGGCTTGTTTTAGGAGGTTCAAGAAGACGATGGGTGAGCCATCTGCCACAGGTGCTTCCGGTCCGTCGATCTCAATTCGGATATTGTCCAGGCTCAGGCCTTTGATGGCAGAGAGCACATGCTCAATCGTGCCTACTGTGGCTTCCCCAACGCCGATGGTGGTCCCACGGGAGATATCGACGACGTGATCTATGTCAGCGGGGATCTCGGGTTTGTCGGGAAGATCCACTCGAATGAAGACTATGCCTTCATCACTAGCTGCGGGTTTGAAGCGGATGGTGGAAATCTCTCCACTATGAAGGCCAATCCCTGTGTAGGAAACTTCAGAGCCAATGGTTTGTTTATATTCAGTCACTTTTTTCTCCCTTCAATTTCTTTTGGTAAGCCCGGTACATATCCGGCAGGCTTTTTTGAGCTACGATCAAGCGCTTCATCTGGTTTGCCTCGATGGCGGGCGTGCCAAAGAATCTGGCACCTTCGGGGATGCTGGATGCGATCCCACTTTGCGCTCCCACCATGGCTCTTGAGCCGATGGTGATGTGCCCTGCTGCGCCCACTTGTCCTGCCAAATAGACATAGTCACCCACGATGGTGCTGCCGGCAAGGCCGACCTGAGCGCAGAGAATGCTATGTTTACCGATCACACAATTGTGCCCGATCTGCACGAGATTGTCAAGCTTGCTGCCTTCACCGATGATTGTCGCTCCCAAGGTGGCGCGATCGATGGTGCTATTGGCGCCGATTTCAACGAAGTCGTGAATCTCGACCGTGCCCACTTGCGGGATCTTTTGTTGGCGATCTCCCAAAAGGAGGAAGCCAAAGCCGTCTGCTCCGATGACAACACCACTGTGGATGATGCAATCTCTGCCAATCTTCACACGGTCATAGATCGTCACATTGGGATAAACTTTGGTATTTGCGCCTAAGCTGACATATTCATCGATCGAGCAGTTATCAGCAATCACCACATTTTCACCTATGGTGCAATTTGCTTTGATGACGACGTTTGCTCCGATGGAAGCCTTGCCAACAAAGCTCACAGTGGGGTGGATCTTGGCAGATGGATCAATGATGTAGTCCCGATCACCTGCGTCCGATTTCAGCCAGTATGTCACTAGGCTCATAAAGCTGAAGTAGGGTTTTTCCACGATCAAGAGAGCTCTATCCGGCAGCTTATCCGCAAAACCTGGACTAGTGATGATCAATCCTGCGCGAGAGGACTGCACGCTTTGCAGTAGGCGCTCCTGCTCGCAAAAGATGATGGAAGATTCATCTGCATCAAGTGCCTCAGAAACGGATTTGAACAAGATCTCGGTAGGGCCTTGCCATTCTCCGCCGATGATCTTTTGGATCTCGGAGCTTGATAATGTCTTTTTGAAACTCTTCATTAGGGCTTGAATTCCGGATTTCTCATATCTTCGCCAAAGGGATCGCTGAAATGATCGCCAAAGGGATCACTATCCCTGTCAGCGTCTCCAAAAGGATCTGCCGGAGCAGCTGGAGGCGGAGCGATGGTGTCTTTATTGAGCTCCTGAAGGATCTGGTCGGTGATGTCAGCGGAGGCGGTTGCATAGAGCACGACACCCATGCTGACGTCAAAGATCATGGTGTAGTTTTCATCTTCGGCGATCTGGGTGATGATATCGTGGATCTTTTTGGTCAGCGGATCTATGAGCTCGCGATAGCGCTGTTCCGCTCTGCCATTTTCGCCAAAATACTCTTCCAAGAGTCTGCCGGCTTCCTGCTTTTTGGCGTCGATCTGATTTTGCAAATCGCGCTTGTTTGCTTCGCTGATCGAGAGTCTGCGGATCTCAAAGTCGCGCTCCATCTGTTGGATTTCGGCGTCCAATTGGCGGATCTGGTTTGTCCAATTTTGTCTATCAAGCTGAAAGAGTCTGGCAATCTCAGCGGCTTCATTGCTATCCATCAGGATGCGATCTGTATTCACATAGCCAAGCTTCACGTTTTGGGCAAAGAGTCCTGCCAAGCTTAGTAGCGCAATGGTCAATATAAAGAGTTTTTTCATGTGATCTCCTGTAAAAATCTTAGTCTTGGATCTTGAAGATGGGATCCAGCTCTTTTACGGCACGCACGTCATCCACACGTCTGACCGGGGTCGAAATGGGTGCTTCATGTAGTAATTCCGGATTCTCTGAGCATTCCTGCGCGATTTCTATCATAGCTTGGGCAAAAGCATCCAAAGATTCCAAGCTTTCTGTCTCGGTGGGCTCGATCATCATCGCTTCCGGGATAATCAAGGGGAAATATACCGTGGGAGCATGGAAACCTTTGTCCAAAAGACGCTTGGCTATATCCAAAGTGCTCACCTTGTTCTCTTTCTTTTGTTTGGTGCCATCCGCGACAAACTCGTGCATGCAATACTCAGAATGCTGGATATGATAGTAATCCTTGAGGATAGCCATCAGGTAGTTTGCATTGATGATGGCATTTTCACTGATGCGACGCAAGCCTTCTGCGCCCAACATCTTGATGTAGATATAGGCGCGGACGAGCACGGCAAAGTTTCCATAGAAAGTATGCACTTTCCCGATGGACGTGGGCTCATGAGAGTAGTCCAGATGATATCCTTTATCGGTCTTGGCTACCATAGGGACGGGCAGATATGGGATCAATTTTTCGACGACGCCTACCGGGCCTGCTCCGGGACCGCCACCACCATGAGGAGTGGAGAAGGTCTTGTGCAGATTAAAATGGATGATATCAAAACCGATCTTGCCGGGCAGGACTATGCCCAGAAGTGCATTGAGATTGGCTCCGTCCATGTAGATCAGGGCATCTACACTATGCAGAATCTCGGCGATCTCTTCGATCTGAGTCTCAAAAAGTCCCAAGGTATTTGGGTTTGTGAGCATAAATCCGGCTGTGTTTTCGTCCACAAGCTCTCTGAGGCGAGCAATATCGCAACGACCCTCGGAGTTTGATTTGAGCTCAACTACATCATATCCCACCAGGTTGCAGGTGGCAGGATTGGTGCCATGGGCACTATCGGGGATGATGATCTTGGTCTTGTGGGTATTGCCTTTGGCTTTGTGATAGGCATCAATAATCTTGATACCAGTGAATTCGCCCTGAGCTCCGGCAACAGGCTGTAAGGTAACTTGAGCCATGCCTGAGATCTCAGCGAGATCACGCTGCAATTCATATAGCAGCTCAAGAGCTCCCTGAAGAGTGCTCTCCGGCTGATAGGGATGTAGATTTGCAAAGCAACTGTGGCGCACGAGAAGCTCATGGATCTTGGGATTGTATTTCATCGTGCAGCTACCCAGAGGATAGAGTCCTTTTTCGATAAAATGATTCATATGAGAAAGCTTTATGTAGTGACGCATCACGTCCATCTCACTCAGCTCAGGCAGGCGAGCGATGGACTGCCTGTGATATTTACTTGGAATCATGTCACTCAAGGGAGTGTCAATCTCAGGAGTGGGCAAACGTATCCCGCGACGCCCGGGAGAAGAGTGTTCAAAGATAGTCTTAGGCATTGGTCACCTCCTGCATGGCAGCGATATACTCATCCATGGCAGCCTTTGTTTTCTTTTCCGTGACAGCGACCATCAGTTCATTCTCTGCCACGACCACCCCAGCGTAGATGCCGCGAGGCAGCATCTTGTCTATGATCTTATCAGCGGGGATGGGGGTCTTTATCACAAATTCTTTGAAGAAATCAGCATCAGGATAGCGCATCTGGATGCCCTTGATCTTGGTGATCTCAGCGGCAAGATAATGCGCATGTTGAGTGCTCATCAGGGCGGCTTCGCGCAGGCCTTCACGGCCCATCAGGCTCATATAGACCGTAGCAGCGAGTGTGCACAGCGATTGGTTTGAGCAGATGTTTGAAGTAGCCTTGGCACGACGAATGTGCTGTTCGCGGGCTTGAAGAGTGAGAGCATAGGCTCTAGCTCCGGTCTTATCAAGGGTCCCTCCGACGATGCGTCCGGGCATCTGACGACTCATATCCAGCTTTGTGGCAAAGAAGCCAAAGAGCGGACCACCCATGTACATGCTGTTTCCTAGGGCTTGTCCTTCTCCCACCACGATGTCTGCATTATATTCTGAAGGAGCATTTAAGATTGCCAAGGATATGGGATCCACACAGGCGATGAGCAGGCACTTGGCTTGACTGTGAACCAGCTCAGAGACCTTGTGTGAATCTTCCAGATTGCCAAAGAAATTTGGGGTCTGCAGCACTACTGAGCCCACGGAGTCGTCCAGCATCTCGGCAAGTTTGTCCAGATCCATCACGCCATCCCGACAGGGGACCTGAAGCAACTCTACGCCCACACCTTCTGTGTAGGCCTTGATCACTTTGAAAAATTCGGGGTGAAGACTTCCTGGCAAAAGGGCTTTATTTAGGCGATTCTTTCTGACCGCCATCAGGATAGCTTCAGCTACAGCGCTGGCGCCATCATACATGGAGGCATTTGCGATCTCCATACCGGTGAGCTCACAGATCATGCTTTGGTATTCATAGATAAACTGGAGAGTGCCTTGGCTGACTTCTGCTTGATATGGAGTATAGGCCGTGAAAAACTCCGGGCGGGATACGATGAAATCCACAGCAGCGGGGATGAAGTGGTCATAGACTCCGGCGCCGAGGAAAGAATTCGCATTTTGGGTGCAGAGGTTTTGACAAGTCTGAGATTTGATCTTCTGAGTTATCTCAAGCTCAGAGAGAGCTTTGTCCATTTTAAGACCGTCTTTGAGGCGGAATTTCTCAGGAATAGCCTGGATAAGTTCGTCAAAATTCTCGATTCCGATCTTGGCAAACATCTCCCGTCTATCTCTATCAGTATTAGAAATATACGGCATTTTTACTCCTTTTGTACTGCTTCGTAAAATAGTATTTATTCCATGCTTTCCAATGCTCGGATTATGTCAATACAATTTTAGCTACAAGCGCTAACGGAAATCCTAGAAATGAATCATGATTGACACATGCCGGATGGATCAATCTTGACATAAACTGCAGGTTCAAAATAGTCGACCTATAGAACAAATGCTTGGAGAGAAGAGATATGGATAGACAGATCAAAGACTTTATGAGCTTTCTGGACAGTAGCAGCAGCCGCTATCTGGCAAGTGCTCAAATCGCTGATAGATTGGACAATGCCGGATACATCCAGCTCGATGAGAAAGAGCCGTTTGTGCTGAATAAAGGCGAGAAGTATTATGTTCGCCGGATGGATAGCGCCATCATTGCTTTTTGGATGGGAACTCAAGATCCAGCCGAAAGTGGATTCGCCATGGCATCCAGTCATATTGACAGCCCCGCTCTTAAGATCAAGCCCGAAAGCTTGACGCAAGATAAATCGGTTTGCCGCGTCGGAGTGGAAGTCTATGGCGGTCCCATCATCCACACTTGGTTGGATCGGGAGCTGAGTATCAGTGGCAAAGTGCTTGTCAAAACAAAGGGCGGGCACAAGACTCTTTTGGTGGATCTCAAAGATCCGGTCGCCATCATTCCCAATGCGGCGATTCACATGAATCGTGAGATCAACAAAGGATTCCAATACAATGCCCAGACTCATCTTCAGGCAATCCTCAGTGTCGAAGCCACTCAGGGTGACCCGTTAAAGAGCATGGTGGCAAAAGCTCTTGATCTCAAAGAAGAATCCATCATTGAGATGGATCTATATCTTTATGATCCAGCGGGAGCCAAGCTAGCCGGGATGAATTCTGATATGATCATCAGCGGGAGACTTGACAATCTTGCCATGACTCATGCGATTCTTTGTGGCTTGCTGGAAGCCAAAGCGCCAAAGCACACATCCATCGGAGTCTTTTATGATCACGAGGAGATCGGCAGCCAAAGCCCTCAGGGGGCATCTTCATCACTGCTATCGGAGATCTTGGAGCGCATCAATCTGGCGCAAAAAGGGAGCCGTGAAGATTATTATCGTGCCCTGAGAAAGTCGTATATGATCTCTGCAGATATGGCGCATGCATACCATCCAGCCTATGCCGAGAAATACGATCCAAACTACAGCCCACGCATGAATCAGGGTCCTGTCATCAAACGCAATGCAAATCTGCGTTATGCTTCCACATTAGAGAGCAGCATCCGCTTTATCGAGCTATGCGACAAGGCAAAGGTGATGCATCAGGAGTTCTTGGTGCGCAGCGATATGCCCTGTGGCAGCACCGTCGGCCCCGTAGTGGCGGCAAATCTTGGTATCCACACTGTGGATATCGGGAATCCGATGTGGGCAATGCACTCCATCCGTGAAACGGCAGGAGTCAAAGATCATCTGGATCTGATCAAGGTCATTAAAAGCTATTTTTCATAAAAAAAAACGATAGAGGTAAGACATGTCAATCTTCAAACCCTTCAAAGCGGTTCGCCCTGTTCCGGAGAAAGCCCGGGACATCGCTTCTTTGCCGTATGATGTGATGGATTCAGACGAAGCACGTCTGGAAGTTAAGAAAAACCCATTGAGCTTTATCCATGTGGAAAAGCCGGAAGTGGATCTACCTGAAGGTACGGATCTGTATGATCCCAAAGTCTATGCCAAAGCCAAGGAAAATCTCTATAAATACATCTCCGATGGACACATGATCCAAGATGAGAAGCCGATGTTCTACATCTATCGGCAGACTATGGATGCTCGCGAGCAATACGGTCTGGTCGGGCTCTGCTCGGTGGATGAATACATGGATGGCACGATCAAAAAACACGAACACACCCGCGCCGCCAAAGAAGCTGATCGCATCCGCCACGTTGATGCCTGCGATGCGCATCCTTCTCCCGTGTTTTTCACCTATCGCCACCAAAAAGCGATCGATACAGTGGTCGAGAAAGTATGCAAAAACACCAAGCCTGTATATGATTTTGTCTCTGATGACGGCATCGGACATAGCCTGTGGTTGATGGACGATCCCCAGGATCAGGCTGCCATCGAAAAGGCATTTGCCGGTCTTGAGCATCTCTATGTGGCAGATGGTCATCACCGCACAGCTAGCGCCGCGAAAGTGGGGCTTCTGAGACGGGAACAATATCCGAACTATACCGGTGATGAGGAATTCAACTTCTTCATGACTGTGATCTTCCCGGACAATCAGCTGAAGATCTATGACTACAACCGCGTAGTGAAGGATCTGAACGGGCTCAGTGATGAGCAGTTTATCGCCAAAGTCAAAGAGAATTGGGTAATCAGTGAAGTTCCTGCCGGCGAGCACTTTGCTCCGGCACATCTACATCAGATCAGCATGTATCTGGCAGGCAAATGGTATTTCCTCAGCCCCAAACACGGAACTTGGGACGAAAATGATGTGGTTGAGAATCTCGACGTGGCTATACTGCAAAAGAATCTCCTACATCCGATATTGGGGATCGAAGATCCCCGCACTGATGACCGCATAGATTTCGTGGGTGGAATTCGCGGCTTGGGCGAGTTGATCAAGCGTGTAGATAGCGGCAGAGAGAAAGTGGCATTTGCCATGTATCCCACGTCCATGGACGAGCTGATCGGGATCGCAGACGCCGGCCAGATCATGCCTCCCAAATCCACTTGGTTTGAGCCCAAGCTCCGCAGCGGGCTCTTCATCCACCTATTGAAGTAATGACATACTTTGTAGAAAGCCTCGGATGTGCCAAAAATCTCGTTGATAGCGAGAGATTTTGCGCTGTCCTTAAGAAATACGGCTTTCGCCAGGTTGAGCACCCGGAAGACGCAGACTTGGTTCTTGTGAACAGCTGCGCCTTCCTGGCTGCTTCTTTGGGAGAGCTCGACGATGTTCTCTCTGAGATCAGCGATTGCATCAATCCCAAAAAGACGAAACTGGTGGTGACCGGATGTGTTACCAAGCGCGGTCTTGAGGAGTTTCAGGATCTCTTTCCGGAGGTCAATAAGTGGATTGAGCTCAAAGATTTTGCCGGCTTTGAGAAGTATGTGATTCGCTATTTACTGCCCAAAGGCGCGAAGCCTCGCCAGAGCATCCCGGCAGATAGGGACGTCTTGCAAGAGGGGCAGCACATTTATCTGCGGATCTCGGACGGATGCGAAAACAACTGTAGCTATTGCATGATCCCATCAATCCGCGGGAAGCTGATTTCTGAGCCAATAGAGAAGCTGGTGGATGAGGCCAAGGCGCTATCCGGGCGTGGGCGTGAGCTGGTCTTGATTGCCCAAGATAGCTGTCTTTATGGCACAGATCTTTATAAAGAGAAGGCTTTACCAAGATTGATCGAAGCCTTGCATGATTTGCCGGATTATGATTGGATCCGCGTCATGTATATGCATCCGGATCACTTTGAGCTGGAGTGGACAGAGCTCTGGAAGAAGTATCCCAAGCTTCTGCCATATTTTGAGATCCCAATCCAGCATGTCTGCGATCGGATCATCCGCCATATGAATCGGAGAAAGGGCTATGACCAGCTCAAGGCGCTATTTAATCATATCAAGAAAGAGCTTCCCGGTGCCGTGTTTCGCACGACCTTTATGGTCGGCTATCCCAGTGAAACAAATTCAGAACGCGCGCTTATCGACAAGTTTCTGAGCGAAGTGGATATTCTTCATGCGGGAGTCTTTGGCTATTCTCCCGAAAAAGAAGGCAAGCCCTACGACCCTCCTCCTGATTTTGATTGGAGCAGAAAAGAGCAACTCGAGACCGAATATGCCATTAAAATCTCTGAAGCCAAGGAAAAAAAGATGCAAGCCTATGTGGGTACAAAGCAGCAAATGCTGGTCGAGGGTTATGATCCCGATTTAAAAGCTTTTTGGGGAAGGCTGTGGTTTCAAGCTCCCGAGATAGATGGCTTGGCTTATGTGCAGGGGCTTTCTGAAGATGACCCCATCATGGTAGAAGTGGAAGTAGTGGACGCACTCACGGATGAATTCTGGTGCGAGAAAGCCTAATAAATTCAACATTAAAGGTTTATAAATGAAGAAGATAGCACTGACCGGGATCAAGCCGACCGGGATCCCACACATAGGGAATTTTTTGGGCGCAATAAAGCCGGCCTTGGAGTTGAGTCTGAGCTGTGAAGCACGCTATTTTATCGCAGATTATCATGCGCTTAACAGCTGCAAGGATCCGGACGCCATTCGCTCAATGACCTTGGAGATAGCCGCGGCGTGGCTGGCTTGTGGCCTGGATCCCGCAAAGGTTCTGTTTTACCGTCAAAGCGATATCCCACAGATATTTGAGCTACTAACCATACTCTTGGCTTTTACACCAAAGGGGCTTATGAACCGAGCGCATGCCTACAAAGCGATGCTGCAGGCGAATGCCGAAGCCGGCAAAGATCCTGATGATGGAGTAAACATGGGACTCTTCAGTTATCCCGTCTTAATGGCGGCGGATATCTTGCTCTTTGACACAGACCTTGTACCTGTCGGCAATGACCAGTTCCAGCATGTCGAGATGGCGGTTGATATCGCTCAAAGCTTCAATCATGTCTATCAGACAGATGCCTTGAAGTTACCTCAGCCCTTGGCACATGAGACGGGAAAGACGGTCGTTGGCTTGGATGGACGCAAGATGAGCAAGAGTTATGGCAATATCATCCCTCTCTTTGCGCCCGAAAAGATACTGCGCAAGCTCATCATGAAGATCGTTACAAATTCACAAAGTGTTGAAGAGCCCAAGGATCCGGATAGCTGCAGCGTATTTGCTCTCTACAAGAGTTTTGCTGATCCAGCTCAGATCGAGGATCTGCGAGCCAGATATCTTGCCG
>Ga0334892_1001814_pt1 | contig 16815 bp, 16 predicted proteins | sample GraSluR3_MG_4_FD_207213 | JGI IMG/M metagenome (GOLD analysis project Ga0334892, IMG submission 207213) | Sludge microbial communities from methane-producing bioreactor in Wageningen University, Netherlands - Granular Sludge_15_04-R3 | ecosystem: Engineered > Bioreactor > Anaerobic >...
CTATTTCATGACCATCCCCGAGGCGGCCCAGCTCGTGCTGCAGGCGGCGGCCCTGCCCGACAACGGCACCGTCTACGTGCTCGACATGGGAAAACCTGTCAAGATCAAAAACCTGGCCGAAGACCTCATCCAGCTTTCGGGGCTGCAGCCCTACGAGGACATAGACATAATCTACACCGGCCTCAGGCCGGGGGAGAAACTCTTTGAGGAGCTTCTTACCGCCGAAGAGGGCACCAAAGCCACCACCCACGAAAAGATCTACGTGGCCAACCAGAGCGACATTGGAGAAGGCTTTACGGCGAAACTCGAATACCTCCTCAAGGTAGCCGCCGATGGCGACAGGGAAGAGATTATCGCCGTCATAAAGCAGATAGTGCCGACCTTTGGGAACAAGGGCCCCATAGCTGAAGATGTTACCCATGCAGAAAAGGGAGCTTCCTGATGAAACGAAGATTCTATCCCTTCTTCAAACGCCTTTTCGACATAGTAGGCGCTGCCTTCGGTCTGGCGGTCCTTTCGCCTGTCCTTTTATGTGTGGCCATCCTGGTGAAAAAGAAACTGGGAAGCCCGGTCATTTTCAAGCAGACAAGGGCAGGCTACAAAGGTAAACCCTTTACCATCTACAAATTCCGCACCATGACCGACGAGCGCGACGAGGAAGGCAACCTCCTGCCCGACGAAAAACGCCTCACGAAATTCGGGGCTTTTCTGCGAAGCACGAGCCTTGACGAGCTCCCGGAATTGTATAATGTCCTCAAAGGGGACATGAGCCTTGTGGGGCCGAGGCCGCTCCATGTGCGATACATAAAGCGCTACACACCAGAACAGGCAAGACGCCTGGAGATAAGACCGGGCATAACTGGCTGGGCCCAGGTAAACGGACGCAATGCCCTGTCTTGGGAAGAGCGCTTCAAAATGGATGTTTGGTATGTTGATCACCGCAATTTTTTTCTGGACATCCGTATTTTGCTGTTAACCTTGTGCAAGGTTTTGCGTCGAGAGGGTATTTCGGGGAAAGGCCATGTAACGATGGAAGAATTCAAAGGTTCTGGAGAGCGAAAAACATGAAAAAACGTCTAGCGATCCTAGGCTGTGGAGGTCATGGAGCCGTAGTAGCGGATATTGCTACTGTAATTGGCGGGTGGGAAGAGATAGTTTTTTTCGATGATAGATTCGAGAAAACAAGACAAGTGTTCGGGTTTCCCGTACTTGAAGCCTTAAATGGCGTGTTTGCAAACGAAACTGATGGATATGAATTTTTTGTTGCGTTAGGAGATGCTACTTTAAGACTGCAATGGATCTCAAAACTGCAAATTTCGGGGAAGCACCTAGTAACTTTGATTCATCCAAGCACTTCAGTCAGCAAACGATCCAGCATAGGAAAAGCCACCTTGCTTAAACCTTATTCCGTTGTCGACGCAGGAGTTTCCATAGGCCAAGGTTGCATCATTAACTCCGGTTCAACAATCAGTCATGGCTGCACTATTGGGGACGGGGTTCATATATGTCCGGGTGTAAATATCGCTGGTGATGTTTCTGTGGGGAATCAGACATGGGTAGGAATAGGAGCGTCTACAATACAAGGAGTCAAAATAGGGGAAAAAACTATTATCGGAGCTGGCGCAATTATCGTTGATGACATCCCTGACAATGTTACGGTAGTAGGCAACCCGGCGAGAATTATCAAAAGACATGGGAAGTGATAATTTGCTACAACATCGCATTTACCTCTCCCCGCCCCACATGACGGGACGGGAAATGGAATTCCTCAAAGACGCCTTCGAATCCAACTGGATCGCCCCCTTGGGCCCCCACGTGGACGCCTTTGAGAATGAAATGGCCAAGTACATCGGAGCCAAGGCTGCATTGGCCCTTTCCTCGGGTACGGCAGCCATACACCTGGGCCTCAAGCTTCTGGGCGTAGGCCCGGGCGACAGGGTGTTTTGCTCAAGCCTCACCTTTTCGGCCAGCGCCAACCCCATCATCTATCAGGGCGCCGAACCTGTCTTCATCGACGCCGAACGTGAAACCTGGAACATGTGCCCAAGGGCTCTTGAACTTGCCTTTGAGGACGCCGAAAAAAACGGAAGGCTTCCCAAAGCGGTCATAACCGTAGACCTCTACGGCCAGAGCGCCGATTATGATCCAATTCTTGAACTCTGCGACCATTATGGCGTCCCACTCCTCGAAGACGCTGCCGAGGCGCTGGGCGCCACTTACAAAAACAAGAAATGCGGAAGCATGGGGAAACTGAACGTGCTTTCTTTCAACGGCAACAAGATCATCACTACTTCCGGCGGCGGGATGCTTTTGTCCGACGACGAAGACATGATCGCCAAGGCCCGTTTCTGGGCCACCCAGGCACGGGATCCGGCCCCCTGGTACCAGCACAGCGACATCGGCTATAACTACCGGCTCAGCAACCTTCTGGCCGCCGTGGGTCGTCCGCAGTTTGAGGAGATTGAATTGCGAGTCACCAAAAGGAGGCAGATTTTTGAAAGATACAAGCAAACACTTGGGGCAATCCCCGGAGTGGGTTTCATGCCCGAAGCTTCATTCGGCAGGGCAAACCGGTGGCTTACCGTCATGACCCTGGATCCAGAAGCAACAAATGTCAAACCGCTCGACGTCATGAAAACCCTGGAAGAGCACAACATCGAATCCCGGCCGGTATGGAAACCCATGCACCTGCAGCCTGTTTTCGAAAAATACGATTTCTACACAGCTGAAAAAGAGAAACCTTTTTCGGAAACAGCTTTCGAAACAGGCTTATGCCTGCCGTCGGGGTCGAGTTTGGGACTCTCGGCGCAAGAGCGTGTCACCGAAATCATTTCTGATGCCCTCAAAAAGAAAGGGAACAAGTAACGTTGAAACTATTCTGGATCAACCACCATGCCAAAACTCCAAATGAGTCTGGCGGGAACCGTCATTATGAACTTGGCCGCAGACTTGCAACGAGTCATGGCTTCGATGTCACCATCATCAGGGCTGCAAACACTCATACAGGCGGTTTGCCGGATAAGGAACTACTCAAAGAGGTGAAAGACCGGGGATTCGCCCTGCAGGATCATGAAGGATGCAAATTTCTTACGGTCGATTGTAGCGATTGTTCCAGAAACTCCATGGCATCACGTGTCGTGAACATGGTTTCCTTCGCACGGAACGCAAAGAAAGTTGTTAAAAGCAGAATCCTCGGCAAACCGGATCTGGTCATCGGATCTGTTGTCCATCCCTTTGCGGCGGCTGCGGCATTTGACCTTTCCAGGTATTTCGATGTTCCTTTTGTCTATGAAGTCCGAGACCTCTGGCCCCTTACGCCGATAGAGCTGGGGGGCTATTCGAAGTGGCATCCCTTTCTTATGTACATCGACCATTTGGATCGAAAACTCTCAAAGAACGCCGAACTCATTATCACAACGGCACCCTTGATGAAAGAATACTACAAAGAGCGTTTAGGCCTTCCTGAGGAGAAGTTCGTCTGGATTACCAATGGAACTGACGTGGAAATGTTTCAAAAGGCCCAAAACAACTCCCAGAATGCTGGGGAGAAAAAGACTTTCGACATCTATTACACTGGTGCTCATGGGCTGGCAAATGGCCTGGACAAGATCCTGGACCAGATGCATGTGATCAAGGAAAGGTTCCCGCAGGTAAGGCTTGTTCTTGTCGGCGACGGACCGCGAAAAAAACATCTCCAGGAGCGAGCAAAGCAAGAAAACCTCCCTGTTGCTTTTCTTGATCCTGTGCCAAAGAAAGAATTGCCGAATCTCCTTAAAAATGCGGATGCACTTCTTTTTAACCTTTTAACCAGCAGTATTTTCCGTTTTGGCATTAGCCCAAACAAGATTGCGGACTATCATGCAATTGGGAAGCCAATACTCATGGTAGGGGAGTATGCCCAAAACCCGGTTCTAGAATCGGGAGCAGGGCTCGTTGCTCCAACATTAGACGAATTACCGGGGAGCATCGGGACCATGCTCGAGATGGGAGCGAAAAGCCGCAGAGAAATGGGTTTGAAGGGTGTTGAATACGCAAAAGCACATTACGATTGGGAATCTTTGACACAGCGGCTGTTTCTTCGCCTGAAGGAGATCAAAGTCGATTAAAATTGCTTTACAGGAGCCTGTGAGGCAAAAGCACGCATTCAGAATGGTGATGTGACAATTGAAAGTTACCCATATGACTTCCGTACACACCCGCTACGATATACGGATCTTCCGAAAAGAATGCACAAGCCTGGCAAAGGCCGGTTTTGACGTGACTCTTGTTGTAGCTGATGGTAAGGGCAACGAAGAAAAGAACAATGTGAGAATTTTTGATACCGGCAACAGACCTTCAAGCCGTCTCAAACGCATGGTGGGAACGGTTTCCAAAGTCTACAAAGCAGCCAAGAATACTCATGCGGATATCTACCATTTCCACGATCCGGAATTACTTCCCGTAGTATGGCTCCTTCAGCGCAAAGGTAAAAAAGTCATTTACGATGTGCATGAGGATGTTCGACTGCAAATATTGAACAAACACTGGATCCCGGCAATACTGAGGAAACTTGTCAGTAAAATAACGGGTTTCGTTGAAGATTTCTTCTCAAAAAGATTCGACGCATGCGTGTGTGCAACTCATAGTATCTCTCAACGGTTTGAGGGTATTGCAAAAAAAACAGTGGTAGTAAACAATTATCCGATCATTGCTGAACTTTTTTCGCCGGACATTTCCTGGGAGAAAAAGGAAAGAGCCGTTTGCTACGTCGGGGGAATTACACGTGCCCGAGGTATCCGGGAACTCCTGGAGGCTATAACAAAAACAGATGCTCACTTGATTCTGGCGGGAGAATTTCAATCAAAGGCCGAATATGAGGAAGCGAGGAAAAAACCGGGTTGGGATAAAACACAAGCCTTGGGTTTTATCGGACGAAGTGAAGTAGCCGAAGTTTTGAAAAGAAGTATGGCGGGGGTGGTTACTTTCCATCCATTGCCAAACCACATTCATGCCCAGCCTAACAAAATGTTCGAATATATGTCAGCAGGGCTGCCGGTAATCGCATCACATTTCCCTTTATGGAAAGAAATTGTCGAAGGCCATAAATGCGGCATTTGCGTGGATCCTTTACGCTCCGAAGAAATCTCAGAAGCAATAAACTGGATATTAGACCACCCAGCTGAAGCAGCAGAAATGGGGAAACGAGGAAGAGCTGCCGTACTCGATAAATACAGCTGGGAGCGAGAAGAACAAAAACTACTCGATTTATATAGAGCATTAAAATAGAACACGGAATACCTCTGTTGTTTGTTTTTTTCTATGGGGAAGCAAAGAAGCGCACTACTCAAGAGAGCAGAGACGCAATCTGTTTTCCAGCGTCGCCTTTTCCATACAAGTTCTGTTTATCACTGATGATGAATTTTTCATCGAGTATTATTTTACAGATTTTGTTTTTGTCGGCGTCGACCAACACGTTCCAACCCGTTTCGATCAGTTCGATCCACGCAGTATCCGGCATGAGAACAGCAGCGTGAATTCCTGCAAAATACGCCTCTTTCTGCAAGCCGCCGCTGTCTGTGGCAGCATTTCGGCATCCCAAAAGCAGGGCCATCATTTCCAGGTAAGGCAGTGGAGGCAGTATCGTAAGGTTTTGCAGGTAATCGGTTAAACCCGATTTTTCTACAGCTTTTTTCGTTCGGGGGTGGAGAGGGAGTACTACAGGCACGGTTTTTGAAATCTCGGCCAAAGCGTCCAGAATGCTTTGTAGTCGGTCAAAATTGTCGGTGTTAAAATCTCTGTGTACCGTTGCAAGAATAAAGCCTTTTTCCTGCAAGCGGTATTTTTGAAGAGTACCTTCCAGATCGATTTTTGGTCGTATCTTCAAAAAAAGGTCGTACATGACGTCGCCGACAAAATGGACACCTTTGAAAAGACCTTCAGCACTGAGGTTTTTGACGGCCTTCCGGGTGGGGCAAAAGAGAAATCGCGAAACATGATCTGTAACTACCCGGTTGATTTCTTCGGGCATGTCTTTAGGATGCTGCCTGAGACCTGCTTCAACATGGGCAACGGGAATCTTGAGTTTGGCACCCACAAGCGCACCGGCTAAAGTGGTATTTGTATCTCCGTAGACGAGGATAACATCGGGTTTTTCATACATCACGATTTGTTCGAAACGCATCATGGTTTCACCCGTTTGTTCGGCGTGAGTGCCGGATCCAATACCAAGGGCGTAGTCAGGTTTCTTGATATCGAGGGAGTCAAAAAAGACTTCCGAAAGATTGTGATCGTAGTGTTGCCCGGAATGAACAAGCACTTCTTCAATACCTTTTTTGCGGATTTCTTCGCCGACAATGGCTTCTTTGATAAACTGAGGCCGAGCACCGACTAACGTTAATATTTTCATGGTTGTGGTTCACCTCAAACAGATTGTTTTATAAAAGAAGGATGCTTGCGCATTACAAGAGGAAAGTTTAAGCCTTTTCCGGCTGTTGAGCAAACAAGAAAGCCAGTCTGAATGTGGTGTTGGGTGTCTTAGTGGGGCTATGAGCTACTCCCAAAAACTAAACCAGGGCTCAAGGTGATACCATGGCTCCGGCGGAAGCCAAAACGAGGGGACCAATCATCGTTAGGAGAAAGAGTAATGATGCGAAATTCAAGTCCAAGGACGTGCTTAAAGTCCTGCGGGGGAAAACACTCAACCGAGTAAGCAATAGAATAGTGTTCTCTAAAGCCAACAGGCTAAGAAAATAGACACGAAAAAAGAGGGATCTTGAGAGTTGTTTGTTTTGGCAAAAGGGAAAATGAAGAAAAAGACTGTACTCGGATACCTTAACCGTCTAGGACTATATCATCTGAAACAAGCGATTTTGGTGGCCTGGAACCAGGGAAGCATCCAAATAAGGAGTACCACGCAGAGGAAGTTCTCTAAAAGGAGGCTAACTGCATGTCAAAACAATTACTCTGGTTTCTGATATTTGCTCTGACTTCGATGTTATTGATTTCCCCGTACAACAGTGAAGCTCAGGTTGCATATCCACAGAACAATCACTCCAATATATTGCCGCAATCAAAAAACATTGAATCTCTTAAGAAAGTGTTCGACAAACTTGACAAGCGGGTTAACGAAGGAAAAGGTTACCAAGACTACCTGAACCCTGATGGATTCCCCACCGGCGCACTTTTAGCGTGGTCGCAAAGCTACCTAATGCAAGGTTATGCCGAGATGTTTAGGGCTACTGGCGACGAGTATTACCTGGACAAGCTATTTGAGCATGTTAAAGCGGTCATGCGTAACAGAGATGACTTTAGAGGCCAGCGTAACTGGAAGGGTGATCTCGTCCCAGATTGGGGAACAGATCGCTATAGGAAAGTTGGAGATTGGAAGCATCTTGTCGTAATAGCTGGGATGATTACCTATCCGATGTTGGATTTCGTACGCCTGGTCAGAGAATACAGAATAGAGCGCTTAGAGGAAGAAGCAGAGGAGATTTTGTCTCGAGTAAAAGAAACAGTCGATTACCATAACGCGCAATGGGTTGTTCAAGAATCAGGATTTGGGCTATATACATACGACGAAGGCTATTATGGCATATCCAACTATGTCTGACCTTTGAGTCAACAGGCTACAATAGGCCGTTCTCTATTGTTGCTCTGGGCATTGACTGGAAAAGAAGAATATCTACGAAAGGTAACTGATATCGCTATTGCGATAGATCGTTCCCTTGAAGAAAGTGGAAAGGATTCATATATATGGGGAGTTAACTTCGGACATGTTTCGGATAGTAATCCTGTTGCCGATATCTCACACAGCACTATCACAATTAACTTTATCGATATGGTATACAAAGAAGGGATAGCTTTTACCTCTTGTGACATAAGTAAGATCACAACTACTATCAAAAGGATCTTTAAAAATGGTCGGGTAACGGATCGGATTGATGGAACCGGGGGCTGTAACTATGAAATCGCTGCAGGTCAGTATGCATTTCTCGCACAATATGATCCAAAGATTTGGGGATTATGCTATAACATCTTGTTTGAATTATACAGAGTAGATTTAACAGGAAAATATTTCCAAGAAGACTGGTGGGGAACAGTCATGCTTGGAATTGCAAGACTTGCAAACAATGCCATTCCGATTGAGAATTGGGGAAAGTAATCAAAATGAACCCCGAGTTAATATACGTAAACAAAAAGAAGCAATTTATCGCTCATATAACGATTGCAACTGTTGTTGCTCTTATCCTGAAAATTGTTCTAGATTTTGTTTACGTCTTCTATATAGATAGGTTTTTCTCTTATTCTTTCGGTGCTGGACTCTTCAACTTTACTGGCATTAAAGCAGGGCGGATGTTGGAGTCATACGCTGTTACGTTTTTGCTGAGCATTTGCTTGGCCGTGACGGTTAACCGCCGGTGGCAACCAAGCGAGATTGTATTGGTTTTATACTTCATTGTGGTCGTGCTGCCCCTCACTTCTTTATATGGGTTGTCAAGTGGTGCGTCGTCGGCCTTTTTTTACGCTGTGGCAGGTAGTTTTGTTGTTCTTCTGACAACAATTGGATTGCTACCTAAAATAAAAGTCCCACGACCTGGGCGTGCTCTCATGGCTATAGGGTTATTGCTGTTCATTGGAATGAGCGCTTATGTTTATGGAATGCTCCTATATAGTGGAGGAATTGGAAGACTAAGTTTTAACTTGCTATCCGTATACGATGTCAGGGCTGAATACGTGCAAAACAGAGGTCCGTTCATAGGGTATTTCGTTCCTTGGCAAGCAAATGTAGTCAATATTGCGCTTTTGTGTTACGCCTTGCACAAGAAAAATCGCTTCCTGCTCGTATTGTGTGTAGCTGCACAGCTACTTCTTTTCGGGATGACTGGACATAAGTCTTTTCTCTTGTCCCCTTTCCTTGCTGTGGGAGTTTACATTACGTGGAAGAAGAAAAAAGCTTTATTATATATTATTGGAGGTTCAGTTACCTTAATTGTGGTAACTTACGTTCTGTTCCTGATAAGTGGTAACCACCTTGCGCCATCAATTATGATACGTCGCTTGTTTTTTGTGCCAGCTGGTAATCATTTTATTTATTACGATTTTTTCTCAAAACCCGAGAATCCTTTTGTAATGCTTTCAAACTCATTTCTTTCTCCGTTCTTTAGCTATCCTTACAAAATGCCAGTGACAAGGGTGATCTCCTGGGCGTACTGGGGAAGAGATTTCGGGCCTAATGTAGGGTACCTTGGTGATGCTTTCGCCCACTTTGGGTTCGTAGGCATGTTTGTCTTCTCTGCTATCTTAGGAGTGTTCCTTCGCATTGTCGACAGTGTTGGTTCACAATTACCCGCAAACCTGGTAGCTGCTGTAATAGCAACACCTGCAATGTCTCTAACGAATTCCGCGTTGTTCACCTCATTGCTTACGCACGGCATGATCTTGGCCGTGATCTTGCTATGGCTACTAAAAAAGGTTCTTATGAGAGATATGCGAAACAATGAAATGCAGAAGTTATGTATGCTCGTTCCATTAGAAGGGCTGGGCCTCAGAAAGTTTGACAAATAGCGAAATCCCCTGGACGTTATACTCTTTTCTGTTAGGAGGATGAATTATGATAAAGGGGGCAAGGAATCTGGACACTACTTTATCAGGGTGAAGGATATACTGAACAAGCATTTGCACTGGCACAACGAGCATAGGATCAAGATGTCCCTGGGTGCAATGAGTCCGTTGGAGTATCGGAGAAACTTGAATTTAGCTGCGTAAACAGTCCAAGAAAACATCCGCACACCCCTTCGTCCGTTTTCAGTCTGCAATAAACGTTAAGAGTTCACTTTTCTTGCTTTTTTAACCATCGTAAATAATAATGAGCAAATATGCCATTAGTGCGAACTCCTTCCCTGAGCAATGGTATAATTTCATGTTTTTTGAAGCAGCCAAGGAAAGCAAGTGGATGCGAGTCAATACCTTTTGCGTAAATGAGATCGGGAAAAAATTTTTGAATAAAGTCTGGAAAAAAACGTCTTATCCCAAGGATTATGGATCCCCTTATGTTGGAGTTTCTGCTTAAAGAATTTGTCAAATGATAGGTCGTTGTTCTTTGGAATAGATTATTTACGTATTCCTTGTAAAGGTTTTTGTGGAGCCGATGTTCATATGAAATGTTTTGGTAAAGTGAGATAAATTCCCTATCCCAAAAGGGCATCCACCAGTCGTAGCCGAAGAATTCGTATGAACGTACTGAGTTGCCAATGAATTTTGATTGCCGCTCAGTCCAGGCCCAGAGATCTGATACTCCCAGTACCTCTTCTTTCGTGTTCATCGGAAACTTGTGAAGATACCAGCTATTTCTTGCTTTGAGTAATTCGTAACCGGATGGCACCAGATTGTAGTGTGCCTGTCTCAGTATTTCGAAGAAACAATCGGGACATTTCTTTTTCCCCCAAAGTGCTTCTAGTTTGTTAATTTGAATTGCTAGTACTGGAGTATGTCCGGGAACAAAAACGCTGTTTTCCGGGACCAGTTCCTGAGCTTTCAGTTGCAAAACAGCAGGCCAGTCCTGGATATGTGGAAGCGACGCGAGGCCATCCGCATATTCAAAATATGCTTTCATTTCAGGACTAAGATACCAATCATGCCAAAGTTCATTTGTGTAAGGGATAAATACCCAATTGATATTGAGTTTTTCCGCCACGGATTTGCTGATTTGAGCTTCGGTATTGCCCGGCCTTCCGTAAGAGAAAGCTAAAATATTTTCGTAGCCCAGTCGCTTGAGCATCACAGCAATGAGTCTTGAGTCATAGCCGCCACTCAGAGGCACAACCAGTGTTCGGCCTTCTGCATAGTCAATAAGTTTTTGAAAAACCCTGTCCAGAGTCGTTTCAAATCTTCGAAAAAGAGTTTCTTTTGGTTCGTCTAAGAAGTCGCTTGGGTAATATTGGAAATACCGTTGAGGCTGAATCGAAATTTCTTCGTTATTCCCAACTTCGAAGAAAACGACTTCGCCTGCCTGGACTTGTTTGATGTTAGGAAAGAGTGTATCAGGTCCCGTCACATAACCAGTAGAAAGGAACTCCTCACGTGCAGCCGGATCTATTTCGGTGTCTTTTACTTGATCCCGGATCCATCTGGCATCATCGCTTATGAACAGTTCCCCTTCATGGAGACCATAAAAGAGAGGAAGGCTCCTTATCCTGTCGACTGCCATCCAGCCTGAATTGCCGTTGGTGTTGACAATGCTAAAGAAGCCGTTTGCTGTTTTAAGAAACTGTTGAATAGCGTTACGGGTTTTCAAGCTTCGGATGTTTTTTTGTGCTTCCAAGGGTGAGAGTTTTTTCGTGTCCTCAAAAAGCGTTCCACGGATGTAAGGATTCCCTTGGTGCCAGTTCCTGGTGAGGTGAACAAAGACTTTCTTATTCATCTGGTTTTGCCTCCAAATGTTTTGAGCAAAGAGAATGTTCTCATAGAAAATGCCGTTATGGATAAAAGCAATGCTATTCCAATGATTGCAAAGTGCAGGTCAAGGAGCAAGGAAAACACTGGCAGGACTAGCAATAACCCTGCTTCCAAAAAGGTTCGTAGATTTGATTTCAGTACGTGCCGATAGTCGTTTCCCGCGACGGCGAGTATGTAATTCATTCTGAGAAAGAGTACGCTTAATCCTACAATTCCGAAGAAAGCTGCAGCAAGCAAAGGGCCTCCGAGTTTGGCTCCGGCCCAGAATGCAAGAACTCTTGCTGTCAAGTAAGCCACTTCAGAAATAAACGCCGCACCCTGGCGGTCGAGAATAGAGAACAATGTACTCATTGGGCTATAGGCAAAAGCAAAAGCTATCCAAGGGCCGAGAACACGAGCAAAAGCGCCTGCATCAAGCCATCTTTCACCAAGAACGTAAGCGAATACGGGCGGAGCGAAAAAAGAAAGCAGCAGTATCGGAAACAGGCCAAGTCTGAGCAATGTCGTGTATGTCCGCATGGAAAGCTCTTTGAGGTTGCCTTGATGGCGGGCGACACTCGCGCGTTGCAGGAACACTTGACCTATGGCCTGCCCGATGAAAACGGAAGGAAGATGGAGAAGCCTTTGGGCCATTGCGAAAAGGCCTGCGACATGTGGCGAGTAAAAGCTTACCAAAAGAATCGGCATGATCTGCCTGCCGATAGTATTGAGCATTCCTGTCCAGGTGCTGTACATGGGAAACTTGCGATATCGAAGGGCTACCCTTTTGATGTCCGATTTTACCGGGTGGGGTAGGTCTTTCCCCTTCAGAAGACCTGTCAGGAGTGTCGTAATGCCCCCTGCCCGGGACATGATTGTGCCAAGGAGCAACCCTACAGGCTTGAAACCGGCAAGCCCCAACACGGCCATTGTGGCGGCTCCGCTCAGAGCCTGTGTGATGCGTGTTTGCCCGATGGTTTGAAACATTTTTCCTCTAATAGCCCACTGAGTCAACGTCAGGTAGACTCCCATGCCGGCAACGCCGATTGGTATAAGGAGTCGGTACGGGATAAGCACCTCCATTGAGAGCTTTGCAAGGATCGGTTTGCCAAAGAACAGAAGGACGATGCTGATAAATGCTACAAACACGGCTTGAAGGAAAAAGCTCAAGATGACGAGGGCGTTGGCATAGCGTTCGTCCTTCGGCAAAGGGATGGCGAAATGGTACCGGAATCCTGAAACCTCCACCAAGATTGATGTAACGGAAACATACACGGCCATAACCCCGAAGTCTTCCGGCGAGTAGATGCGCGAAAGAAGGGGCATGATCGCGATGTTGATGCCCTGTGCGATCGTAGTGCCGCCCGCAACGAGCGAAACGTGCCTGAGGGCCGATCCTTTCGGGAGAAAGCGGTTCAGGTGGTTGGCAATGGAGCCCTTCATGCAGGTTTACTCTCCCGGAGCGTTCTTGATTTTTCAGAGATAAGGATGTTCAAGTTACCTCGGCATCGCACAGGGTTTTACCTGTCCGCCCGATAGGGCTGATTGGTATGCGGCCTGGATGATCTCCACGGTCTTTCGGCCTTCGCGGCCTTCGACGATTCCGTTGGTGTTGCCCTTCAAAGCTTCAATGACGTGGCTATAGAAGTCAAGGTGCCCGAAGCCGTAGACTGAAGTCGGATTGGTATTGGCCTGTTCGACTTCTTCGTCCATGGGGTGGGGCTGATCGAACTCCCAGGCGTCTATCCTGTTGAGTGCAATGCCACCTATCCTGACAGTGCCTTTTTCTCCCAGAACGGTGATGCTTCCTTCCAGGTTTTTGGGATATGTCAGTGTGGTGACGTTGATGCTCCCTAGGGCGCCGCTGCGGTAGCGGAGATTGACCACGATGGTGTCCTCGGCCTCGATGCGCCGGGCCAGTGTTGCGCTGAAGGCCTGGACGCTTTCCACGGCTCCGCCCATCCACTGCATGAGGTCCACGTAGTGGGCGGCCTGATTGCAGAGGCAGCCGCCATCGAACTCCCAGGCGCCCCGCCAGGGGGCTTGGTTGTAATAGTCCTGGGGGCGTGTCCAGAGGACGTTGGAAAGCAGTATGTAAATCCTGCCGAAGCGGTTTTCGTCTATGGCTTTTTTCAAAAGCTGCACGGTCTTGTTGAACCGGTTCTGCTTGACGACGAAGTAGCGGATGCCTGCCTCGTCGCAGGCGTCGATGGCGGCGTCTACTTCCGAGAGTTTTGTGCCTGCGGGCTTTTCGGAAAGAACGTGTTTTCCCACCCGGGCTGCCATGATGGTGTGTCTGGGGTGCATGCCAGAGGGCGTGCAGATGGAGACGATGTCGATGTCTTTTTCCTTGAGCAGGTCTTCATAGTTTGTAAAGGCCTTGCTGTTTGTCTCTTTGGCCGCGGCTTCCGCCCTTTCGGGGATGATGTCGCAGCAGGCGACGAGTTTGGCCTTGCCTTGTTCCTCAAGTTGTTTCAGGCTCTCTATATGATTTTTGCTGATCCGGCCGCAGCCGACGAGGGCGAATCTGTACATGGCATTTCCTCCCTGCATGTTTTCTAAAGTAGATGTACGTTTTCAAACGTCCCGGGTTCGTCTTCGAGAAGCTGGTAGATGATGTTTTTGGTGTCAAAGACCAGCGGGGTGTTATCGATAACGGTCCTGTAGTCGATGTTTTTCTTGTGTCCTGTGGTGATGACGGCAGCATCACAGACACTGGCCAGTTCCGCCGTAAGGGGCTTTGAGGAAACGATTTTGCCGCCTCGCTCTATTTCATGGCAGTAGGGATCATGATACTCGACGACGGCCCCTTTTTGTTCGAGCAGATCCCAGACCTTGAGTGCCGGCGATTCCCGAAGGTCCTCGATATCTCCCTTGTAGGCGATACCAAGAAGAAGGATCCGGCTGTTTTTGAGGGGTTTTTCGCGCTCGTTCAGCAGGTCCCCGAGACGGTGCACCACGTATTCGGGCATGCCGTCGTTGATCTCCCCGGCGAGCTCGATGAAGCGGGTGTGGTAGCCGGCGGCCCGTGCCCGGTAGGTGAGATAGAAGGGGTCTATGGGAATGCAATGCCCTCCCACTCCCGGGCCCGGGTAAAAGGGAACAAAGCCGAAGGGCTTTGTAGCCGCGGCGTTGATGACCTCCCAGACGTTGATCCCAAGCTTCTCGCAGATGACGGCCATTTCGTTGGCCAATGCGCAGTTGACGATGCGGAAGGTGTTTTCCAGGATCTTGGTCATCTCCGCTTCTTTCGGGCTTGTTACTGCAAAGATAGGGGCATCGAGCACAGCTTCGTAAAGAGCCTTGGCGTGTTTTGTGCACGCCTCTGTGCAGCCGCCCACGACCTTGGGAGTGTTTTTCGTCTTGTACCTGAGATTGCCCGGGTCGACCCGCTCGGGGGAAAAGGCCAGGAAAAAGTCTTCCCCCACCTTCAGACCGCTTTTTTCGAGGATGGGTTTTAAAACCTCCTCTGTGGTACCCGGGTAGGTGGTGGATTCGAGTATTACGAGCATCCCCTTTTTCATGCAGGGCACGAGATGCTCCGCCGTGGCCTCTATGTAGGAAAGGTCGGGCTGCTTGAAGACGTTCAGGGGCGTGGGGACGCAGATGGCGATGACGTCACACTCGGCAAGACGCGAGAAGTCTTCTGTGGCGGAGAGTTTGCCCTTTTGGACAAGTTCTTCGAGCTCTCCCTGGACGACGTCGCCGATGTAGTTTTCGCCCCTGTTGACCTTGTCCACTTTCTGCTTCTGGATGTCAAAGCCCAGGACATTGAAACCCGCCTTGGCCTTTTCCACGGCCAGCGGAAGGCCCACGTAACCGAGGCCGATGACGCCGACCTTTACTGTTTTATTCTTGATGCGTTCGAACAAGGTCATTCCGTGTTTCCTCCGTTTTTTAGTGTTCCTACCCGTCGTAAAAGACCTGGTTTTCGATGAGCTGTTCTTCCGGGACGTTTTTCAGGTATTTCGCCGGTGAGCCCAGGACGATTACTCTGGGCTTCACGTCTTTGGTGACGACGCTTCCCGCGGCCACAACGGCGTCTGCTCCGATCTCAAGGCCCGGCAGTATTGTCGCGTTGGCACCGATTCGGGCGCCCCTTCTGAGGACGGGGCCGCCGAAATGTTTTTTGCGTTCTTCCGTCCGGCCCAGAAAGTTGTCGTTGGTGAAGGTGACTTCCGGGGCGATGAAGCAATAGTCTTCTATGGTGGTCATGGCGGTGATGTAGGCCTCGGTCTCTACCTTGCACTTGCGGCCTATTGTCACCTTGTTTTCGATCGTGGCTCCACGCCCGATGATGGTGTATTCGCCGATCTTGACATCCTCGCGGACTGTGGCCTGGTCACCGAAAAAGACCATGTCGCCGATTTCGGCACCTACGTAGAGGATGCAGGCGGCACCGACGGTGACTGCCTTTCCCAGCACGAGAGGCGGATACTCTTTTGTCTCGCCCGTGATTGCCGACAGGCTCGCCTTTGCAGGGCGCTTGCCTAGAATGGCGCCGTCGAGAATCTTGCAGTTATCGCCGATACGGACACCGCTTCGGATGATCACATTGTGGCCGATCTCGACGTCGTCACCTATGATGACGTCGTCTTCGATGATGGTGTTGTGGCCGTGGCGGAAGTTGTTGCCGATGGTGGCTTTCTTCGAGATGTTCGTCATTTTGCGTCTCCTTGGGGATCTTTTTTGGCGTTGTTGCCCTTCCAGATGACCAGGACCTTGTCCTGCTCGAAGCGTTCCCTGAGCCGCTGGTATTCGTTGCGGGAGAGCACGAGATACCGGATCTTTCGCTTGGTCATTTTTTCGACCTTTTGGACGAGGTTTTTGAGGTAGCTTTCGTCGATGTCGCCCACGAGCATGAGGTCCACCAGGCCCGAGTCGATGCCTTTGGCGTAGTCGCCGGTGACGAAGGCCAGTTCCACGTTGCCCAGGCGCTGGACGATGTCGTCGACGAGGGAGTCGAGTTTGAGGGTTTTTAGGGCGATGCTTCGAAGCTCGGGAAAGAGCGGGTGTTTTGTGTTGGCCCGGTAGAGCTTTGTGCGGCCTTCGTTTTGGCTTTCAAGAAGCCCTGCCTCGGACATGCGGTTGAGCTCCACCCGCACGGCGTTGGTGCTCTCGCTGAACTCTTCGGCGAGTTCGCGAAGGTACGCCCGGGTGTCCGGGTTGGTGAAGAATTTTAGCATCAGTTTGACGCGTGTTTTTGATGTGATGAAGGAGTCGATCATTTGGAGCTCCTTTTGGTGGTTTGGGGTCAGGTTTTTTGGAACCCTTGGGGGTCCAACCTTGGGGGTCAGGCCTTTACTTTTTGCATTTTTGCTTCGCAAATACACAAAAAGATAAACGTCAGACCCCCTAAAACCCAACGAGCTGGCCCCTATAGAACCCTTGGGGGTCCAACCT
>Ga0334892_1001816_pt1 | contig 16806 bp, 12 predicted proteins | sample GraSluR3_MG_4_FD_207213 | JGI IMG/M metagenome (GOLD analysis project Ga0334892, IMG submission 207213) | Sludge microbial communities from methane-producing bioreactor in Wageningen University, Netherlands - Granular Sludge_15_04-R3 | ecosystem: Engineered > Bioreactor > Anaerobic >...
CTGATTATAACTAATGGTTACTGCTGTTCTCCCGTTTGAGCATCTTGGCCAGTTTGTTTCCCACGTAAGAGACTTTCTTATCTTTCTCGCCACGCCAATCATAGATAACGAATTTAGTAAGGGCCATGAAATCGGGTGACTTGTCTTTCAATCCTTTTTGGAGATAGATAGAGAGTATCTTTCTGAGCGACATCATAAGAGTTTTGATCCTCTTATCGGAGCCGGTCATGATCCATTCTCTGATATAGGGGTAGGTCTCGGCAGGGCGAGTTCTGACTACCTGTAGCAGTATATGGGTTACTTTCTTCTGGACTTCCAGGCTCTCATCATCCAGCGCTTTGGTCAGAAAGTCGAGGACAAAGTGCGGGTCTCTTTCAGCGATCAGTTCCAGGCCATGAAAGGATACTATTCGTTTTTTCTCGATATCTGAATTGAGCCATTCAGGCATCATCTCTTTCATAATATTAGGGTGTTTTTTCCACATCTCATAGATGATGCTCTCAACCTCCCAGGGAACAGTTTCGTAATGCTCTTCCAGAAGTGTTACGATCTTTTTCGGTTCGTTTACATTTAGATTATAGAAATAGAAGAAGGCGGTTGCCCTGATCCCGTACATCTTATGAGAGATCATATCTCTGGCAATCATTGTCATCTTCCGCCTGTTATTGTAGTTGGTCATCAGTTTTCCGACCAGTTCCCTGATGAAATAGTTGGAGGTTTTGCTCAATTCTTCGAGTAAACTGCGAGCCTGGTCATCCTTTTTTGCATCGAGTAGAGTAAAGATCTTACTGACCTCCTCCTCGATTGTTTGTGTTTGCAGCGCATCAAGCCTGCCGACATCTTTGATTTCGATCATAACTTACCATCTTAGTATTATTTTTTTGATTACTGATAATACGTGCTGTCAGGCAGAAAACTTCTCTATAAATATCTAACCGGTATTACAAAGTCAGGCCAATACATAAGATTCATTTTATTTCCGATTGCAGTTTACTGAACTCACACATCACGTAAATTGTTCATAACTCATACAAAGATATCTATTGTATAACAGCAGTCAATAGTTTTTTTCTTTATCTGTTATCCGTGAGGTTACAACTTAATAGCTGTTTGACCATTGCTGATTACCGGGGTTAGAGAATTTTTTCTTGATTATTACCCGGCTTGTATAGTAAGTGTATCCATTGATTTTAGGATACTGAGTAGTATCAAGGAGAGAGTATGGCAAAGAAGACGAGACGTTCTTTGAAGAGCGGCTTACCACCGGGTAGTCTGGTCTATATCGGTGAGGAAAAGACGAGTAAGATAAAAATCACCTCCATTCGTTATAACGAGTCAGAGGTGATTAGAGAGGAGTTCAGTAAGCCAGAACCGGAACTATTCAGTAAAGACTCTTATATCAGGTGGGTAAACCTTGATGGCTTACATAATGTCGAGCAGTTAAGAGAAATGGGGAATTTACTTAACATTCACATCCTGACCCTTGAGGATATTCTCAATACAGAGCAGAGGCCAAAATTAGAGGATTATGGTGACTATTATTTTATTGTTTTGAAGATGCTCTCTTATGATAGTAAAATCAGAGATATAGTAGAGGAGCAGGTCAGTATCGTGATCAAAGACAACCTGATAGTTACTTTTCAGGAAAAGGAGGGTGATGTATTTCAGCCTGTCAGGGAGAGGATCAATACTGCCGGTACACGACTCAGGCGTATGGGGATTGACTTTCTGCTCTATGCTCTGATGGATGCGATCATCGATAACTATTTCATCATTCTGGAAAAGGTGGGTGATGAGATAGAGAATATTGAAGAGTTGATTTTAGAGGATCCGGCAACAGAAGTCATGAAGCGTCTCTATATGTTGAAACGGAATGTCGTTCTGTTGAGAAGAACGATCTGGCCTATTAGGGAAGTGGTCGGCTTTCTGGAAAGGACCGATTCCAGACTGGTGAAGGAAGAGACGAAGATCTATTTCCGTGATCTCTATGATCATAGTATACAGGTTATAGAGAACATCGAAAGCCTGCGAGACCTGATTGCCGGTATGGTCGATATCTATCTCTCGACTATCAGTAACCGGATGAATCAGGTAATGAAGGTCCTGACTATCATAGCGACTATATTCATTCCGCTGACCTTTATAGCCGGGGTTTACGGAATGAACTTTCTTAATATGCCTGAACTGGAGTGGAAATTTGGTTATCCGTTAGTTTTGTTTCTGATGCTGATGATTGGAATTTTTATGTTATATCTGTTCAAACGGAAAAAGTGGTTGTAACCAATAAAGAGAGGTAATTATGAAGTACTGGCAGCCCGTAAAAATCGAAGATGAGAAATATTACATAAGCAAGCTGGGACCTCTGGAAATCAGGCTCATCAAGATCGGTAATGAACTGAGACTAACGGAGAATTATCTGACAGAGGAGGTGAGAGCCGAAGAGGATTGGGAACAGATTGTTGTCCCTTTACAACCGGGAGAGAACACTTATTCAACAGCTTATAAACGGTGGGTAGTGCCGACAGGAGATTTATCACTCAGGATGGTTCCTGTTCTATCCGATCGCCCTATCCTGGTACAGCCTGAGAGTAAGATCCAGATCCTGCCTGACAGTAAAACGACGTTCTATGTTTCTCTGCCCGTCGTCTTAAGGATTACTACAGGGGAAGGGAGTATAATAACCGATATACCGACCCAGATTCTTTCCAATACCTGGTTCGGAGAGCCTTTTGAAGGTGAACTCTGTTATGCAGTAAAATCGACAGCCAGAACCGAAATAGCAGACCGCACCGTCAAACCGTATGTCGCTATTTGCCCCATATTAGTAGAAAACCATTCACCCGCTAATTTCGCTTTTCAGCGTCTTTCGGTCCATACAGAGTATCTGGGTATCTATGTCGGAGTCAAGCATCTCTGGACAAACAGGATAGAGGTCAGGATAGAGGGTGAGGAGCAGGAGAGTCTGATAGATATCTCAGAATCTCCACCAGAGATCGAAGAGATTAAAGAACAGCTGTCCGCAGCCAGAGAGGTACCATCGAAGAAATTCCACAGGAAGATGTTCTCTGACTTCCCGTTTATCAAAGGTTAGGAGTTTACTATGTTGACTACAATTTCAGAAACGATATCGAGATATCTCACACCGGAAGTCATCCGGACAGGAATCAGGGTAATAGTCATTATCTTTATCGGTCTTCCGCTGGTTAAGATTTTATCCCGTTCTATCGGCAAAGCTATAGGTAAGAAGAAGGATTCACTTCAGACCGAAATGATCGTGACTAAGGGAATACTTTATACCGGGCTGGCACTGATCTTCGTTGCATTGTTAAACGAATTCGGTTTTAAGATCTCGGTATTGCTGGGTGCTCTGGGTATATTCGGCCTGGCTCTCGGTTTTGCTTCTCAGACGAGTGTATCCAATATTATCAGTGGACTGTTTCTCATAACAGAGAGACCGTGTGAGATCGGGGATATGGTCCAGATTGGTTCCACAACCGGAATAGTCCTCTCTATTGATATCCTCTCGACTAAACTCAGGACCTTCGATAACAGATATATCAGAATTCCGAACGAGACGATTCTCAAGACAGAGATGGTCAATATATCCAGATTTCCGATCCGGCGTATGGATCTCGATATCGGGGTAGCGTATAAAGAGGATATCCGGAGAGTTATCGCTGTCTTGAAGGATATAGCGGGAAAGAATCCCTACTGTCTGGAAGAACCGGCACCATTGATATTTCTCAACGGATTCGGTAGTTCTTCAATTAATATCAGATTTGCCATCTGGTTCGAGAAATCAGATTTCTTCAACCTGCGAACCAGTATCAATCTGGAGATCAAAGAGAGGTTCGATGCTGAAGGAATAGAGATCCCATTCCCGCATATCAGTGTATATACGGGTGAAGCAACAAAACCGCTGCCACTGAAGGTTACCGATTACAGTAAGAATTCAAAGCCGAGTTAGAGTGCCACTCCCCTTATCTATCAGTATCAGATCAACATCTGCCTCTTCAAAGAGCTGTTGTGCAAGTTTGTCAGGGTAATCATCAAAGATGTATACTGTCTTGATTTCGGCATTGATAATTATCTTGGCACAAATACTGCAAGGGTGGTTCGTGCAGTAAAGCTCAGCACCTCTGGTTGAACTGCCGTTGATAGCGGCCTGGATAATAGCATTCTGCTCGGCATGGACACCACGACAGAGTTCATGCCGCTCTCCGGAAGGGACATTGTTGAGTTTTCGGATACATCCGGTATGTTCACAGTGAGCTATATGTTTCGGTGCTCCGTTGTATCCAGTTGAGATAATCTGATTGTCTTTTACCAGAACGGCTCCGACCTTGCGTCTGAGACAGGTGGAACGTGATGAAACGAGAACTGCCATATCCATAAAATACTTTTGCCAGGTTGGGCGATTTTCCATAGAGATTTCCTTTTTCCAGATTAAATAGAAATTCTCGCTCCGGCTCTCTGTGTCAAGTAATGTTTTGACCCGTGTTTATGGCTGGGAAAAGAAATTTGCTGGACTAATCCTCTCAGAAGTTGCAGGCAGGTTTCAGTAGTTAGTGAGCCAACAAATTACTTTACACGATTTCGTCTGGAAGTAAAGTTGAGAGAAGAAATAAAATGAGAAAGAAGTGTAGATGAATATGATTAACAGAAGAGAGCAGATATTGATTCGCAGTATCCCGATGATAGTTTTGGGGCTCTCAGTCTTACTCTTCAATGCCTGCAGTAAAGGAACGGAAGAAGCAGAGATGTTCTTCAGGGTTAATGAAGAACTACTGGGAGAATATTATTCCGATTCGCTATTAACGATCGATATGCGAATTCCAGTTGACTGGGTAGACATTACAGAAGAACTCAGGATGCTGGTTGATGAGATTTATGCCGAGAGTGGTGTTGATTATGAGCAGGGGCTTAATTTCCTGAAGAGTTACGGAAACTTAGATGAGATTGTCTTTCTGTTATTGTTCGAGTTCGATCACAGCCTGATCAGCAATGAGCCTGAAGAGGCAATTCTGAGCTTTCTTGCCGACTTTTCTCAGACTACAGAAGTTCTGCAACAGGGGACTTATAGCCATAATGAGATCAGATTTCACCAGATGACATCCCAGGATAACAATGGCCTGATCAATATCAAACTCTTCGGGTATAGTAACGAAACTACTCTGTTTGTTTTAGATTACTATATCCCCCGGGATATATATGTTGATTATATTGAAACTATAGAGTCTTCCATCGGTTCACTTACAAAGCATTAAAAGGAGGTTATATGTTGAAGAAAATCGTTACAATGCTAATATTAGCTTTCCTCATGCTTGGTTTTGTAGCCTGTAGTACGCACATTCATACTGTAGGAAACGGACCTCAAACATATCAACAGAATGAAGCACGACAATGGTATGTTTTGTGGGGTTTAGTACCTATTAACGATGTAGATACCAGCCAATTAGCTGAGGGTGCTACAGATTATGAGATAAAGACAGAACAGAGTTTTCTTGATGTAGTGATAAACATATTTACAAGTGCTGTCACAGTATATTCCAGAACGGTGACAGTTACGAAATAGGACGGAATAAAGAGCCATGGAAGACTCTTTTTCCTATAACATTTGGAGAGTGATGATGAAAAAAGGTTTATTAATATTCAGTATGATTATACTAATATCCGTTCTGCAGGCCGGACAGATCAGTTATCTGATAACGCTCGACCGGTCAGAAGTCGCAGAAACCGATATTTTGCAGAGGCTCGATCTCTCGATCTATCATATCAGTGGTGATATTCTGATCACCGGTATCAATAGATTACAGGGATTGGATAGAGCGGGTATCAGTTACGAAGTAATCGATAATGATCCCTGGTCGGAGAAATACTACATAGTATCTGATAAAAGGGGTGAACATATATCCATAGATCCTTCCTGGGGCAGAGTGATATACCGTGATGAAAAAATAGTCCTGATCAAAACTTCCCTCTTATCGGTAGAACAAATAACGAATATACCCCACAGTATCACAGAGCTATATCCCAATCCGGTAAGATACAATTTCGAGAAGATCTATCCTTCACGTAATGCCAGGAAACCGATACAGAGAGATGATATCGATACATTGCTCAACGAGATCAACCCGGACAGCCTTGGCTATTTCGTGCAGACGATGGAGAATTTCGTAACACGTTATTGCTTTGCCCCGAACAGGGATGAAGTTGCTGACTGGATAAAGAATGAATTCTTAAGGTTCGGTTATACTGACGTCGTTGTTGATTCTTTCTATCAGAACAATGTCTGGCACAAGAATATCGTGACTACTATAGAGGGAACTGTTTCTCCCGATGAGATAGTCATCATTGGAGGACATCACGACTCTATAACCTCAGCATCTTACAGTAACCCGTCCAACCCCGCTCCCGGTGCCGATGATAACGCTACCGGGTCCGGAGCAGCAATGGAGATAGCCCGGGCAATGAAGGCAGTAAATTTTGAACCGGAGACTACGATCCGCTTTATCACATTCGCCGCTGAAGAGGTGGGACTCTGGGGTAGTCATCATTATGCCCAGCAGGCATACGATAACGGGATGAACATCAAGTTGATGATCAATAACGACATGATAGGATATACCCCGTATGGCCCTGGAAACTGGACAATCAATCTCATAGAATACAGTGGTTTCGAAAATGAAGCCAATCTGGCCCGCCAGATCATTGATCTCTATACTGATATTACTACTGTAACGAACGACTATAATTCTGCCTATTCAGACAGTTATCCCTTCTGGACAAGAGGATTTCCACCCATTTTCTTTATTGAAACCGATTTCAACCCTTATTATCATACCGTTAATGACCTATTTGTCCATATTGATATGGATTATGCTGTAGAGACCGTTAGAGGCTCCGCAGCGATAGCTGCTATGGTCAATGCCATCCCTTCTATACCGGAGGAATTCGTCGTTATCGATGCAGGTAATGGTTCAGAACTCAACCTGCAATGGGCTCCTGTTTCCTCCACCCCCATAGAGCATTATGAAATAGCGGTCGGACTGAGCAGTGGGAACTATACAGAGTATTATACTACAGAGGACACTCTTTATACTCTCTCTGGCCTTGATGAGGGGGTAACTTACTATATCGGGCTGAATGCAGTCAGTATAAACGGTTATGAGAGTGCCGTAATAGAGAAATTTGGAGTTCCCAGGACAGTTCCCCTGACTCCTGCAAATTTTGCCGATCTTCCACAGAGCGGTCATATAGAGCTGAGCTGGTCACCTAATCTGGAAGCAGATCTGGCTGGATATAACGTTTACAGATCTGAAAATCCGGAAGAGATCGGTTATCAACTCAATCAGGAACCGATAGTTACAGAATTCTATAACGATACCGAAGCAGAACCGGCAATGTATTATTATTACAGCCTGACAGCGCTAGACGAAACCGGTAATGAGAGTGAAGCAACAGAGCAGGTCAGGTCAAGGCTGGTTACTATGGATCAGGGGGTTTTGATTGTAGCCGACACTCCAGACGGTAACGGCAGCTTTCAGAATCCGTCCATAGAGAGTACAACCGAGTTCTACAATCAAATACTTAGTAATTATTCTCCCGACATCTACCCCTTATGGGAAGAAGCTGAGGTAAAATTAGCCGATCTGGGGGCCTATTCGACAATTATCTGGCACAAGAACAACGGTTCGATGAATGTATATGATAGCGGAACGATAAGTTCGATAAAGCAGTTTCTCGACCTTGGAGGGAATATCCTCTTTTCTCTCTATTTCCCCGGAAATCTTCTGGGGGGTGTTAACCAGTATCCTTCGGAATTTGTCGATGGTGATTTTATATACGATTATCTGATGGTGGATCAGGTATATCGTAATAGTACAGCACGTTTCGATGCAGCCGAACCACTCACCGATAGCTATCCGCTGATCTCAGTCGATGCAGAGAAAGCTCCTGAAGGGCTGGAATATCATATCATTAATATCGAAAGTATCAGACCCCGAATACCGGGAATAGCTATCTATGCCTACTCTTCATCGTTTCCTGAGGGAACTCCCGGAGCGGTAATGAATGACCTGCCCGTTGGTGTCGAATATATCGGTGATGATTACAAATCTATCCTTTTGAGCTTTCCGCTCTATTACATGGAAGAAGATGATGCCCGTGATCTGATTAACTACATTATGGATGAGAAGTTCAACGAAACAACCGGTGTAGAAGACGAGCAGGAACTCATCCTGCCCGGCAGCAGGAACTTCACCCTCTATCCGAATTATCCCAATCCCTTTAATCCAGAGACGGTTATCAGGTATAGCTTGAGAGAGGAAACTGATATCGAACTAGCTATTTACAATATCAGGGGGCAGAAGATCAGGCTGCTTGATAGAGGTAAAAGAGAAGCGGGTGAACACAGTATAGTCTGGAACGGAAGGGATGACTCAGATAGAGAGGCCGCCAGCGGTATCTATTTTTTCAGATTGCATACCGACAGTGGTGATGAACTCAGGAAGATGTTACTGATAAAGTAAGGAAGATGTAAAGATTAATAGCTTATTATGGCCCTTCGAGCGCCGAGGAAACGAGATCTTTGAGTTCTTCGTCGATTCTCCAGCTCCAGAGTGAGAGGGCAGATCTGCCATTATTATCGGTAAGCCCGGCATCACAGCCATGTTCAAGTAGTAGTTTGGTTATTTGATAATTTCCTGTAGCAAGGGCGTGAAAGAGGGAAGACCAACCGTTCTCATCAACAGCATTGACCTCGGCACCTTCTCTCAGTAAAATCCTTACTGGTTCTACTGCTCCCAGTTTAACACCCCTGATCAGGGGTGTTTCTTCAAACTGTAGTTCACGGATATCAGGATCAGCGCCTGCCTCAATAAGTTCAGCTACCAGTGCAGGATTATTCTCTTCTATTGCCAGGAAGATAGCAGGGAGATCATACCGCACGTCTCTAACATCGGGATCTGCACCCCCCTTCAGCAGGAGAGAGACTATCCGCTCATTACGCTGATAGATCGCTTCGATAAGGGGATACTCACCTTTTGCTGTCTTCAACTCCGGATTGGCACCATACTGTATATGCAATTCAACCATCGAAATGTCGTTATTGGCTACTGCAGATAACAAGGGAGTCCAGCGGTATCTGTCACTACGGTTGACCTGAGCACCTTTTGAGAGAAGCAGTTCTGCGACACGGCGATGTTGAAACAATTGAGCATATCTCAGAGGGGTCAGCCCATCTTCGTCCGGCCTGTCTATTTCTGCTCCGCTGTTAATCAATAATTCTACGGTCTCATAATGACCATTTCTCGAACCGAGTAGCAGTGGGGTGAAAGAATCCCGGTCTATAAAATCGGGATCGGAACCGATAGCCAAAAGAAGTTCTGTTGTATGGACATATCCTTTACCAGCTGCCCTGACCAGATCATCAGGCCGAAAATGGAGTTTTAATTCTATACGCCTGACTACCGGAATATCGTCTATGCCTGTAGTCAGGATCTTGCTCAATTCACTCTCCAGAACCTCCAGATCGGGAAATCTGCCCAGCTCGATTAAAAGCTCTATTATTTGCTCCATTGTTCTGTCCCTTTCCTCTATCTCGGGAATTACTGCGTTGCCGGCTGTATCATCCGACGTATCTCCAGACAGCAGAGGAAGGATCACAATACAGGAGAGTATTGTCAGAAATAATAGTTTTGCAAAGAAACTCATCTATTCACGCTTCTCACATATATGAGGAAATCGTGCTCGTACTGGTTCTTTTCATCTCTAATCCCCTTTCTGGTAGATACCAGCTGCCATTCCCGTTCATCAAACTCCGGGAAGTGTGTATCACCGGGGAAATCTTTATGGATCCTCGTAATGTATAGCTTCTGTGCTTGAGGGAGAAAGAGTTTGAAGAGTTCAGCCCCACCTATAACGAATAACTCTTTATCTCTCCAGGAACCATTGCGAGATTTATTTTGCCAGAGTTGCTGAAACTCGGTGATATCGGCCACACGGCAGACATCGTCATCTATCTCATTGCTGGAGAATATGACATTGATCCGGCCCGGTAGTGGTTTGCCTATCGATTCATAAGTCCGCCTGCCCATGATCACAATATTATCCCAGGTCAAAGATTTAAAATATTGCAGGTCGGAAGGCAAATACCAGGGCATTCTGTTCCCTTCTCCAATTACACCATTTGCTGCTATGGCTACGATGAGCGAGACATACGGTTTATTCATCCAAAAACTTGATTACCTCTCCATCGGGGATGGGACGGACTTTTCCACCACTGTTCATATCCCTGACACCACCTGCGGTTATATGAGCTTCATCCGTATAACCTCTGTTTTCCCAATAACCGGATACATAGTCCTTAGAGAAAATAACTTCTACGACACTCTTGGCCGATTTATAACCCCAGAGATAGGGGCAAAAGATCCTGACAGGGCCACCATAATCTTCATCAAGCAGTTCCCCGTCGAATTCGTAAGCGAGAAGAGTCTTCTCCTTCATAGCTATATCAAGGGGTATCGAAGTATCATACTTCTTGCCGACAGACCAGAAGCGAACGAAACCAGTCTCCGGTTTTATTCCTGCCAGTTCAGCGATATCGGAAAGCCTGACACCACCCCAGTGGCCGAATACCGAAAAACGGGTTACACTCGTCAATCTCCCCTCTACTACAGTTTTTGGTAGCTTGATTATCTCTTCCCAGCTCAAAATACCAGGCTTCTCACAGGTTCCTTTGATCTCGACCTGCCAGTTGTTACGGTCCAGTTTACCTGGATGTCCCTCTGCCCAGAATATAGGGGTATCTAAATCTTTCAGTTTACTCAAAACTCCTCCTCGTCTCCTCTGACTCTATTTGCTGAGTGAAAAATCTCTCGATATATACTGTCAACTTTCTCGTAGATATATCGTATCAAATTTTCAGCTATAACTAATCTGACAGATTCGGGAAGACAATCTTTACGGTTGTTCTGATAAGAAAGGATGGATCATCCCTCATATCGAACAAAAACCTCCTGCTCAAATCACTGTCAATATTCAACAGGCTCCGGGCTGTAACAAATCTTATATGTTCTGAAGGTGAATCGATGTAGGGGACGATCAGTGTGACTGCCTCATCGTCGGAGAACATTCCCAGAGCGGCAATGACGGTTGTGATATATTTTTTCTCTCTGAGAAAGCTGGAAAGATGGTCCAGATAGCTCTCAATTTGCAGGTCACCTATCAGATTGATAGCGTTTTTGACCTTCAGGGAATCTTCTGCTGTCAGGGCGTCTGCCAGATTATCCTGAAAGTATTCAGAACTAAGGGCAAATTCGTAAATTGCCCTATATTCCAAACCACTCTTCGTATCGAGTTTGTTCTCTATTATATGCTCTGTAACCGCTTCTTCGAACTCCAATATCCTTGCCCGGGCTCGTCTTACCCTGTCGACACTACTTCCAACTTCCCATTCGGCAGCAATGGAAAAAAGCTCTTCAACATCGGTCAGATCGTCGATAAAGGATATATCTTCAGATACTATCTCTTCCTCATCCTCAACCTCTGTTTCATAATCTATTATCTCTGTATCGAGTCCGATACCATAAAGCCCTCTAACCCAAAAACTATCGTTCTGCCAGATTGTATCCGGATAGATATCTACTCCTCCGAGATCCATGAAGATACCGATCCCGCCACTATCCCTCGCCTGATTGGCATAGCCGTAGTTGATATCGCGGTTGCGCTCGTAACGGTCATCTCCCGCAACATCCAGGAAGATGCCGACTGAATTGGTCAATCCAAGCCCGTTACCACCATCGATTGAATAATGATCGTCTCCCGACCTGTCGATCAGGAAACCGACGGCATAGTCGTGCCCTGCACCCTGGCCGGGCCCAAATCTCGAGTAGTAGGAATTATCTCCCGCCTCATTGAAAAGAAAGCCACCCGCCAGGTGAATTCCACTACCCTGGGCGTACTGCACTGCATTGAAAGTATCGTTACCACCACCGGAGATGAGAATACCGAGAGCATACCAGTAACCAACGCCCTGGGCATAGATGCCTCCCTCGAAGCTGTCATTACCTCCTTTATCGTAAAGTATTCCCACACCACCACCCCAGTCGGGACGAACACCGAAGCCGAAACCCTGTGCCATCGAACGGTAGTCATCAGGCCTGAGTGGTTTGTGTTTGTACCTGGCTCCGGTGTAATAGAGGTCATTACCGGCGAGGTCAATCAGAATACCTGCTCCAAGTGTACCACCAAAGCCCTGACTGTAACCTGTCGTATGATAGATGTCATTACCCTCGCTGTTAATATTTATTGAAATCCCGAAGGTTGCAGCACCGAGAGTATAGCGGCCGAGACGGTAAATATCGTTACCCCCTCCATCGTAATGATACTGAATACCAGCAAAGGCAGAAAAAGCCAGATCGTCCCCGAAATAGCTGTCATCGCCAGTCCTGTCGATCGAATAGCCTATACCCCCAAGAACCCGGTTCAGGCCTCCCACTTTCCGGTTACTCCAGAGATCGTCACCATCCATATCGATTACCAGATAGTAAGGGTGTTTGAAATCATTATAGAGTTCTCCATAATAGTTATCATTACCACCCGGTTCGATTATCAGGGCAAACCGTTCATAATAGTTATCGTCTCCTCTCGTTCCAATGACAAAATCGCCCCACTCGGTTGTTTGTCTTAAGGGTGATTTATTGCTGAATTCAAACCGGTTCAGGTTATCATTGAGAACTTCAGTGCCGTGACAGAAAACCTTACCTGCTTTTACAAGCATCGCCCAATCTATCTTATCGAGGATCTCTTTGATCTCAATCAGAGGGAGTTCGTCCAATTCCGAATCTGCCAGTTCCGGATAGAATTTCTCGTACCGCTCATCATCTCCTGTATCTGACCACATCTTATAAGAGAGACGGGCAATGAGTTCCTTATCATTCTCTGTCATAGTTTCAAATGCCTGGCTACGGTATCTTTCAGCTGAAAGAAATAGCATCTCTACATAATCGAAAAGGTCATACTCATTCTGAACATTGAGAGTCATATAATCCGAGAAATACTTTTTCGATTCAACCACATCGAGTTCTCCGGTCAGAATCTGATCGTCATAAGAGAAGATTGTTCCGGCAATACCGGTTATCATCTTTTCCGAATCTCCCTTATTCATCATATCGCGCAGGTTATCGACGAAACCGGGGAATTCCATAGGACGGTTGATGATATCGACTATACGGTTGATCTTGTATTCTGTTGAGAGTGACCAGTCTTTGATAAAACCGAGAGAATTAGTTTCCTGACCTGCCCGCTGAAGAAGTGAATCTACGAGAGTGTACTCGTATTCTTCCATTACTGTTCCACTCAGTGTAACCTGTAGAGCAATAATGATTGCCATTAGTAACAGATATTTCCTGCATTCCATTTCCTGTCCTCATTTCTTACTTATAACTGACATCTTCTCTGTCCGGCCAATGGGTGTAAAGTTATTTCCGAAGGCCGGAACGTCCAGAGAAGCAACAGTTTTCAGAGGGATACAGTAACAAAACCATAGGAACCGAAGGAACAAACTATATCCCGCTTGCAGGCTTCCTGTTGTTATGTAAGTATTTATGTTGCCACTCCAGCACTGAGAATCAGATGTATCTGGTTTTGCTTAACAGTTTGTTTCTCTCTTTACTTAAGGAGAGTCATCTTTTTTATCTCCCGGTACCCTCTATCCGTTTGCAGGTAGTAGAAATAGATTCCAGAAGAACAGTTATCACCCTTTTCATCCTTTCCATTCCAGTCAATCTGATGATATCCGGGCAGGTACAGATCATCAATGATCAGGGTCCGAACTTTCCGTCCTGCTATGTTGTAGATAGTCAGTGTAACCCTGCTCTCTTCAGCAAGCGAGAATTTTATAAGCGTATCGGGATTGAAGGGATTGGGTATGGCATTATGCAGCTTTGTCTCCAGAGGTTCGACAGGATCATCGATACTGCTCACTATCTCATATTCTGCGACAGCTATATCGCTCGGAAGCCATTCAGCCTTATAGGCTCGGGCTTTTAGAGTAGTATCCTGGTTCAGCAAAACAGGTTCGCTGTATAAATAGGAATTCTGAGTGGGATCACTCCCGTTCAGAGTATAATAGATGTGAGTATCTTCGATAGTGCAGCTAATGGTAACGAGAATCTGTTCTTCATAAGTTCCTGCTTCTGGTGAGAATGCTGGAGTAGATATCTTTGGCGGGACAATAATCGTTACTGATTCCGAAGGATCTGATTCCGCTATATCATAGAGGGCAGTAACGTAATATGTATAGGTTGAATCAAACTCGATATCATTGTCCAGATAGTTGAACTCTGTTATCAATTCCTCATTGATCATCTCCTCATTTCTGTAAACATTGAAACCGAGAAACTCCAGGTTTCGCCGATTCTCTGCCCTTTTCATCAGGGGTGGTTCATCAATTAAGGGCAGCCTGGAAGCATAAAAATCGGGTGAGAGGTACCATACGAGATAGATCGACTCATAGTTGTTCTGTGGTGTAGCATTCAGGTATTGCGGGATTGGAGGGGAGACGAATTGCAGTTCGAAATCAACTCCACCTGTCGTAGTGTTAGGTTCTACAAGTACCTCTTCTATTATGAGTGTCTGGTAGTACTCCAGAGAAGCTCTGACTGCGTAAACACCCGGAATGAGTGGCAGGGAATAATAACCTTCATTATCGGGATTGACACTGAAACCGGAAGCGGAAACCTCAACCTCAGATACTTCGCCATATTCTCCTGCAAGGGTGACAATCCCCTCAATTGAACCGGCAGAAGTAGCATCAGCAATGATAACATCGTCAATACACCAATTTCTGTCATTTTCGGCAGTATAGTTCCATTTGAGTCTGACATCGGAATGACTAGCAATCTGGGGAACGGAGAGATAACAATAAGCCGGATTGTCTGTTGTCTCTGACCAGCTCTCCAGAGTAACCCAGTTAAGACCATTATCGATACTGTAGGAGAGGGTACCTGTTGCAGTGCCGGAACCTCTTCTGAAGTAATGAGTGAAAGAGATAACGGGTTCGACACAGCTGGTCAGATCGATCCTGGGTGTTATGAGATCTGCATTCTGAGCATTACCAGTCCCATAATAATTGCTGTTGATATATGCATAATTACCAGTTGTTCCTATCAGGCCACTATAAGTCATGGATCCGAACTCCCAGGTCTGTCCCATTCCATTATAGTCGATACTCTGCCAGAGGTCAGGTATATCGAACGATTCGTTAAAATATTCGCCAAACGGAAGGTTTAGAGAAGAATAATCCGTTCTCCCAACGGCTCTTCTTCCGGAGGAGTATTCATAGGCTGCTGTATAAGAGAAGGCTTTGTAATAGTATTTAGTATTCTCCTGCAGACCTGTATGACTGAAGGAGTTGGTACTGCCAATATAGAGAACAGTTCCCCCACCCGGTATCTCTTCCCCGACATCATAGGAAGAACCGGTATCCGGAGAGCCCAGAACATCATTCTCCGACCAGATAATCATCACGTTATCGTTATTGCTGTTTTGCTCCCAATCCAGCTCTATCTCAGTCAATCCAGCTGTTGTTGCGGTGAAAAGAGAGGGGTTCATAACATCACCGAGATAAGTCTGGGTTAAGAGTAGAGCTTCGTTTGCATTGAGTCTCCCACTACCAAGTAGCCCTAAATAATTGGGATTAACAGAATAATGATCGTCAGCACTGTCACTCAAGATATCAAGGACTGTATCATTATCGAGTATGACATCATAACGGTAAGCGAGTGAGATAACAAGTGCTGCAACCCCCGAGACATGTGGACAGGCAACTGAAGTTCCCTGGGCATATTCATATCCATTATTCATTACTGTACTCAAAATTCCTCTGGCAGAGATTATATCGGTTTCTCCTCCAGGTGCAGAAATATCGATCCAGCTGCCGTAATTAGAATAATAGGCCTTCTGGTCCTGGTTCGTGGTGGCTGCTACAGCATAAGTCCCGGAATAAAAGGCGGGATACCAGTCACCGGAAGAATCACTGTTACCGGCCGCAAAGATTACTATCCCACCATCCATAACATCCCCGCCACCATTAGTGTTGAAATAATCAATAGCATCAAGAACAATCTGCTCATATACACCTGCCGGGGTATAAGTCCAGCTGTTCTGTGATATTGCCGCCCCAATATCTGCTGCTCCTATCATTGCTAGATGTATATTATTGAAACTATTCTCACTGACAATCTGGGCACTCATCAATCTTATGCCGTCAGAACTGCCGGAACCTCCCGCTATACCGGCAATACCGGTACTATTGTTGGTAGCGGCTGCAATTATTCCGGCAACGAATGTCCCATGATCTCCAGGAGTTACCGTCATACTGTTACTGTGATAATTGTAACCTGTATATGGCCACATATTCGGTGCCAGATCTGCATGATCGTAATCTATACCCTGGTCAAGAACTGCTACAATGACATCGGAATGCCCTTTTTCGATATTCCAGGCGTTCACCATAGATATATCTGCTCCGGGAGTTCCCCCAACCTGACCAGTATTATTCAGATTCCACTGACTGGTAAACTGGGGGTCATTAGGTGTCCAGCGGGGAGTGTCATCTGCAGCGTTTCGCTTAACTTCATAGTTAAGCAGTTTCTTCTTGTACTCCGGTTCAGCGATACTAATTTCCGGTAACTTCTCATAGGCAGAGACAACTTCAGGAATAGCAAAATCGGTGGAAAAATGCAGTTCATACCAGAGATGGAAACCCCATTCACAATGCCTGGCAGAATTCTTCTCATCCAG
>Ga0334892_1001817_pt1 | contig 16794 bp, 21 predicted proteins | sample GraSluR3_MG_4_FD_207213 | JGI IMG/M metagenome (GOLD analysis project Ga0334892, IMG submission 207213) | Sludge microbial communities from methane-producing bioreactor in Wageningen University, Netherlands - Granular Sludge_15_04-R3 | ecosystem: Engineered > Bioreactor > Anaerobic >...
CATGACGATTAAGTCATATCTTGGAACAGCCAAGAAACATGGCATCAATACACATGAAGCAATTAAAGCAGCTCTTGAAGGCGACGATTATAGGTTGCTATTTGAGGCTGACTGAATAGATACAAATGGACAATGAACAAGGTGAATTAATACTAACAAAGAATAATCTTGATGATTTTGTCGAATATGCAGCTGAAGGTGGTGGAAGCTATAAATTGAGATATTATGATGGACATGACATCCAAATATTAGAAAGCAAAAATATGTCTAAGAGAATATTATTACCAAATGAATTAACAATAAATGACATCGATCTGATAAAAAATGAGATGGATAGAATTGATGGATTGCGTGATAATAATGAAAGATAAAATAATCGATTTTGTGGTAAATTCTTTAAAAGTAATGGTATGTTTTTTAATAAGTCTTGTGATATCAATATTAGTTTATGGCAAGACAGGCGAATCATTTATAAGTACTATGTTTTTAATTAATTATTTTGGGGTATTTTTAGGCATAATATTGGCAATAATTTCTTTTATTTATTCAGTAATTAGAGATGAATATGAAGCCCAGCCTAGAATTAAGGATATCTTTACTGAATTACGAGACGATACAATGTTAGTGTTTTATCTATTTGTGTTATCTTTGGCTTTGTATGTTATCGAAAGAGTGAATATAGTAATTATTTTATATGGTTGGAATTTAGCAACATTTGGTATTGAAGTGATTCGAAATTTCATGCTATTGCTCAGTTTGATGGCAATTTATGACATTATTCAATGCATGTTTATAATTATTTTCGGTACTGACAATGGGACAGATTAAACGACTCCTAACAGCGTATGGTCAACATGGACAGGAAATCGGAGGATGTCCACGTCGTCCATACGCGGAACGTTAGTGCGCCAAGCAAGCTTGGTGCTTCTTACAAAGTGAAAGTCTTTGTTGGGAAAGGATTTGCCATCCACCCATATCGAGTGTTGCATCGAAACTGGTGACAGTTAGATGAAGCGTACACAGAGAATCATATAGGCCATAAGGGAGACCATAATCCTTGAAGCATATTCAGCCCCGTTAACGCGGTTCCGTTGTAAAACGGGTTTTGCAGGTGGCGACATTTTTAACGTGATGGAAGCCAAAACTAAGGAATCAAAAAGGCAAGATTCTAAAGGCCTGTCGGGGTCCGTCGGGTAACCGACGTATCTACCGTAACGGCGATATAATCTGCTAAGCTGAGTATCAGTGAATATTATTCTATGAAGTCTTGCCCTAATGCTTTGTTTGCACCTGCTTTGAACATTCTACGTACATTAAGTGTAGAGAAATTAGGTTTGTGTTTTATGATTACTTCGATTTTATGGCAGATAATATCAATTTTTACGCTTTCAATATCTAGGAAAGCATTATCGGTGTTAATTGCATTGATTTTGAAATTTCTGATAACATTTTCAAGTTTATGGTAATCCGCATCAGATAGGGACTTGTAGTCGTAAGTGATTAGAGATGAGGATGACGTGGTAGAGTTTAGCCCATATTTTTTCATCATAGCATTTTTAGTGACTAGCCATGTATTACCGCTTTTTCTGTAATCGTTAGGGAGTAACCCGCGAGTACATGCAGCTCGAACTGTGCCGGGTTTCAGATTGAATTGCTCTTCTGCTTCAGAAGCTGTAAGAATTTCGTTGAGTATCATATGAACCTCCTAGTATGCGTGATTGTTTTATCACGTATTCGTGACCAAGATAAAGTATATCACGTTTACGTGATGAGGTCAAGGATTTTTGTTTTTTTGTACTTCCGCAGATTACATCGCATAACTATTATAGATATATCCGATGACTCAAAAAAATACCCCATCCAAAGACAGGGCAAGTTATCGGTTATATCGTGTTGAACGAAGTCGCGGTACTAGTGAAAAGTATGTAAGTCGATTAGCTTGAAAACTAACTAAATCTTCTTGTTCTGGATGAAAATCCAGCTGTATTTCAAGAAATATTTAAATCATGACAGAACTTCCCCCTCCCCAACAAAGAGGCCAATATTTGATGTTGTGAAATTAAGTAATCACCTAATTAAGATTAACTTCATGATTATAAGTGAAGTATCGGCCGCATTTAGGGCAGCAAAGCTTTTCTTTACCGATAAGTTTTTCTAATAAACAAATTTTATCAAGCATTGGTAGGACGCTAAGAACAAGACCGCCTTGTTTAGCAATAAGATTTCGACATAGCGCTACTTTTGATGAACGAAAACGATTCGATAGAAAACCATAGTGGCGAATCTTTACAAATTTATGTGGTAATACATGCAGAAGAAAACGTCGCATAAACTCATGATAGCTCAGTGTCATTATCTTTTGTTTACCGCCATCTTTGTTGTCGTGGTAAGAAAAGGAAACTTCATTATTAGAGATACTCTTAATCCTGAAATCTGAAATAGCAACACGATGTGTGTAACGCCCCAGATACTTAATCACATGGTCAGCGCACTTAAAAACGCTTTTAGAGAAGACAATCCAGTCTTTATCATATAAAGAGTCAAGAAAAGACTGAAACGTATCAGAAGAACTAAGAGGACTTGTTTGTGAGGCGGGCTTGAATTCACCTGACGAATAAAGCTTCTTAAGTCCTTCTAAAAATTTACCTTTAAAAACTGCGGATAAAATTTTCACATGAATGAAAAATTTCTTCTTGAATGACTTAAAGTGAGAATAATCTTTAGACAATCCACCGCCGACAAAAATGCAGTGAATATGGGGATGGAACAGAAGGGTTTGGCTCCAAGTATGAAGCACCAATGAAAATCCGGGAATAACACCCAGTTTATCTTTGGATAAATCAATCAGAGTTTTGGAAGCTGCATCATACATCAAGTTATAAAGAAGTTTTTGATTAAAGTAAATAAGTTCCCGGAGAGAATCTGGAACAGTAAAAACCAAGTGAAAATAATGAGAAGGCAATAAAGATTCTTGTTGTTTATGAACCCAAAGTTCTTTAGAAAAACCACCACAAGTGGGGCAATGACGATTCGAACAAGAATTGGAAACAATTTTTTCGTGACCGCATTCACAAGATAATGTATGTGAACCAGCATTACGAGTACGACACGAAGAAATGGCGTTAATCGCTTTGACTTGCTGAAATGAAGTATGATGAGAACTTATATAATCCATTGCATTATAGGAAAGAACAGCCTGGATTTTACGCATCAAAAGTCACCTCACTATCATAAGGACTAGAAACAGAAAGAACTCTAGAAGGTGCCAGATACAGATAAACCATAAAAGAACCCGACGAACAAGGGTGGCGTAGCCATTATTCCGTAGGAATAATTCCGAGTCGTTTTAATATTTGCATGACCAAGTAAGGTTTTAATGGTAAACAAATCAGTGCCTTTAATAAGTAAATGCGTAGCAAAAGAAGTTCGTAGAGAATGAAAGGTTGCAGGTTTTATAATACCCGCTTTTTTCTTAGATGCATTAAAAGTGACCTGAACCGTTCTTGAGTGTAGCGCTCTAGACTTATCACGAGCAGAATAAAAAAGCCAATCCGTTGGATGATATTCCTTAAAATATTGTCTAAGAAACAAAAGTGTTTTCTCTGACAACAAAGTATAGCGATCTTTATCTCCTTTACCGGAACGAACATGGATCTGCATGTTTTCAGAATGAATATCTGAGACTTTAAGCGAAAGAACTTCACTAACTCTCAAGCCAGCAGAATAAGCCGTCATGAGAATAGCTTTATGTTTTACATTTACAGTAGCATCAAGAATAGCAGTGACTTCTGAAAAGGACAAAACCGAGGGTAACTTTTTCGAATTTTTGACACGAGGAATATCGTGCATGTTAAAAGGACGTTTCAGAACATGTGTAAAAAAAAGTTGTGATGAAGAATAGACACTGTTAACGTAAGATGTGGATACTTTACGACAGACAAGTGAATGTAGATATAGACGCAGATCTTCCTCAGTAATATCGGAAACAGGTTTGTTGGTAAGCGTAAGAACTTGATGGAGATACTTGGAATACGAGTGGATTGTACGAGGACTATAACCACGTAGTTCCATTTCAAAAATTAATTGTGAAACATAAGATTGATACATAAAAAGCTCCTTTCAAAACAAAAAATAGTAACATCTTAGTTTACATGAAAGGATTAGTATAAAGATACAAAGTAATTAGAGAAAAGGTAAAAAGCTATCGCGTAGCGATTTAGTTCAACAAAATTATTTCCGTTCGTTTCACACATTCCTTCACTGGGTGCGGACACCGCCTTCGAGGTAGGGCTCTGAGGGTCCAGTTCAGGAACGTCGGAAATAACAAAACGTTAGCAGAAATTATATATTCGTTATTGAAAGGATTTAGGTTATGGAAGTAAAAAGAGTATCGAACTTTGCTGAGTTACACAATGTATTGGAAAGGTACAAAAAGCCGGCACATTGGGTTTTTAGAGGGCAATCTAATAAAGATTGGGACTTGATACCGAAAGCTGGTAGAAAAGAATATAATTCGATAAGCGATAAGTCTTTTTTTGAATCATGGAAAAGAAGAGCTATTGAATTTAGTAGAGTTGACTATACATCAGACTGGGATTGGCTTGCATTAGCGCAGCACCATGGATTGCCAACGAGACTTTTGGACTGGAGTATAAATCCACTTGTAGCAACTTATTTTGCAGTATGTAATGATGAAGAGTGTGACGCGATAGTTTATGCCTATTTAACTATGCAATATTGTGATGTTAAGAAAATTTTAGATCCATTTGATGATTTTAAACATATAAGTAAGATAAAGCCTTCGGGGATAACACAAAGATTAACGAGACAACATGGTGTATTTACTGTCCATAACCCACCAAATAAATCAATGAAAGACAATATTAGAAATAATGAACAGCTTGATTTTTTTATTATTGACAAATCATACAGAAAACAATTGTTGTTTGATCTATCATATTATGGAATTAATTCAATGACGATTTTTCCAGATTTAGATGGATTGTCACAACATGTTGACTGGTATATGAAGAATGCGGATTATTGGATTGGAGATAATTAAGAAGACTAAGTCATATATAACTTCTGCTAACTATTATAGATATATCCGATGACTCAAAAAAATACCCCATCCAAAGACAGGGCAAGTTATCGGTTATATCGTGTTGAACGAAGTCGCGGTACTAGTGAAAAGTATGTAAGTCGATTAGCTGGAAGACAAACGATTTCTTCTAAATATTGAATAAAAACGAGGTTCAAATGAAGAATGACTTAAAGAAAGACAGAACTTCCCCCTCCCCAACAAAGAGGCTGAAATTTGATGTTGTGAAATTAAGTAATCACCTAATTAAGGTTAACTTCATGATTATAAGTGAAGTATCGGCCACATTTAGGGCAGCAAAGCTTTTCTTTACCGATGAGTTTTTCTAATAAACGAACTTTATCAAGCCTTGGTAGGATGCTAAGAACAAGACCACGTTGTTTAGCAATAAGCTTTCGACATAACGCTACTTTTGATGAACGAAAACGATTCGATAGAAAACCATAGTGGCGAATCTTTACAAATTTATGTGGTAATACATGCAGAAGAAAACGTCGCATAAACTCATGATAGCTCAGTGTCATTATCTTTTGTTTACCGCCATCTTTGTTGTCGTGGTAAGAAAAGGAAACTTCATTATTAGAGATACTTTTAATCCTGAAATCTGAAATAGCAACACGATGTGTGTAACGACCCAGATACTTAATCACATGGTCAGCACACTTAAAAACGCTTTTAGAGAAGACGATCCAGTCTTTATCATATAAAGAGTCAAGAAAAGACTGAAACGTATCAGAAGAACTAAGAGTGCTTGTTTGTGAGGCGGGCTCGAATTCACCTGACAAATAAAGCTTCTTAAGTCCTTCTAAAAATTTACCTTTAAAAATAGCAGATAAAATTTTCACATGAATGAAAAATTTCTTCTTGAATGACTTAAAATGAGTATGATCTTTAGACAAACCACCGCCAACAAAAATGCAGTGAATATATGGGCTGGTCGTAACCTACGGTTACTGCTCGCCTATGCAACCTAGGTGGAACATCAGAGTTTGACTCCAAGTATGAAGCACTAATGAAAATCCGGGAATAACACCCAGTTTATCTTTGGATAAGTCAATCAGTGTTTTTGACGTGGCATCATACATCAAGTTATAAAGAAGTTTTTGATTGAAGTAAATAAGTTCACGTAAAGAATCCGGAACAGTAAAAACCAAGTGAAAATAATGCAATGGCAATAAAGATTCTTGTTGTTTTTGAATCCAAAGTTCTTTGGAAAAACCACCGCAAGTGGGGCAATGACGATTTGAACAAGAGTTAGAAACTTGCTTTGAATGGCCACATTCGCAAGTTAAAGAATGTGAACCGGCATTGTTTGTACGACACGAAGAAATGGCATTAATAGCTTTGACTTGTTGATAAGAGGTGTAGTTTGAACTGATATAATCCATTGCAGCATAAGACAGAACAGCTTGGATTTTACGCATCAAAAATCACCTTTACCGGAACGAACATGGATTTGCATATTTTCAGAATGAATATCTGAGACTTTAAGCGCAAGAACTTCGCTAACTCTCAGGCCGGCAGAATAAGCCGTCATGAGAATAGCTTTATGTTTTAGATTTGTTGTTGCATCAAGAATAGATGTAACTTCTGAAAAGGACAAAACCGAGGGTAACTTTTTCGAATTTTTGACACGAGGGATATTTTGCATATTAAAAGGACGTTTCAGAACATGGGTAAAAAAAGTTGTGTTGAAGAATAGACGCTGTTAACGTAAGATGTGGATACTTTACGACAGACAAGTGCATGTAGATACAGACGCAGATCTTCCTCAGTAATATCTGAAACAGATTTGTTGGTAAGCGGTAGTAAGGAAATTTCATGGGAGGGATTAGAATATATTTTAGAATCAGGACAAGCAGAAGCCTATAATTACAAAATTGATTTTTATCAGCCTTTCCCAATGGAAAGTACAGAATTTTAAAAGAGTACAATTTCGATGATGATCAATTAACTAATCAATTCATGGCCTAGGAGTTTGAGATTATTGACTAAACTAGAGCTATAATAGGAAAATTGTGAAAGTATAAAAAAGATATTTTGATAGATATCAGAAGTAGGAATAACGTTATTGTTAACCGATAAAATTATATCGCTATTTGCAGGTAACCAAACTTTATAGAAATCTGAATCTGTGCTACTGTCATGTTATTTCTTTCAAGGTCATTAGCTGTTGTAAAAGTATTATTATCTTCGGAGTCATATGTGCTTGCTGTGTTTATCAGTAGTTCCATAAGACAAGTTGAATAAAGCAAATTATTCCTGTTAATTGCATTACCCTGACAATCAACAGTTCAAACCATTGCCTAAATAGTACTAACTGAAAAAAGAGAGAAATCTTACACACAAATATAATCTTTTTTACTTTATTTATATCGAGTGAAAAGGTAAAGTGTTAAGCTATAGAAAAAGTGTATAAAAAATCCCCCAAAATTGCTTTAACAGCCGATTTTGAGGGAACTTTTACGCATAGATGTTTATGTTATAGAATTCTATTATGTTATCAGATTGCTAAGGAAAAGTGATAATTCTCTCAATAGGATAAGTGTATTTACTGTAACCTGCTCTTCTTCAGTTACCTCGATATTAAAATCTTTGTTTATCTCGAATATGGTTATTGAATTAATTGGATTGAAAGCACCATCCTGATAAGTGATGATTACTTTGACTTTGTTGTTATCGAGTTCTAACTCGCCAAGTAACCATTCAGTATAATGGTCGCCGTATGTTTCTGCTATTTGAATAGTATCAATACTCCCATCATTGTCTCTTAGGAATATATCACTTGCGGGTGCTCCGGCAGATATTCGAGTAACATTACTTAAGGATAGTTCATCAACTACTTTGTTGAAGTTCGATTCGGTAAATCCATACTGAGGAAAAGTTATGAGAAAAATCAGTATTAAAAGTATAGAAGCTAAATTGATAGCAATGAAGAGTTGTTTTCCTGAAAACTTAGTTTTAATAAGAACAGCAGTAGAAAATACATTAATGGCAAGTGTGATTAGAACTAAAATTAGAAATAGTGTGGGAGAACATTGTAGTTCCAAATTTAGTGGGTTGAATATTTTTAGCCACATCAAAAGAAGTAAAGTAATTAATGACAGAATTAAAACTGAAATCCCTTTTATTACAAGGAGTTTTTTTTTCATGAAAGCCTCATTTCTATAAAACCTATGTCCTAAAAAGCCTAGTATATAGAACTGTGTTAGGACATAGGCTTATATTATATATTATTGAACGTAATATTGAGTAATTGACCAAACATTAGAAGTCTTCCAAAGGAAGAAGTTGTTAGCGGAATCTTCCCATCCGTTCACACATCTAATATAACAATCTCCGTTAGAGTACTCTCTCCAACCTGATGAAACAACCCAATGCCAATTGTTGATAGCAACAGTCAACAGCACGCCACAAGGTCGATCATTAGTTGTAGCTGTTTTTAACCCAGAAAAAGAACCAACGCTTGATGACTTCATATTATAACCTTGATCAGAAGCGTAGTCTTTTAAGTCAGATGCTATAGTCATTGCAGGTCCATTTCCTATTCTACCATGTAAATCAACAAAGGTATCGTAAATACTGCCATTTTTCTTTAAATTAGAGTAACCTCTATGAGCATAATACAATGAAATGTTTGTTGCAGCTGTAGCTCCACAGTGATTGTTCGCAATGGAGTTGTAGTTGCTCATAACAGCCCAAGTTGTACCACCAAATGGAATGTAACCAGAGGAATATGTACCTGATGGCATACTATTCCAATCTATGAAGTTGTAAGAACCACCTTTGGTAGCAGCGTCAACTTTATAAGAATCTAACACCATTTCTCTGACTTTCTCATGTTGGTCTTTAGCTAGTTGGTTTTTTGAATCAAGTATCGTATATAATTCAACTAACCTTAGTTCTTCTTCTAATGATTGCTGCGTCAACTTAGAATCTTTACTTAGTACATCATTTTTGAAGAAACTATAGCCCATACCTGCATAAATGATGTTTTGATCTGATTTGCTTTCAGAGTTACGTATAATTAACTCTTCAATTACCTGATTGTTACCATCTCCAAATTCGATTGCGATTGGATTGTCTAGGTTATTATTGACGATTACGTAGCCGTTTGGTTCAAATGACATGTAATATGCAATAATGTTTTCGTCAAGATCGTATAATTCAATAACATCCTTAACATCTTTTACATTCTTCCACATGTCAATATCAGATTCACCGGCCAAATAATTATGAGCAACTATAATCTGGTCAAGCTCATCCATTGATCGTTCTCTGCTGACAATATCACTTGTTGCAAATACCTGTAAATTCATTGTAAACACGAGTGCGATCACTGTTACAATTGAGATAAACCTTTTCCTTTTCATTAACGTTAATACCTCCTGGTTAAATAAATATCTGTTTAATGTTTTCTGATTATCTTACGTTTATTTGACAATCCACTCTAGTCGTTTGTAACCTCCTATATTACTAACTGAAAACTACTTAATTTCTTACACTTTTTTTAAAATTTTTTTAAACATATATAAATCACGATTTAGTATTAAATTATTTATATGAGAATAATACTACTTTTCAAAGGATATAAGCTATTGGTTTAAAGTAAAAAGAAGAAAAAAATTATGGTAGAGTGTAAGAAATAAGCTGTTTTTCAGTTAGTAGTATATGAAGAGGGTCTTTTATGGCTAGTGGAGAATTCCTTTAAGAGTCCCATAGTTTGATAATATAAATATATATTACTAGGTAAGTTTGTTGGTATTTTTAGTTGTTTAATAAATCTGAAGCCGTTTATGATATAAAAAGCAGCATTTTTGACATTTTGCTTTTCAGCCTGCATTTTTATGGTATTATATAATGATAAATATTTATCATGTATGTATTATAGAAATGAGGCGAGAGAATTGATTTTTTTAATGATGATTGGAGATACTGAAAAGATATCTTTGTTAGAAGAGATTTATATTATTTACAAAAAAGATATATATCTTACAGCGTATGATATGGTGAAGAAACCGGAAGTTGCGGAAGATATTTGTCACACTGCAATAATTAAGGCAAGTGAGCATTTAGAAAAAATTTCTGATGTAAAGAGTAAAAAAACACGGTCATATTTAGTTAGTATAGTGATGAACCTCTGTAGAGATTACTTCAAGGAAGATAAAGTAAAGGGTGTCCATATGTTACATAGCGTTCCAATCGACGATATGAGAACCTTAAAAGATACTAAATACCTAGTAGAAGAAGGCTTTTTGAAAAAAGAGCTAATGATGGAAATATCTGAACTTATAGAGCAGATACATCCTTCGTATTCCGAAGTGATTAGGATGCGATATTATGATGAGCGGTCCATTAAAGAGATAGCAGGGATGTTGGGAACCACTGAGAATAATGTTAGTGTTAGAATAAACAGAGGTATTAAGGCTATGAGAAAACTGTATTTTGAAAGGAGAGAAAGCAATGACGGAATTATCACAAAAACAGAAAGAGCTTAACCGTAAACAAAGTGAAGTTTTCCTCTACGAGTATGGTCAAGAATATACTGATAAAATCTGTGCAGATACAGATGCATTGCATGAAAAATACAAAGATTTGGAAATACCAGACTCTCTTGATACATGGTTCTATAGCTATAAAAAAGAGCAGATTAAGAAAGAACGTAAGAGAAAGTTCCAGAAACGTATACAACTTGTGTCAAAAAGAGCTGCGATATTCATTATTGTAATTATTGCAGTTACTGGTTCATTAACTATAGGTGTCGAAGCATTCAGACTCAGGGTCTTCAACTTGTTTGTTCAGGAAAGTGAAGAGTATACAGACTTATCTTTGATTGAAGGTGGCGATGGAAATATGAGTTTTGCTAAACCAGAAGGCTTAGCAAGTTACTTCTATGTTACGTATTTACCAGAAGGTTTTAATTTAATCGATAATTATGAACAAGAAGGGTATAATACATTTTACTTCAGTGATGGAAATAACAGAGTTAGTTTAGTCAGTCAATCTGGAGGGACGGAATTCCTTTCACAAGTTGATTCAGAAGAAGCAGATGTTACTCATATTAATATAAAGGGGCATGATGCTATCTATTTTGCAAAAGAGGAAAAAGGTATGATTGCATGGAATCAAGATAATGTACTTTTTAAGATATCTGGATATGTTAGTAAAGAGGAATTAATCAAAATTGCAGAAAGCATAAAAAAGTTTGAATAAAAGTGTAAGAAATATCTTCTTTTTCAGTTAGTACTATATCACATAAAAAAAGGAGAGAAAACAATGAAAAAAGTGATATTAATCTTAATGATGTTCATTTTAGTAACTACAATGCCGGTCATGGCATCAACTAATGAAAGAGAAGTAGAAAGCAACGTTGTAGAAAAGACAGTTAGTACTATTCATATTTCAGGAGCTAAGTATTCAAACATTTTCTCGATTGACGGTCGATTGTCCATCAGTAGTTTTGGAAAAGCATCTGTAGGCGCAACTATTGATGGTGGTAAAGATGTTGAAAAGGTTAGCGTAATAGCTGAGTTACAGCAGTATAAAAATGGCGAATGGGTTGAAATTAAGACATGGGAAAGATACAATCCTTATGACGGTATATTAATCCTTGGTGAGAGCTATTATGTAGCTAAAGGTTATGAATACCGAGTTGTGCTTGATATTGAAGTGTTTGATAAAGATGGTAAGTCTTTAGATAGTACAACTGCAATAATTCCGAAGCAACACTATTAATAAAGCAAGCTTCGCTACATTAATTCTTCGCTCAGCAAGCGTATCAGGATCTGTTAACAAGAAACCAGAAAATTCACACTAATTTATTTCGTGTAATTATCGATTGCGATTGTGACGTTAGAGATTGGTAACGGAATAGGGATGTTATCAGTTGGATATTTCATTATATTATCCAATTCAAACGATTCCTTGATTTGCAGATATTGAACCCATTAGTATATATTGGCTTCAAAACATAACTGTTGGTACAAATAGTAATCTAATTGCATCACATAATTATAAAAGTGTAGTTTTTAAGCTTTGTCAAAGGAGAATGAATATGGATGGAAGTTGGGAGAGGATTTATACAAAACATGGACGGGTCCAGCTTGACGTGTTAGATACAGTAATACAAGCAGCGGATATCTTTAAGAAGAATGGGTTAAAGAATATATTGGATTTAGGTTGTGGAACAGGTCGTCACGCATTATTATTGGCTGATCGAGGATTTACTGTTCATGCATGTGACATTTCTGAAACAGGAGTAAAAATGACGCAAGAATTAATTGAAAAGTCCGGCTTGAGTAATGTGAGTTATAGCATTCAAGACATGTATAATCTAAGTCTAGATTCAGATACACTAGATGGAATTTTATGTGTTTGGGTTCAAGGGCATGGAGTTCGAGAAGAAATAGCTAAAGGCATTCAAGAAGCATATCGGGTATTACGAGAAGATGGAATATTTTTTACGGATTTTGTAACTAAGGATGATATAACATATGGAATTGGTGATGAGATTGCACCGGATACATATGTTGGAGGAAGACCCGGGGAAGAGGGAATTCCTCATTATTATACGTCAGTTGAAGAATTAAAAGGGTTATTCGAAATATTTACCGAAGTTACTATTGAGGATAAGATCTACAGGTTTTATGATAAATGTGGCACTACTCATGAAATTATTGCAGCTGTAGTGATTGCAAAAAAATGAGCTGATTAGCTGAGCCATTTGCTTGTCACTTTGTTGCCAATATAGATAATTTAATCATCTATTATGTTGTACAATTGTCAATGTTTAATTTTTTGGAAAGAGGATATTATGAAAAATTTTTTATTGAAGTATACTCCGATTTTTTTGGGGGCATTCTTCTTTTATGCAATGATTGATACAGCTCATAGTAGAGCTATAGGAGATCTTATTTTTGAAGCCATCGGTATTCCTGCATGGACGGATGGATATCAAGGCTTACATATTTCTGTATTTGTATTTTTAGTCTTTATATTTGTCACCTATTTTATAAGAGACAAATTTGTTCAAGATGAACTAATAATTCGTGGTAAACAACACTTTTGGCTATTTGTAGTATTTGTTACTATGATGTATTTTGCGCACAGTAATATTGTTCAATATCAGCTTGGCAAGTCGGATAATCTAGAGTCAATTGTATTAGAGGAAGAGTGTATATATAGTTATTCCTATAACGACGGTAAGCTTACTGAATTCAATATGGAATTTGAATTAACCAATTATTCAAGTGACAAACGTAAATTTAAAGTTGTACTGGAGCTATCAGCGTTTGATCATATGCATTTACAATTTGATTCAGATGCTGAATTGATTTATGAACTTAAAGGAAATGAAACAAGATTATTTCAAATTGACCTAAAGAATGAAGATATATCAGTAGAAACGAAAATCGATTCGGCTCAATTTGGTGGGAATGGCCGTTCAGACTATATCATTTTGAAGGATAATAATGCGGATGAGTATATTATACAGACAATGAATCAAATAGGCGTCTTAGTAAATCGCAATTAGTAAGTTTTTTAGCGGGAGGGTAACTAATTAATGAACAGAATAAACAAAGGTATATTTACATTATTCATCATAATCTTAATTATTTCTGCTTGTAATAATCAAAGCAATATTAATAATAAGGGTTTACAAGCAAAAGAAACGGTTAAATCGAGTACATTCGGATTTGAAACTGATAAAATAACAATATTTAGATGGAAAGATGATACTTTACAAGATAATGAATTAGAAAAAATCTGCGACATTGAGGATAAAGCGTTCATAGAAAAAATAACCAATGCACTAAAGAGTGAAGAATGGAAAAAAGCTTCATTAGAAAAACAGATTGCAGCAGTCCCGGAGTATTACATTTCCTTTAACAATGGAACTTTGATAAAGCTACTTGGAGATATCTCTTATGGGCATATTATGAATTATACTATAGATAATGGCTTATATAATTACTTTAATGGGAGTGTGTATTATTTTCCGGAGATGTTCTTGAGTTTAATTAAAGAAGAAGTAAACAAATCAGATTCTTTAATAAAAGATCATTTAATGGAATTAGACAAGATTGTTCTAAAAGAAATAATCCAAAGTTATTTTCTTGTCTTTGAGGTTGATATGTCCTTCGAAAAGGAAGATTACCTTGAATTTGAAAAAGTGTTTTACTATATTTCAAGTGCCGGAACATATCCAATACAGCCTATTGACGATAAGGACAAGATCCATACAGATAGTTATATGCGTCAGAGCATGCGCCCAGAACTATATCAATACTTTAATGAAGACACATCAACGATGAATGTTCCCACAACTATTGTTGATGAATATATATCATCCAAATTTAATACAAGAATAGACCATTCACAAATAAAACAATATGACCAAGAAAGCGATTCCTATATTTATTATCCGTTTATGGGTGGGTTCAATTATGACATATTAGTTGACGAAGTAGTCGTTGATGGTGAAGTAGTAAAGTTTACCAGTATTTTAACTCAGGACGTAGACGATCCTGTAGATAAGAGGTACCAGGCAACATTTGTAATAAAATTTGTGGATGGCGAATATACATTTTTATCTGTGAAGATCAAAGAAATAATTTAACAAAGAAAGCTGAGGACCACATATGAAGAAGTTAATGATACTGATAATATTGATTATCGTTGGAATAGGCATTTATGTCTTTCCAAAAAAGGTCGAAGAAGATATTCATCTGGTAAAGTTACAATATGATATGCCAGAAGAGAATTCTAGTGTTACTTTTCACTTGGATGGGTATAAATATAATTCGTTGATAGGACGTTCAAGGTTCGTAGGTAATATTATGATTGATGACACTAGAATTGAACAGGTCGACATTCGATTAAATAATCTTGATTCACTTATTGGTAGAATCAATAAGGCGGTGGACATGAGCACGTATGGAGCTATTTATCTGGATGATTCACTTCAAGAAGTTACTATTTTGATTCATGAAGAAGGTACTTGGTCTTATAGAGATGGTTTGATTTTAACCGGTCCTTCAGCTAGTAGGGAAGAAGCAATCCGTCTTTTTGAAAGGCATTTAAAAGAGCAACTCGTAGATTTGTCAACAGAGTTTAAGTAATTATATGCCAAAGGTTTGCTTACAATTGGTTTCTCATATCTCATCTTGACTGGATTGAAATTCTACTATAGTATAAGTGATGAGGATATAAAAATTGATGGGAGAAAATAATGATGCTACTCGATATAGAGAAAGTGGCTCAGTATAGGAGAGACACTTCGATAACAAATAAAGTTCAAAATATGAATAAAATAATATGCTCACAACTATTTGGTCAAAACTAGTAAACGGTTATTGGCCTTATTTATATGGATATAAGTTAAGATGTTTGGTGGCATAATGGTGAAAGAAGTGATAGTTTGAAAAAACGAAGAATTGGATTTATACTTTATTTGGTGGTGCTAGTAGGCATTGTGATTTTGATTGATTATAGTAATTCGAAATACACAGAATCAGAACTGGAGTATATTCTAGCAAATGAAATCAATGAAATATACGAAGGTAAAGAAAGCACATATCAAATTACAGATATAAATAAATCTAGAGAGATGATGATTTATTCAGGTGTAATTATTTTGCAAGGCAAGAAGAACCCTTTTCTATTTGGATTTGAGAAGAGTCTGATTTTCCCGTTATATAAACCACCTCGCCATATTATTAGTTATTCTTTGTCTTATATTGAACGTCCCAAACTTTCTATTGACAAGTTTTTACACAAATATTGGTTACGTCAGGATGAAGAACATAAGGTTGTAATTAATAGAAAAGTAAACGATAAAAATATATTTCAGTTAGGGATAGTATTATTCCTTACAACTTTGACGATCATTAAAAGAGGAAATAATAAATGAAGTTAATTGCAAAAAGAGACGGATTAATGTAAGGAGCTTATAATGAAAACATTGGATCGATGGATTAATGAACCACAATTGCATATGGTAGAGAAAGATAAGATAACATTTCAGGTTTTACCAAAAACAGATTTTTGACAGATTACACACTATGGATTTTCCAGAACTGACGGCAACTGTTTAGTTGCGGATATTGATGAAGACATTTGCTTTAGTGTTAAAGTTAAGATGAATTATATAAGTGAGTTTGACCAATGTGGTATTATCGTTTATCTTAATGACGATAATTTCGCAAAATTATGTGTTGAAAATCAACTCAAAAGCAAAAATAAATTAGGAAGTGTTGTCTGCAAATCTAAACGATCCGATTGGGCGACTCAGCCTTTTGGAGATATGGATTCTATTTATTTTAGGGTTAGTAAAAGAGGCACTAATTATTTGTTTGAGTCAAGTCTTGATGGGTATAATTTCGAACAAATGCGTTTGTTTGATATACCAGGTGGTGAAAAGGCTGCTATAGGCATATTTGGAGCATCACCCTTGGGGAATGGATTTGAAGCAGAATTTACTAATTTTGAATTTAGTGAAAACAAATGGTTCTTAGATAATGATGACCTACCAAGTGATTAATTTTAATTATTTTAAAAGGTATACAATAGTCTCTCGGAATTAGAGAGTCCGAAACAATGAACTTTAAAAACTTAATAGCTAAAGGAAAAATCAAAAAGATTGGTAAAATTTGACATAATGAATAGACATAAGCGCTGTTATGCCTTAAAAT
>Ga0334892_1001819_pt1 | contig 16790 bp, 16 predicted proteins | sample GraSluR3_MG_4_FD_207213 | JGI IMG/M metagenome (GOLD analysis project Ga0334892, IMG submission 207213) | Sludge microbial communities from methane-producing bioreactor in Wageningen University, Netherlands - Granular Sludge_15_04-R3 | ecosystem: Engineered > Bioreactor > Anaerobic >...
GGTGCCCTTGGCGCCCGCCATTCCCTCGTTGGCCTATGTCAGCGAGCTCGACAAGGCCCTGGCGTGGATCCTCGATGAGGACGGGGATCCGCAGGCCGGCCTGGATCAAGCCGCGGACGCGCTCCGCTCGGCCCTGGACCCGTCACCCTAGTTCGATCCAACGACCGCCGCCCGGATGCGTCGCCGCGTCCCATCTACCAGGGAGCATAAAGGATGGATTTCGCCCAAGCAGAAGCCCGGTTCCGCCAGATCGAGACGTTGCGCGCTTCGGGGCAGCTCTCCGAGGCCGGCTATCGCGCCGAGCTGGATCAGCTTCGTGTGTATGACGGTCAGGGCCGCCTCTGGATGCCGCAAGAGGACACTGGCGATTGGTACGTCTATGTGGATGGCGCCTGGCAGGCGGCCGCGCCGCCCCGTATCGCGCCGCCGCCACCGGCCGCCGCCCGTCGCGCGCCCGTGCGCGCTGCTCCCGCCCAGGCTGCCTCGGGGTTCCAGCCGCAGGCCGCGCCCATGCCCCAGATCGACAATAGCGGCTGCGCGGTGGGCAAGGTGGTGCAGTACGGCGTCATCTGGCTGATCGTCTTTAGCATCTTGGCGGTGATCATCTATTTCGTCTCCGATCAGAATGTCCAGGCGGTCTATGGCGTCGGGCTGGCCGCGGCCATCAGCGCGCTGATCATGTTCTTTCGCATGATCAAGGCCTACCAGGGGCGGATCACGGACATCCGCACCGTCGAGTCCACCTCGTACGACGAGGATGGCGAAAAGCAGGTCCGCCGCATCACCTATGCCTACCTGCTGCAGCCCGATGGGAAGACCAAGCGGGTGCAAGCCGATCGCGGCTGGGAGATCGGCGACTATATCGTCAAGCAGCGCGGCCACATGAACGCCAAAAAGATCCAGGCATAGGTGCGGTCAGACCAGCGATGGCGCGCAAATGGGTTGACGCCCCCTCGCCGCACCTCTATACTGGGGGCGAGGTGGAGATGCACCATCCAACACAATCAGGGATACCGCCACGCCAAGGAGACGCCAGGGCCCGAACGCCCTGGCGTCGTTTACGCACCCAAAGGAGGGTAGCAGCATGGACTCCGGGATGATCAGCAAGATCGAAAAAGCCAAGCGCTATGCCACTGAGACCGATCGCGTCCGTTTTGACAGCTTTCAGGTGACGTTTCGGGGCGACAACACCGACCACATCGTCACCTTCCAAGACGGCACCTGGGGCTGTGATTGCCGCTTTTTCTCGCAGCGGGGCGTCTGCAGCCACACCATGGCCCTGGAGCGCATCCTGGGGGCCATGATACCCACCCCGTCCGCCGCCGCCGTATCCGAGCAGGGCTAGACCACCCCTGCCGAGCTAGAAGGATCGCACACCGTGCTTGCCGTTGGCGTCGACATCATCGAGATCGGCCGCATCGCTGGAGTATTCGAGCGGTGGGGATCGCGTTTCCTGGAAAAAGTCTACACACCCGCCGAGATTGCCTTTTGCCAGGGCCGCGTGCCGGAGCTGGCGGTGCGCTTTGCCGCCAAAGAGGCCGTCTCCAAGGCGCTGGGCACCGGTATCCAGGGCATCGCCTGGACCGAGATCGAGATCCTGCCGGACCCGCGCGGCAAGCCCGAGGTGCAGCTACACGATCGCGCTCTGGCTCGCGCCCAGGCGCTCGGCCTGGGGCAGTGGGCCATCAGCCTATCCCATAGCGACGGCAACGCCATCGCCTTTTGCGTCGCTAGTTCCTGAGAGACCCCGACGAGGCCGGGCGGTCCGCCGCTGCCCGGCCTCGTGGTGAGCCGAACCGAGATACCCAGCCCAAGGAGCCAGAACCATGTCAGAGCAACCTCGCATCCTCGTTTTTGGCGCGCACCCCGACGACGCCGATTTCAAGGCCGCCGGCATGGCCTGCCTGTGGGCCGAGCGCGGCTGCGCCGTGCAGTTCGTTTCGATGACGGACGGCGGCGCCGGGCACCATGAGATCGCCGGCGCGCAACTGGCGGCCCGCCGCGTGGCCGAGGCCGCCGCCTCGGCCCGGGTGGCCGGCATCGAATACCTGGTCCTCGACAACCCCGACGGCGAGCTGGCCCACAGCATCGAGAACCGCCGCCGGGTGGTGCGCATGATCCGGGAGTTCGAGCCCGATCTGGTGCTGGCGCCCCGGCCCGACGATTATCATCCCGACCACCGCAACACGGCGCTGCTGGTGCGCGACGCGGCCTATATGGTCACCGTGCCGCCGCACGTCCCCTCGGTGCCGCATCTGCGTTATAACCCGATCTTTGCCTATGTGTATGACCATTTCGACAAGCCGACGCCGTATAACCCCGATGTGGTCATCGACACGGACGCGGTGGCCGAGAATAAGCTGCGGATGATCCACAGCCACACGTCGCAGGTGTACGAGTGGCTGCCCTATAACGCGGGGATCGAGGCCGACGAGATTCCGGCGGGCGAGGCGGAGCGCCTGGCTTGGCTGCGCGAGCGCTATATGGAGCGCGACCGCCGCCGTGCCGACCAGTACCGCGCCAAGCTGATCGACCGCTATGGCATGCGGCGCGGCAGCGCCATCCGCCACGCCGAGACGGTGGAGATCTCGGAATATGGCCGCCCGATGACGGCTGAGGACGCGGCCAGGCTGTTCCCGTTCTAGAAAGAAGCAGCTCGTGAGCCAGGATCCCGGTGGCGCGCCGCCGATGGTCTCGGTGATCGTGCCGGTCCGCAATGACGCGGCCGGCCTGGCGACCTTGCTGCCGGCGCTCCTGGCGCAGACCTATCCCCGGGAGCGGACCGAGATCCTGGTGGTGGACAACGGCTCCACCGATGAGTCGCGGGCCGTGGCCGAGCGCTTTGAGGCGGAGCATCCGGGGTTGATCCGCGTCCTGGTGGAGGACAGGGTTGCCAGCTCGTACGCCGCCCGCAATGCCGGGCTGCGTGCCGCCTCGGGGCAGATGTTGGCGTTCACCGACGCCGACTGCACGCCGGACCCGGATTGGATCGCGGCCGGGGTGCGCGCCCTGCAGGATAGCCCCGCCGACCTGGCCGGCGGCCGGGTGGTCTTTTCCTTGGCGCCCCGGCCCAGCGCGGCGGCCCTCTATGATGCCATCAGCTATCTGCGCACCGGCTATAACGTCGCCAAGGTGGGCACGGCGTCCACCGCGAACCTGTTTGCCACGCGCCGCGTGCTGGAGGCCATCGGTCCCTTTTGCCCGCGCGTGCGCTCTGGCGGCGATGCCATCTGGACCCAGCGCGCCACCGTAGCGGGCCTGGCCCTGGCATATGCGCCCGAGGCGGTGGTGGCCCACCCGACCCGCGAGCTGGGGCCTCTCTTGGGGCGGTGCCGGCGGGTGGGCGCGGGGCAGCCGGCGGTGTGGCGCGAGCTGGGCTATACCCGGCTGCGGGCGGCGGCGGCGCTGGTGGGGGGCTTGCGGCCGCCCTCGGCCAAGAGGCTACGGGCCATGGCCGCCGAGCGCGAGATCGCCCTGACCGGAAGGCGCCTGCTGGCGGTGTGGGCGGTGGCCTGGACGTGCGGCGCAGCGACGACGCTGGGCCGTCTGGAGGGCCTGCTCTGGCCCCGTGCCTAGGGGTCAGGCTACTCGGCCAGTAGGCTGTGGTACAGGCGCAGCCAACGCGCCCGGGCGTGCTCCCAGGTATACTCGGCCATGAGGCGCACCCCGGCCTGCCCCATGGCGCGACGGAGATCGGCATCTTGGTAGAGTCGCTCGATGGCCAGCGCCAAGGCATCCACATCGCGCGCGGGCACCTGGATTCCCTCCACGCCGTTTTGAGCCACCGCGCCGCAGGCCGTCGTATAGACGATGGGCAGGCCGCTGGCCATGGCCTCGTAGAGCACCTTGGCGCTGCCCTCGCTGAGGCTGGGCAGCACACAGATGCTGGCCTGACGATAGAGCGCGGGCATATCGGCCACGTGGCCGGGAAACCTGACGTCGTCTCGCTGCCCATAGCGCTCGGCCAGAAAGCGCCCATCGCTCCGCACTCTACCCGCCAGCCAGAGTTCGGCCCCCGGCAGGGCCAGCCGGTCCCAAGCCTCTAGCAGATAGGGCAGGCCCTTGCGCAGTCCTATGTCGCCGGCAAACAGCACGGCAAAGCGCTCCGGCGGCGACGCGGCCGGGTAGAAAGCAGTGTCGTCGGCCGCGCGCGGAGTCACCACCACCTTTTCTGGCGGGAGGCCGGCGTCCAGCATAGTCGCTCGGCAGTAGGGCGAGAGCACCAGGATTCGATCGGCCAGCGCATAGGTGGCGTCGGCGCGGGCTATGTCTCTCGCTGTGTCGGCCTGGTAGGGCACCCCCCACCGCGCGTGTTCCTCTGCCAGCACCGTGTGGACATCGCGCTCATGGGGCGATCCGCGTTCCACCACAATCTTGGCTCCGAGAGCCTGCGCGCGCCGGGCGCTGCGCAGGCTCTGCCCCGTCCAGCCATGGAACAGGGCACACGGTGTGATACAGCGGCTGGCTACTCGGTCGTAGAGGTCACCGCGGAGACGCGGGCGATCGCGCAGCAGGTAGAACATGGCCCGCATCCAGGGAAACAGGCGGATGTCGGCGCCGGGGAACGGCCCCAGGGATCCATAGGCAGCAATGCCGCGTAGCATCAGGCCGGCGTCGTACAGCGTCTTGAGCTGGTGATAGGCTACCAACCCCAATCCATGCCCGCCCACCTTGGCTCCGTGGCTATAGATCACGTTGCGCTGCACTGCTGCCTCCTCGCATTCTGCCGCGCGCCGCCCACCAAGCCACCACCGCCGCCAGCAGCCAGGCCGCCTCCAACAGGGCAACGACCGCCGCTGCGACAGCCACGCCATAGCCATAGAGAGGGGCGCCGTAGGCGTTCCGCGCCGCCAGGTTGATGCCCAGATTCACCGCCAGCCAGAAGGGGCCCAGCAGCGCGGACGGGTAGAGCGCCAGCAGCCCCGCCAGGATGCGCCAGCCACGGCGGCGGGCGTTCAGGCAGAGCCACACGGCGCCGGTGGTGATCACCAGGAAGCTCATGACGATGGCCGGCTCCACCCGGAAGCCCAGGTCTATGGTGCGGAGATAGCTCTCGAAGAGCAGGGCCAGGTGTTGGCGGCGCGCCAGGGCATAAGCCGTGCGGATGGCGGTCAGGGTCAGGCCCGCCGCCAGGGCCGCCCCGGCATGACGCCGCCAGGGCAGCCGCCCGCGCCACAGGCGCCAGGCGACTAGCAGGGCTACCACTGCCGCCACGAGCAGGCTGGGGACCAGATTCCCCTGGACGTGGGCCAGCACGGCGAGGTGGTCCATGGCGTCGACCAGCGGCTCCCACAGCCGCCAGTGCCAGGGCGTGCGGGGGTAGAGGGTGAGCTCCAGCGGGCCGCCCTGGTGGTGCACCAGCAGGTGCAGGTCATCGCCCAGGGCCAGCATCTGCAGCTCGGGGTCGTAGAACGGGTCGCCGAGCCAGGCCACGCCGCCGCCCCAGGGGCTGGCGCCGGTGGCGACTCCCGCATAGCCGGCCGCATCCGGCACGCGCACGGGGACGAACCCCGCCGGCGCGTCCGCCAGGGTCACCACGCGGCGGTCGGCAACGATCTCGTCAGAGGCCAGGCGGTAGGGCGCGTCCTGGGCCAGCGCCAGGCGGGGATCTCCGAGCATGATGAGGTAGGGCCAGGCCAGGTACCCCTGAGACAGGCCGCGGTTCCACAGGGCCGCCAGATCGCCCACTGTGTAGGCCGGCCAGGTGTATTGGAGGGGGAACCGGCGCGGCTCGCCCATGACGTACCCCAGCGGGCTGTGGACGTACCCCAGGTAGGCCGCGGCGCCGGCATCCACGAACGCTAGGGCGATAGAGCCCTCCACCCAGGGGCGCAGCGTCTGGCAGGCGCCGGCGTTGACCACCGCGCCCTCCAGGCCGCTCGGATCGACTTGCAGCCAGTCGGCCTCCAGCCGCCAGTCGTCATCCAGATGCCAGGCGCGGGCGCTGCCGTGGCCCTGGTACGAGATCAGCCGCGCCGACCTGAGCGCCCCGCCCAGGTCCAGCGCGATGGGCGCGCAGTCACCGCCAGCCGCCTCGCAGTAGGCCAGCAGCGGCGTCTCGCGCGGGATGATGCTGAGGAGGGCGCCATCGGCCCGCGGCCGACGTTGCCAAAGGGTCCGCGCGGATTCTGCCGTGCTGCCGGTGATCAGCCCCACGCTCACGCCCAGCCCGCGCGCGCGCAGGGCCGCGCCCATGCGCACCATGGCCGCGTCGTCCAGCGCATCCGGGGCAGCGACCCAGAGCAGGTAGCGGGGATTGAGCGCCATAGCGGCCGCCAGGTCGTCGGCCAGGGGCAGGCCCTCCACCCGAGCGATCTCGTCGGCCAGGGTGCGGTAGGGGTCGGCGGGGGAGCAGAGCAGCACGGCGCCGCCGGCGCCAGGCGGGGCCGCTGGCGTCTGATTCAGGCCTAGGGCGACCGTCAGCGCCAACGCCGCCAGGAGGCAGGCCAGGGCGAGGCAAGCGACGGTCCTAGCGGGCTTTGTCATCATGCCATCTCCGTCCGTGTCCCCTTTACGCATCGCCAGCCTCAGGCCGTGCACCGGCCTCTATTCAGAGCCCCAATCGGGCAGCGGCACCTGCACGGTGACAGATTCGTCATGGTTGACCAGCCAATGCTCGCCAGCGTCGATCAGTCGCCTGTTTCCGCTGTAGAGATACGCGACGGCCATGGACCGATCGCCGCACAGCTCTAGCGCGTCCATTAGCACGTGTTCGATCTGGAGGACCTGAGGTCTGGTGGCGGTCTCGCTGCCGACGAGCATCAGAAGCTCGGCCTGCTCGATGCACGCGTCACATGCGCCCTGATCATACAGCGCGCGATAGTGGTCGATCAGCGGCGCGACCGCCTCCGCGCAACCCGAGCTAGCCAGCACATTGGCTGCCCAGTTGCGATGCCACGCCTCGCTATGCTTCAGGTCCGGGGCCAACGCCGCGACCGAGGGTTCACAGACGCCCATGGGAATCAGCACGCTCACGGCCTTGGCGCGCAGGTCGATGCCGTCCTTCTTGAGCTCCTGGGTCAGCAGCGCCACCACTGGCTCGCCACCACTGCGGATCAGCACATCGCGGACCACGTCCTGATTCGCGCCGTTCTCAGCTACCATCGCGTCCCACAAGGCCGCGACGCCGGGCTCGCCGAACTGGGCCAGCGCATGGGCCGCCGAATGCTGGACATACGCGTCGCTATCGGCCAGCCGCTGGACCAAAGGATCGATGGCGCTATCATCGCCCAGCTCGCCCAGCGCCCTGGCGGCCATCCGACGCAAGCTCCCGTCCTGGTCCTCCAGCATGGCGACCAGTGGTTCGACGGCGGGCTCGCCCATCCCCTTCAAGACGCCCAGGATGACGTCGCGCGCCTCGCCGGAGGCGCCCTGCAGCACAGCGACCAACGCGTCGACGTCACTCTCCCCCATGCTGCCTAGCGCCTCGGCAACGCGGGCCTGTGCCGCGGGATCGGCGTCCTGCAGCAGGTCGCCCAGCTTTTGCATCGATCGCGCATCTCCCGCCGTCACCAGCACCGCCAGCCAGGCGGCCTGGTGTTCAGGAGCGATCTCATCGTTCATCACCAGATCGATGGCCTGACGAAACCGGCGGTCGCTCATCTGTCGCACCTGGTTGGCCAGCGCTTCCGGCGCATCGGCCACCACCGCGGCCTCGATCGCGGCTTTACTAACCGACCAGCCCCCACCCCACAGCTCCGGCACGATCACCATGACGGCCCGTTCGCCCCCCATCTCCCCCAAGGCCAGGAGGGCGTCCCGCCGGATCTCGGCATCCTCATGGTCCAGCGTCTCGATGAGGCCATCCATATCGCCCTCTTCCAGGAGGCGCCCCACATTGGGCTGGCAGCCCACGGCCGTCAACACGAGACTCATCACGGCGATCACGATCACAACCGAACGCAAGCCCGCACAGAAACGCGCCTTCATCGTTGGTAGGCCTTTCCAACCAGCGGTGCACAGCAGTTCACTCGGTCACGTGACCGAGCGTGGTATCCTAGGAATAGGCCACCTCCTTACCCGTAGGCACTGCTGCCAGACGCTGGCAAAGACAGCGTCCAGCTACGCGATCTATCACCCCGCCCTGCGCATCCGTGCCACCCGCGCGGTGGCCAGCTCCCACAGCCAGAGGAGGCCGTCGCGGTACTCGCGGCCCTCCATCATCAGCAGGATGGCCGAGAACACGGCAGTGAACACGCCCAGCCGCACCAGCAGGCTCGCCCAGGTGGAAGCGACGAGATCGCCGGCCCACAGCCCCAGCCCAAAGGCGATGGCCAAAGCCAGCGCCGGCCGCCCGGCCAGCCGCCAGAGGTTCAGATCCACTACGGGGCGCAGCTCGCGCACCAGAAAGGCGCCGCCCACCAGGAGCATCAGGTCGGCGGCTACGGCCACGCCCGAGACGCCCCACACGGCCGCCCCGGCGATGACTCCCGGCACAAAGGCAACCAGTTGCACCAACCGCGCCTTGCGCAAGGCGCTGGGGCGGCCGACTACCTGCAGCAGTGTGCCTACCAGCATCAGCACGGCATCCAGCGCCACATAGACGATCATCAGGCGAAAGGGCCAGAGGATGGGCGCCCACTTGTTTCCGATGACATAGGTGATGAACTCGGGCAGGGCCAGGGCCATCAAGCCGCCCAGCAGGCAACTGGCGCGTAACAAGGTGCTGCTGGCCCGGAAAAAGAGCTGCGACAGGCGCAGCCGGTCGTCCAACGCCATGCCGAACAGCGCCCCGACCACCCGCTGCACCGGCGTCCCCACGATGCGCCGCGGATAGCCCGCCAGCTCGTAGGCCTTGCTGTACACGCCGAGGGCGGCGGTCCCCAGCGCCGTGCCCACCCAAAAGTCGTCGAACTGGTCCAGCAGATGCTGCAGGTTGATGCTTAGCCAGTTCTCGCGTCCCAGGTGCCAGAGGCTCTGGAGCGCCTGGCGATTCCACATCAGGCGGCCGCGCCAGGCCCGATAGACCGTCCAGCCCAGGGCGCATCGCATCATGACGCCAGTGGCGTGCTCGGCTACCAGCGCCCACCAGCCATAGCCGGCCCAGGCCAGGCCGATGGACACGACGCCCATGCTGAGGCTGCAGATCAGGTCCATCCAGGCCAGGGCGCCAAAGCGCAGCTCGGCCCGCAGGGAGTGTTCCTGGATGGCCGTCAACCCGTTGGCCACCGAGACCGCTGCGAAAACCAGCAAGATGCTGGCGCGGATCTCTCCCGGGGGATAGGCCGCCACCAGCGCGGGCGTGGCCGCCGCCAGCAACAGCCCGCCCGCCACCGCCATGGCCACCTGGGCCGCCGCCCAGGTCCCCGACCACGCCGGCGTCCGCTGCCGCTGCCCGATAAAGATGACGCCCATGCCCAAGGAGCGCAACTGAACCACCAAGGCATAGTAGACCAGGCCCATGGCTACCAATCCAAAGTCGCGGGGATCGAGCAGGCGCGCCAACACGATGGAGCGCACCCCGCCGATGGCCAGCGTCCCCAGCGAGGCGGCCATGCTAGCGGCCGTGCCGCGCACCGCCACGCGACCGAGGCCGCCCCCTGAGGGCGGCGTCGCTTGAGGGTTCGTCTCCGCCTCCATCTAGTAGGCCGCCGTCCGGCGCAGGCTCTGGGTTTCGACGTCGAACCAGCGGGCGATCAACTCGCGGCGCATGGTCGAGAGGGCATCGGCATAGGGGGCATCGGCGGCCAGGTTGTGGAGCTGGCGCGGGTCGCGGCGCAGGTCGAACAGGAGCTCGTCGCCGGCAGCGGCCACGGCATAGAACCAGTCGTGGGTGCGCACCGCCCGCCACGAGGCGCCGTAGGGGATATGGTAGGCGATATAGGCCGAGGTGCGTTCGCGGTAGGGGCGGCCCTCGAGCAGGGGGCGAAAGGAGCGCCCCTGCAGGGTGGGCGGCACCTGTACGCCGCAGTAATCCAGCACGGTGGGCGCCAGATCCACCGCCTCGACGATCTCGGCGCGGCGCTGCGGCGTGATGACGCCCGGCCACGAGAGCAACAGCGGCACCCGCGCGCAGCTATCGTACCCGGGAGGCCCCTTGCCCTCCTGGCCGTGGTCGCCTAGGTGCTCGCCATGATCGGAGGTAAAGATGACCAGGGTGCGTTCGCGCAGCCCTAGCTCGTCCAGGGTGCGCAGGATGCGCCCCACCTGGTCGTCCACATGGCTGACCAGCGCGTAATAGTAGGCCACCACCTGGCGCCAGGCGTCGTCGTCCAGGCCGTAGCGGTTCTCGCTGGGGTTCATGGCCGGCAGGGGCATGTCGGCCTGTCGGTACCACTCCACAAAGCGGGCCGGCGGGTTCAGGGGCGCGTGGGGCGCATAGAAGCCGGCGATGGCGAAAAAGCGATCGTCGCGGTGCCGCCGCAGGTAGTCGATGGTCTCCTCGGCCACAAAGGCGGTGTGGCTGAGCTCCTCGGGGCCGCGGGAGATGTAGGGCTCGATGGCGCGGCGTGGCTCCTTGACCAGCGGCTGGCCCTGCCAGGCCGGCGGCGTGGAGCAGCGGCAAGCCTCGACCTGATCCGGCGCCCGCTGGCTGACCCACTTGATGTAGGCGTCGTCATAGCAGCCCGGCTCGTCGGAGATGATGAGCTGGTCAAAGCCGTAGGCGGGATGCGGCAGGCGATGGTCTCGATTGGAGTGGTTCTTGAAATGCAGCTTGCCGTTGTTGGCGGTGTGGTAGCCATAGGGCTGGAGCAGGTGATGCAGGCAGGGTATGTCGGGGGGCATCTCGATGCCGTTGCAGGTGGTGCCCACGGTCTCAGGGTAGAGGCCGCTAAGCATGCTCTGGCGGCTGGGCATGCAGACCGGCGCGTTGACATAGGCGTGCTCGAATAGGGCGCCCTGGCGGGCCAGGGCATCCAGGTGGGGCGTCTGGATCAACTCGTTGCCGGCGGCGCCCAGGGCGTCCCAGCGTTGCTGATCGGTGTAGAGCAAGAGCACATTGGGGCGATCCACGGGCAACCTCCTCGCTAACTCAAGACAGTGACGCGATTATAGCGTTGTATGCGTTAGCGGTCGACCGCCGGGCGCTGCCCGGGTAGAATGGAGGCACACGCGGCTAGAGGACAAGGAGCAGGACCATGCGACGGGCGATCTTGGCTGTGGTGCTGGTGGCGATGCTGGTGGCGCTGGCGGGATGCGCGGCCGGGCCCAATCAACTGGCCGGCACGCCGGACGGCGAGGGCAAGGTGGCTGGGTTCTGGAGGGGGCTGTGGCACGGGATCATTGCGCCGATCACGTTCATCATCTCGCTATTCAGCCGTAACGTGCACTTTTATGAGGTGCACAACAACGGCGGCTGGTATAACCTGGGCTTTGTGATCGGCGCCGGCATCCTGTTCGGCGGCGGGTTCCTGGGCGGGCGCAAGCGCCGCGACGACTGAGGGTCGCTAGAGCGAGAGGTCGGCGTAGGGCTGCACCTCGCGCTCCAGCCGGTCGCCCAGCGCGTCGGTGGCCACGTCCAGGTCATAGCGCTGCTGCAGATTGAGCCAAAAGGCGGGGCTGGTTCCGAAAAAGCGGGCCAGGCGCAAGGCCGTGTCCGCCGTGACGGCGCGCCTGCCATGGACGATATCGTTGATGCGGGTGGTGGGCACGCGCAAGGACAGGGCCAGCTTGCTCTGGCTGAGGCCCATGGGCACGAGGAACTCTTCCAAGAGGATCTCGCCCGGGTGTACGTATTCCAACTGGTCAGTCATGGTTACCTCGCTCGTCTCTTGTGACCATCCTCACGGCCCTGTGGCCCGGATGTAGGCGTCAGCCTCGGCATTGTACTGGATGGCCTCGGTCTCAAACACGGCCCAGCTTGGCCCCTCACCCACCGCCCCAACCCGTTCCCTCCACCGTAGAACCGCTCACCGCAGCGCCCTCAAGACGGCATCGGCAGCCAGCTTGCCCGTCAGGATGCAGGTCGGCAGCCCCGACGGGCTAAAGGCCCACTGGCCGGCCTGGAGCACGCCGTCGATGGGCGTCCGCACCGCGCCCATGATCCGCGGCAGCCGATGCTCCACGGGGATGCTCTCGTTGGTGAACGCCCAGCCCGTGATGGCGCCGTCGGTGCTGCCCACGCGCCGCTGGATGGTGAGTGGCGTGGACGTGAAACGCTCGATGACCGCGTCCTTGAGCCCGGGGAACACGGTGTCGTCCAGCAGGTCGATGACCTGGCGCTCGCAGCTCGCCGTGAACTCGCCCAGCCAGCCCTCGGCCTCGATCCTCTTGGTGAGGGCGTGGTCGAACAGGATGCTGACGATGAGGCCCGTCTGGCCTGGAGGGGCCAGGGCGCTGTCGCGCAGCGCGGGACAGGAGATCTCGTAGGTCGTGCGCGGCAGAAAGCGCTCCAGCCAGGCCTCGATTGCCGCGCGGCTGCTGTCTGGGTCCACGCTGCCCGCTGCCGTCTGGCCCTCGCGGCGCGGCGTGTAGAAAAAGTGGGCGCTGGCCCGCTGCCGAAAATAGTCGGGTGGCAGATCGACGGCCAGGTAGACCGTGTGGACCGAATCGCCGCCCCGCTTGTCTCGCACCGCCGCCTGGCGCTCCTGCACGGCCCGCCTGAGGGCGGCATCCTCGATGGATGCGGCGTCCATGCCACCATAAAGGGCCTTGAGGTCCGCCGCCCAGATCAGCCGCTGGTAGGCGTAGCGCTGGCCCGCGGCGTCCACGATCTCCCGCGCCTCGGGATCGACGCCCACGATCTCGGTGCTCGTGCGGATCTCGCCGCCCTGGGCCTGGATGAACGCAGCCAGCGCCTCGGTCAGCTGGCCGGTCCCGCCGCGCGGATAGCGATAGTCCAAGTAAAGGCTGAAATAGCTCAACGCAAAGAACGCGGGCGTGGACTGGAAAAAGTGCTGCGCAAACAGGTCGACGAGCGATCGGTTCGCCGTATAGCGCTCTAGGTAGGGCACGATGGGCTCGGTCATCCGGGCCAGCTTGGGCATGGTGGCGGCATAGCGCGGCAACCAAGGCAGCAACGTTCTCATCATATAGGCGCGGTCGCGCTTGGGGTCCAGGAACGCGGGGTTGTCGATGCCATAGAGCACGTCCATGTAGCGCATAGCCCGCCGAATCTGCGCCATGATGGCCGCGATGCCGACGCGTTCAGCGGGGAACAGGTCGCCCAGCATCGCCTGGTACGCGTCCAGGCTGGCACTGGATTCCAGGTGGACCACGCGGTCCTCCACGCCGATAGCGACCTGGCTGGGGATGAACTCGAGCTCGATGCCGAGGTCTTGGAGCATGGGGAACACAATGCCCGAGTTCTCGATGGCGCGAATCCCGCCATCAAAATGAAAGCCGTTCCGCTCAAAGGTGGTGACCAGCCCGCCGCACACGGGCTCCTTCTCGGCCAGCAAGATGCGGTGGCCCGCCCGCGCCAGGTAGGCCGCCGCCGTCAGGCCCGCGATCCCCGCACCTACGATAGTTGCATCGTACCGCTCACGTTCCGCCATCTCTTCTTCTCCCAGGGATTGTGTATGGCGATTGGATTCTCGTCGCTGCCACGTTCGCTCCACGCGTTCTTGGCGCCATGCGCCCTAGCCCCGCAAGCCACAGAGCTGCTCGCTCAGGTCCCAGACTCGTGCTCCCAGGTCGCGATCCAGCGCCCAAGGGGCTGGGCGCTCATCGATGGTCAGGCTATAGTAGCGTCCCGTCACGGCGGCCATCGCGGGCGAGGCGGCCAAATAGTAGATCGCCTCGCCCGCGATGGCTGGGTCCTTGAGAAACCACCAGAGGAAGCCGCGCTTGTAGATGCGATAGAGCGGCCCGTTGTTCATGCCGATGTTGCTCCGAACGGCGCCAGGGTGCATGGCGTTGATGGTCACGCCGCTGCCCGCAAGCTGCTCCGCCAACGTCCAGACGGTCAGAAGCTGGGCCGTTTTGGCGGCGCCATAGCCCTGGAGACCACGGTAGCGGCGCCGCTCCCAGGCCAGGTCGTCCAAAGCGAGCCCGCCAAAGCGATGCCCCTGGGAGCTCACCTGAATGATACGGGCGGGGGCGCTGGCGCGGATGCGGTCGAGCAGCAAGCGCGTCAGCAGAAAAGGGGCCAGGTGGTTGACACAGAAGGCCGTCTCGAAGCCCGCGGGCGTCAGGGTGCGACGGGTGCAGAACACGCCCGCGCCATTGACCAGCAGATCGATGCGCGGCTGGCGCGCGAGGATCTCGTCGGCGGCGCGCCGCACCTGGTCCAGCCGCGCCAGGTCGGCCAGCACGATCTCGCTCTGCGTCTGGTACTCGGAAGTCAACTCTTTTTGGAGGGCGCGGGCCTTGGCCTGGTTGCGCACCACCATCACCAGTCGGGCACCGCCCCGCGCCAACCGTTGGGCCGCGGCCAGCCCCACGCCCGAGGTGGCCCCCGTGACGACGCAGGTACGGCCTTCCAGGCGGGCGTCGGTGCGCTTTTGCGGCATGCGGGCATTGGCGATGAACTGCAGCTCCTCTGGAAGCCTCATGGCACCCCCTACCCAAAGAACCTGCGCATGAACCAGCGATAGGGTCGGCGGAACCAGGGCACGTTATCGAAGATGTCGCCCCACAGGTCGTAATAGTCGCGCTGCTCGTGGATGAGACCGTCGTCGCCCAAGGTCAGCTTGGACGCGCCATAGATTGGCGAACTGGGGAAACGGCGAAAGATCATCTGCATCTTCCACTGGAAACAGATCTCGAGCCCGTCGCTGACCACCGAGCCGATCTCCATATTGAGCTGCTGGCAGCGACTGGTGAGGCGTTGGCACATGGCCGTGAACTCGGCCAGCCCCTCCAGCCGCTGGATGCTATCCTGAAAGCGGATCTCGTCATGGTAGTAGGGCAGGATGTGCGACCAGTCGGGTTTGCCCTCGCGGTTATAGGTCCGCGACCAGAGCTCGCGCAGGCGGTCCGGCGTCAGGGGGGGCAGGCCATCCTGCTGGTTGTGCGGGGCGTGATCGCCGCCGTTCACGGGCCTCCTCCTTGGGCAAAGACCCTAGACTTGGTCACAAGGGACGCCAAGATGGCAGGAACCGACCGAACTCTGCGAACACCGACCAGCCGTCGTAGCCTCAGGCGCATGGGCAACGCTCCCTAAGCGCGTAGAGCGGAGCGCTCGTCGCCACCACGGCGACGCCAGGTCTGCGGTCGCCTTTGGAGCTAACGGCGCACAGGATAATCAATCTTGGCTCCAGAGACAAGAAACAGAGGCCCGAGAGCCTCTGTCGTCGTCTGGTTGGGTTGCGGGCGACAACCCGTAGGCGCCAAGCGCCAGCCCTGCTCGATCAACCCACCCGCTCCACAAAAGCATAGGCATCCCGCGCCATCTCGTCCAGGGCGCGTTCCCACATGGGCGCCGCCTCGATGAGATGGGCCTGGGCCTCCAGAACCGGCTCCACCCGGAGCACGTCTGGCCCCAGCAGCGGCTCCAGCCGCTCATAGCGGATATCGTACACGCCGAACCCGTGGCGGCGGTGGGTGGCCTGCATCACGCTGCCATCGTGCCGGGTGATGGTGTACGCGACCGTATAGGGCCTGAAAAGGTACGGCGCCTGGGCCACCTCTTCCACGCCGTGCATGGAGGTATTCGGCCCCATGCCGCAGCCGAGGAACATCAACTGGCCGCCGACGTTGCGCAGCCGCCGGAAGGGCGAGTTCGGCCCCACGGGCGTGCGATCCACGTCATGGTTGGCCAGCAGCTCTGCGGCGCGGGGGCCCACCCCGCACACCGAGTGCGACGGGTGGACGCTGCGCAGGGTGCCAGGGCGGGTGCGAAAGTGCTCGGCGATGGCGCCGATGCAGCTCGGCGTGGTGCGCACGTCGAATACGGGGTGTTCCGGCGTGACGATACCGAACGACAGCGCGGGGACGAGCAGCGTGCCCTCGGCCCCCAGCGCCGCTAACAGACCCTGGATCACCGTCTCCGGGCCGCCGGGCACCCAGCCCAGCGCCGAGAGCGAGCTGTGTACCAAGAGCACACCGCCCTGGCGCACGCCGAGCGTTCGCAGATCCGCCGCCAGCCGCTGGATCGTCGCCTCTGCCTCGGACATGGCGTCTCCTTGCCTGTGTGGGGGCACGGTCGGCCCCAAGGTACTCTACCAGACCGCGGGCATCATAGCCGCTGAGAGGGAGGTTCGGCAAATGGGCAACGTGGGAGCAGGCTGCCTTGACACGACGCGCCATCCCCGGCATACTCGTGCCACGGCATGACAGCCCGAACGGGCACCCAGCCACCCCACAAAGGGGACGGGTGCCCGTTTTGCATGGGAGGGTGACGATGGCGTGCACGTGTTGTGGGTCTGGGGCGGAGCATCGGCTATCGCGGCGAGCGTTCGTGGGCGGGGCGATGGCGCTGGCGGCCTGGGGAGTGGCGGGCTGCCGGGCGGCGCGTCCGAGCGGAGCCGCCTTGGTAGGCGTGCGCACCTCCAACTGCCAACTGCCCTTTTTCGCGGCGCAGCAGCGGGGGCTCTACCAGGACGCGGGGCTGGAGGTGGATCTGCGGCTGATCGCCAGCAACACCGAGCTGGTGGAGGCCCTCAAGCGCGGCGATCTGGACGTGGGCTCGCTGCCGGTGACCACGGCGGTGGCCGCCATCGCCACGGGGGCGCCGATCCGGATCGTGGCCATGAGCGGACGCGGCAGCGATGGCCTGCTGGTGCGCGCCGAGGACGACATCCACACGCTGGGCGACCTGCGGGGGCGGCCGGTGACCACCATCCGCGCCTCGATCCTGGACGTCCTGCTGCGGTACGCGCTGGAGGGGGCTGGCCTGGACGCGGAGGTCGATCTGGAGCTGCACTATCTGAGCCAACTCGGCGATATGATCACGGCGCTGCGGACCG
>Ga0334892_1001825_pt1 | contig 16728 bp, 16 predicted proteins | sample GraSluR3_MG_4_FD_207213 | JGI IMG/M metagenome (GOLD analysis project Ga0334892, IMG submission 207213) | Sludge microbial communities from methane-producing bioreactor in Wageningen University, Netherlands - Granular Sludge_15_04-R3 | ecosystem: Engineered > Bioreactor > Anaerobic >...
TGGTGGGCTGGTCCCCAGTGGGCATCTGCTCCGCGGGCTCCTGCTCTGGCTTCTACACGGCTCGCACCAGCGCATCCATGTCTATTCGCTGGCCCAGGGTACGATGATGGTGCATCCGTCCTCTAGCGAATCTATGCTCAGCCAGAGGCCTGCTTCGGTGACTTCGGCCGAGACCTGGGCGCCATCGCAGGCGACACTCTGGGGATCGAGCCGTCCAGGCAACAGCAGCCGGATGCCGTGCAGCGGCACGATTTCATCCACCGAGCGTACGATCTCTCGCGCAGGCACGGCGGCGGGCGTGGTGAGGTTGACCAGATGCACATAGAGTGTGTCCTGCTGCCCTCGCTCCAGATGGATCTCGACACTCTTGGGAGCATCGAGCTGGTAGAGCTGCTTCAGATCGAGCCTACGCAGCAGTCCCTCGAGCAGATGCGCCATCCGAAAATAACCATAGGTGTAATAGGCTTTGCCCAACGTAGCGGCCAGGTACCAGGCTTGCCCGTGGCCATAGCGATGGGCAGTGAGCATGGGGTGGTCGGTGGTCGGGCCGGGCACGAGGTCGATGCCAGTGCCCTCGTTGGGATAGTCCGGGTCCGGCGCGATGAGCCGCTGCAACACCTCGGCCGTTGTGCCGCGGACCATCGCCGCCTCCGACGGGCAGGCGCAGGGCTCGAGCTCGTCTTCCAGGTAGCAGGTGGGGTGCTGGTAGCGCCCCTGGTACGCTACGCCGAGGACGTCACCCAGGGCCAGGCTGTTGCGCCGGCGCCCCCGCGCATCGCACAAGCTGGTCTCGGCGGTAGCCAGGAGCTTGCCCCCCTGCCGCACATACGCTGCCACCAGCTTGGCCAACCGATCGTCCAGGCAAGCGACGTTGGGCAGGATCAGCAGTTCATAGGACGCCAGGTCGGCGAGCTCGGCGATCTGGGAATCGATCAGCACGTCCAAAATGCGGTGACTCTCCAACAGTGCCCGGGCATAGCCTAGGAACTCGTAGCGGTAGGCGCGGGTATCCTCGCCGGGTTCATAGTAGCCCCAGGTGTCCTCTGACCAGAGCAGGCCGACCTGCTTGACCGTTTCGCGTGCTGGTCCTTTCGTCTGGATAGTGTACTGGGCAAACAGATCCCTGATATAGTCGATGGCGCGTGGGCTGGTGCGCGTGCTGGGATAGGGACCCTGCCCGCAAGAGCCCAGCGTGGGGCGTCCGTTGCTGCGCACTGCGGCGGCGTGCATGGCGTATTCGGGGGCGGCCAGGGTCGCGTGTGAGAACCCGGGATGTTGCCCGGTGACGAGAAAGAGGGCCGGCTTGGGGACCGAACGAACCCACTTGGCAGTGATGGTGCTGCTATGCACGTCGGCGAACTGGGGCCGCAGGCGGAGCCAGGCCTCGGTGACATAGGAGTCAATGTGCGGCCACCACTGCGAGCTCACCGCGATGAGAGGGTCCATATAGACCGGGCAAAAGCTGTTGGGCGCCAGGGCCTTGCCATGGTCGTGGGCGATCTCGGCAAGCCGGGCGATCAAAGAGGCCGAGACCTCTTGCCGCCACGCTAGATAGGCGTCCCAATGATCGCAGACGGCCTGGTAGGTGATGGGCTCGCCCCCCACGATGCGATCGAGGCCTTCTTGGCAGTGGGGGCAGGCGCAGATGCCCGGATTGAAGAACATATCCAGATGGAGGGCGTCCACGGGGTAGCGGGAGGCGACCTCGGCGGCCACTCGCAGGGTCTCTTCCCTGCGAGGCGAGTTGATGCAGGGCAGGAACCACTCGCCATACTCGACCGCATACACAGGGCCCTTGCCCTGCGCGGCGTACACGGGGATCTCGACCAGCTCCTCAGTGGGATGGGAGACGACGTCATCCCTGCCGAGCTTTTGCCAGCGCCATTCCGGGTGGCGCGAATCCAACCAGTTCATGTAGGCGATGGTGTGTTTGCCATGGGCTCGCAACCCATCCACGATCTCGGCCAGATAGTCGTGCTCGCCTAGAGGGACATACTTGGGCAGGATGTCGCTATCATAGTAGGCCAGGCCCCACTGGTTGGTGGCATAGATGGCATAGAGATCCGCGTCCATCCGCAAGAGGTCGTCCAACACGGCCTCTGGCTGATAGCTCTTGAACCCTCGCTCGTAATAGTTCTCGCAATACTGGTCGTACCACATAATGCTGCGACAAGACCCCAAGAACGCACCAGGATCGTTCACAGGCATGTTACTACTCCGTTGGTTATTGCCATATCTGCTAGGAGGCATTGTAGGGTCGCCGCCAGAGGCGTCAAGGGTCGCCTCAAGCTGGTTGAGAGCGCGGGCCAACACTGGTAGAATCGGCTTAACGAGTGCTCGCGACCCCGCACAATGATGAGAGGAACACCGATGCAAGAGATCGAGCAGGTGGTTCTGGGGCTACTGGCCGAGCGCCGGCTGTATGGCTACCAACTGGTCCAGGCTTTTGTGGGGAGCGATCGCCCCTGGTCTGCAGCGCCACGCGCCGTGGTTGAGGCCACTATCGAGGGCCTGGTAGATCAGGGCTGGGTGTCGCCCACAGGTCGGCAGCCTGCTGACGCCAAGCCGCCCCATGTTCTGTATGCTGTCACCGAACAGGGCCTGATAGCGCTGCGCGACGCGTTGGTGGAGGCTTGGAAAGATGCAGACGAGGGCGCGGGCGGGCTGGCGCTAACGCTGGCCTTGGCGTCGGGCATGCCGACCGAGCAGCTCGCCTGGGTTCTGGAACGACGGGTGGAGCGGTTGGAGACCCTGCGCCAACGGACTGGGCGCATTCGCGATGAGTGGCTGACGGCCGACGACGCGCCCAAGGGCGGTCCGCGCCTCTTGAATCGGCTGGTGGCGCGGCTGGAGAGCGACATCGCCTGGACGCGTGATCTCGCCACCGCCGTCCGCGAGGAGGGGGCGCAAGCTGCGTTACCCCTGGAGCGACGCGAGCGGACACCCAAGCAACCCGGGCAGGCCATCGGTGCCTTTACCTTTGTCCTGCATAGTCACCTGCCCTATTGCCGCATGGCTGGCCGCTGGCCCCACGGCGAAGAGTGGATCCACGAAGCGGCGGCGGAGACGTATCTGCCGCTGCTTGATGCCCTGTACGATCTTCGAGACGAGGGCGTGCCGTTCCGTCTGACCATCGGGCTGACGCCGGTGCTCACCGAGCAGCTCGCCGATCCTCTGGTACGTGAGCATCTGGTCGATTACCTTGAGGAGGAGATACGCGCGGCCGAGGCGGATATCCCGCGCTTTGGAGAGCTGGGCGAAAAGCACCTGGCCTACCTGGCCGATTATTACCGCCAGGTCTATGAGCATGTGCGCGAGGTGCTGGTGGATCGCCTGGGCGGCGATATCGTGGGAGCCTTTCGCCAGCTGCAGGATGAGGGCTACATCGAGATCATCACCTCGGCGGCCACCCATGGCTACCTCCCCCTGCTTTCACGTGACTCGTCTATCTATGGCCAGATCAAGACAGGTATCGCCTCCTATCAGCGGCACTTTGGCCGAGCGCCAAGGGCCATCTGGCTGCCCGAATGCGCCTATCGCCCCGCCTATGTCGAGGATGATGGCACCGTGCGCCCCGGCCTGGAAGAGTTCCTGGCGGCGCAGGGGATCACCTGCTTCTTCGTGGAAACGCACGCCATCGAGGGCGGACGGCCAGTAGGCAAGGCCGCAGGCGATGTCAGCATCGGTCTCTACGGCGCCGTTCAGCGCAATTATGTGCTGCCCATCTCTGAGCTTCCAACGACCGGAGGCTCGACATACGAGGCCTACTATGTAGTGGGCAGCGACAAGGGACTGACCATGCCACCTGTGGCGGCCATCGGACGGAACGATCGCACCGGCCAGCAGGTCTGGTCAGGCGATTGGGGCTATCCGGGCGAAGCAGATTACCGCGAGTTTCACCGCAAAGACCCCGAATCTGGCCTGCAATACTGGCGTGTCACGGGCTCGGGGGTCGATCTGGGCGCCAAGGACCTGTACCATCCCGATTGGGCCGAGGGCAAGGTGCGGGCCCATGCGGAGCACTATGCGCAGTTGGTGGAGGATCTGATTCTGGAGCATAGCGGCGGAGAGATCCCGTTTCCGTTGATCGCCTCCAACTATGACGCCGAGCTGTTTGGGCACTGGTGGTTCGAGGGAGTCACCTGGCTGCGAGAGGTGCTGCGTCGCCTTGCCTTTAGCTCGGTGGTCGAGCTGACCACAGCCAGCGGCTTTTTGGCCGAGCACGAACCTCAGCGCATGCTCGCCATCCCCGAGAGCTCGTGGGGCAGCGGCGGCAACCACTGGACCTGGGACAACCCACAAACCGACTGGGTCTGGCGTCCGATCCACGCGGCCGAAGGGCGCATGGAGCGCCTGGTGGAGCGGTTCCCCAGCGCCATCGGCGGGCTGCGGCGGGTGCTGGATCAGGCTGCCCGGGAGCTGCTCTTGCTGCAATCCAGCGACTGGCCGTTCTTGATCACCACCGGCCAGGCCGGCGAGTACGCCAAGCTGCGGTTCCTGCAGCATCTGGACCGTTTCACGCGGCTGGCCGAGTTGGCAGAGGCAGAGAGCTCGGCGGTGGATCCGCAGTATGCTGACGAATGCTATGTCTACGACAACGTGTTCCCCGGTATCGACTACCGTTGGTTCGCACAACGACAGGGGAGTGCCGAGTGACCTTACGGGATTGGACCCGCAGATTCGCGAGCCAGCCGAGCGTCTCTGAAAGAGGCGCGGCATGGTAGCGCGCAACACGCGGGAGCCTCTCTATCAGCAGGTGGCGCAGAGCTTGAAGGAGCAGATTCGCAGTGGCTCCATGGCTCCGGGCGACAAGCTCCCCAGCGAGCGCGAGCTCTGCCAGCAGTACGACGTCAGCCAGATCACGGTGCGCCGGGCCTTGCGTGAGCTGGCTCATCGCGAGCAGGTGTACAGCCAGCACGGCCTGGGCTGGTTCGTAGGAGATGCTCCCGCGGCCGAGTCTTGGCGAGAGCGCGTGGCTCTCATCGTGGATGAGATGACTTGGCCCGCAACCTCGCTTGCCATGGGGCTGGCGGCGGCGTTGGAGGATGTGCAGATGGGGCTGGAGCTCTGGTCGTGGCCGCAGCAGCCGCCGGATGGCCTCTCGCGACGGGATTCTGGTTTGCTGCTCTACTGCCCCTCGGGGGAGCGAGCGAGGGCCCTTGAGCGCTGTTCGTGGCTAAAGGACTCTGGTACGCGGGTCTTGATGGTGGGACTCGCGTTGGACGAGGATCCGACTTTGGGCGTCTTTCTCGATCTGGCGAATGCCAGCCGAGCGGCCACGGAGCACCTGCTGGGCATGGGGCGGGTGCGGCTGGCTTATCTGGGAGCCGGCCCTCTTTCCACGTTGGGACATCAGGCGTACTGGCCCTTTGCCGAGGCCTTGTGGGCTTCTGGCCTGGACCTGCCTCTCGAGCACGTGCTGGATAGTGGCGACGACGCCTGCCATCGTCGCCTGGCGGGGCTGCTGAGCACCATCGATCGGCCGGATGGGATCATCTGCGCAACGGTCGGCGACGCGGTCACCGCCCTCAGCGCCATCTATGCCGCCGGGCTGCGTTGCCCCGATCAGGTGGCGTTGGCCTGTCTGCAGGATGGGGCTCTGCTCGAAGACGTAACGCCCACCATCACCGGTTATCGGTTCGACATGGAGGGCTTTACGCGCGTGGTGGCCCATTCGGTGCAGCAGATGCTGACAGGAGACGATGCGGGCATCCTGCGGGTGACGGGCGAGTTGACCCCGCGTGCCAGCTCGGTCACCTGACGGGTCTACTGGTCCTGCGGAGCCACTATCCGGAGCCTGACGCGGTTGCCGCAGGCTCGGGTGTGGGCAAAGGCCACCGCCGCGCCCACTCGTCGCGCATCGCCTTGAGCTCTGGATCGTCCGCGAACGATTCATCCAGCGCGATCAGATCCTCGGTCGCCGAAACAATGCCCCATTCGGCGTCATAGGTCACCGTGAGGCGACCGATCCACTCGCCGGCATAGCCTTGCTGCACGATGATGGTATCGTTGATCCGCTCTGGCATCTGCATGAGGCGCAAAGTGCGCCCGCCGACGATGATGTCGATGCCGGGGACCGTTTCGGCCAGCGCCATGTCGGCCTCCAGGCCGAGATGCGAGAGGACGATGAGCACGTCCACCTGGGCGCCGAGCGCCTCCACCTGTGTTCGAGCGATCTCGATGGGATCCTGCACCGCGATGAGCGTGCCCACGCCCGGCAGTTCGACGGCCTCGGGCTCGGTCAGGCCAATGATCCCAAAGGTGCCCCCCTCCCACTCGATGATGGTATGGCCCCCGGTGATCGGCTCTCCCTCGGCGGTCTGAAGATTGGCCGAGAGCACGGCAAAGGTCGCCTCGCCGATGCGCTGCTGGAGGATCTCTGGCCCCATGTAGAGATCGTACTCGCCCACCGCCATGGCGTCATAGCCCATCGCGTTCATCGCTTCGACGAGGATCCTGCCTTCGGATTCGATCGAAGGCCAGTAACCGAAGAGGGTGCTGCCTGCATCCAGCACCAACAATGGCCCCTGCACCGCCTCGCGCTCCTGCTTGATGAACGTGGCCCGCCGGGCCACCCCTCCCATGGGAATGCCTCAACCACAAGGGTCCATTTGGCCAAACACGTCATTGGTATGGAGGATGACCACCGTCACTCCGCCCTCGGGTGTCGGACTCTTGGTAGGAGGGGTGGTGGCCGTAGGTTGTGGCACCGTGGATGTGGCAGACGGCCGTGCGGTAGCACTGGGCGTGCTAGCAGGGGTAGCCGCGGGCGTGGCTGTGGGAGCGGCGGAGCATGCCGCCAGGATCGTTGCTGCCATGACGAACAGGCCACAGACCGCTGGGCACCAACGCTTGATCCGTATTTGGTGTCGAAGGCGGTCTGTGCTTGAGCTCATGTCTGGATGACCTCGGTGCTGCTCTCGCTGGGTGCGGCGCTACTCGGCGTCGCTCTCGGCCGCTGTGGCGGTGGGCGATTGTGCGGCTATGCGGTATCGAAGCACCAGCGACGCGACGGCGGGGTCGTCCGAGAACTCGGGACCCAGCGAGATCACCTGCCACCGGTTAGCCACGGGCCGGCTGTCCTCATCGAGAGCGATCTCGATCTTGCCCAGATCCTCTCCTCTGGCCCCGATCTGCACGATCACGGCGCCATTGACGATCTCGGGGGCGACCATCCGCCGGGCGTTGCGCCCGCCGACGATGACATCGATGGCGTCATGGCGCTCGGCCAGCAGCTTGTCGTCTTGGAGGCCAACGTGAGACAGGAGGACGATCAGGTCGCTCTGAGACGCGACGTCCTCGATATAGGCGGCTACCGTATCATCGTACGATAGCACGTCATAGCTTTCGGCGTCGGGAGCCTGGTCTAGGGCAGTGTCCTCGGTCAGGCCCAGAATGCCTACCCGCACGCCGCCCCGCTGGATGACCACGTATGGACTAAAGATGGGCAGGCCGGTCTCGCGGCTAACCAGGTTGGCCGCGAGTACGGCGAACGAGGCCTCGTCGGCCAGAGCGCGTAGGTGAGCAACCCCCAGTGCCAGATCGCCTCCCCCAACGGCCATGGCGTCGTACCCCATGAGATCCATGGCCTCACGCGTGAGGGCGCCACCGCTCTCTTGGCTGAGCGCATAGCCTAGCAAGGCGTTGCCGGCATCCAGCACCAGCAGCGGTGAGCCGCCGACGCTTTGGCCGATGCTCTGAATGGCGTTGGCCCGCCGGGCCAAGCCCCCTCTGGGGATGCCTCAACCGCAGGGATCCACCTCGCCGCGGACATCGTTGGTGTGCGCGATGGTGAGCACCGGAGCGCCCTCGGGAAAGGCGGCGGTGGTGGGGTCTGCGCTCGCGGCTGGGGTAGCGGTGGGGCTGGCTGTTGGCGTGGGCAAAGGGCCGCAGCCGCGAAACATGCCGGCAGCGAGGATCACGGTCCAGATGGCCAGGAAGGTCCTGAAATAGGCTAGCATGGATGTTCCTCAGAATGCGTATTCATCTGCTGAACTATACCATGGCGCTCTGAGAGGTCAAGCAAAGGGCTGCGCGTTGCTGAGAAAAGGCAAACGGGCAGCACGCCATTGTTGCTGCCCGTGTTGACTACCGTCGGTTGCTACTGCAGGAAATCCCTCAACTGCTGGCTGCGGCGCGGGTTGCGCAAGCGATCGAGGGCCTGATGCTCGATCTGGCGGATACGCTCGCGGGTCAGGCCAAACTTTTCGCCGACTTCTTCCAGCGTGTGCATGTGGCCATCGCGCAGCCCAAAGCGCAGCCTCAAGATGCGGGCTTCGCGCGGGCTGAGGGCGGTCATCACCTCCTCCAGCTCCTCGCGCAGGAGTTGCTGGTGGGCCAGATCGGTCGGCGGTGGCATATCCTCGTCCTCGATGAAATCGCCAAATTCGGTGTCGCCATCGTCGCCGACGGGGCGCTCCAACGAGACGGGATAGCGCGAGATGCGCAACAGTTTTTCCACCTTGGCCGGCGGCATGTCGGCCTCGATGGCGATCTCTTCAGGGGTGGGGCGCCTGCCCGTATCCTGCTCCAGCTCTTCCGCGATGCGATAGATGCGGCGGATCTGGTCGCCAGCATGGACGGGGAGGCGAATCAGGCGGCTCTGCTGGGCCAATGCGCGGGTGATGCCCTGGCGGATCCACCAGGTGGCATAGGTGCTAAACTTGTAGCCGCGGTGATAGTCGAACTTTTCCACAGCCTTCATCAGGCCGATGTTGCCCTCTTGAATCAGGTCGAGAAAGGGAACGCCCTGGCTCATGTATTTCTTGGCGACGCTGACCACCAGGCGGGTGTTGGCCTCGATCAGACGGGCGCGGGCGTGCTCGCCGACCTGCATCGTCTCGCAAAGCTCGCCGCGCCTCTCGGGGCTCAGGCCGTTGCGGTGGAGGCGGCGCCTGGCTGCCTCGCCCTCTTCGATCTGGCGGGCCAACATGACCTCTTCGGCCGCGGTGAGTAGCGGCACCTGGCCCATCTGCTTCATATACAGGCTTACCGTGTCGTCGATCGAGATGTCGTCCAGGTCGACCCGGGTCCGTGATTCGGTCGCGGGCTCGTCGGCGGCAGTCTCTACGACATCACTCTCAATCTCTGGCTGGTCCGAGACGTGATCCTCTGACGTTTTCTGGCGGATCCTGGGCTGGTGAACGGCTTCCATCGTCTTGGATCTATCCTTTGGTTCCGAATATCGGTGGATGAACCGAGTGTCCCCAGAGACTTCTGGGCTACCGGGGAAGGATCACGGACGCTTGTGAGGGATAGACCACCTCCTCTTGGGCTACCCTTTGCATTGGGCCGTGGCAGGAGGCGCATACCCCGACGACGGCCCTCACGATGAAACCTATGCTAGACACAAAAACACTCGGGAACCCAAGGCGATGCGGGACTTGCCGCACATGGCGTGCCGCATCCGGTTTCCGAGCGTTGCAGTCTCACCAAATCAACACCACAAGTCACACTAAATCCACGAATCTGCCTCCTATTATACCTTGTCTAGACGGAGGGGTCAACCCTTTTTCTGGTATTTTCGGGAGAATTGCGTATTCGCATCGCTCGGCCAGACCTCCACGGCATCGAGCTGCCAACGTCTCGGTGCGCGCCTTGCCTCGGCGGCGTGGTTCAGGCATACTCCTGCGCGGCAGTGGCGTCGCGAGTCGGGCTGGCACCGATAGCGCCAGTGTGATCAGTCATGGCCAAGGAGGAACAGCGATGGGATTCGTGGGGCTTGTGTCGGATAGCACGGCGGGGTTGCCGCCAGAGGTTGTCGAGCGCCATGGCGTGCGCCTAGTCCCTCTCTATATTACCTTTGGTGAGCAGGTCTTTCGCGAGGGTGTGGATCTATCCTACGAGGCCTTCTATCAACGGCTACCTAACGCCGATCCCCTGCCAACCACCTCGCAGCCTTCTCCCGGCGATTTCGCCAAGGCCTATCGCGAGCTGGCCGAGGCCGGTGCCGAGTCGATCATCTCGATCCATCTATCCTCGGGGATCAGCGGCACGATAAGCTCTGCTCAGCTGGCGGCGCAGGATCTGACCATTCCGGTCGCGATCCTGGATACCCAGTGCGCGGCAGCGGTACACCGTCTGGCGGTGGAAGCGGCCGCCACCAGCCTGGCGCAGGGCAATGGACATGAGGCGGCCGTGCGTGCCGCAGAAGCGGTCATCGCGAACCATCGCACGGCTTTTGTGGTGGATACGCTCGAGTATCTGCACAAGGGCGGACGGATCGGCGGGGCGTCGGCGCTGCTAGGATCGATGCTCCAGCTCAAGCCGCTGCTTCACTTTGTGGATGGACAGATCACCTCGCTGGAAAAGGTGCGCAGTTCGGCGCGCGCTCTCGATCGCCTGGTCGAGATCATGGCAGAGTGGATGGGCGCCGAGGAGCCGATGCGTATCATCCTGATGCACTCGGCCTGCCCGGAACGGGCAGAAGCTTGTGCCGCGATGCTCGAACAGCGGCTGCAGGTAGCCGCGCTGGATTCGGTCCTGCTCACGCCAGTCATCGGCGCCCACGTCGGGCCGGGCACGCTGGGGATCTGCTGCTGTCCCAGCCGTCTGGCGCCGCGGGCGGACGCCTAGTAGGCGCTAGGGCTCGATAACGATGTGCACATCAGCCGGCAGCGCCAAGCCCGCGGCCACCTCGATGGCTTTGAGAATGGCCGAGGGGACCGGGCAAGCCGCGTGCAGGCGACAGGCCGCTGCGGCGCGGTAGACTGCGACCTCGTTGATGGGCGCGCGCAGCGCCTCGAGGACCGACACCTGGCCGAGCTGCTCGTTCAGCTTGGCGACTTTGGCGCACTGGCTCTCGATGGTGACGCTGGCCTGATAGGCATCATCGACCTGGGCCTTGATGGTGGTCACAAATCCACAGATTCCCGGGGTGACGGTGGCATGGCTCATGGCTGGCTCCTTGATTTTTCATCGGGCCATCATAGGCTCACGAATCTGATTGTCAATAGCGGCTGAAAGGCCTAGTACGCAAGATGGACGCGTGGTATACTGAAACCAGAGTGATGGGCGGAACCAGGAGGTGAGATCTGGACGAACGTCAAGTGGCTGACCTGGTCGTGGAGGTGATCGCGGACAGGATGGGCAGCGACATCCTGCTGCTGGACCTGACCGACGTGACACTGATCGCTGACTATTTTGTGATCGCCACGGCGCAGAGCGAGCGACAGCTCGGCGCCATCGCTCAGGAGCTTGCTAGACATCTCAAGGAGCAGCTGGAGCTGGCGGCGCAGACCACCGACGGGACGCCTGCATCGGGCTGGATCGCCATCGACCTGGGTGGCGTCGTGGTTCACCTGTTCACCGAGGCCATGCGCGCCCGCTACCAACTGGAAGAGTTCTGGCAGGACGCGCGGACCATCGTTCGCCTGGCCTAGGTTCCGATAAAACACGCCCCGCCCTCAACATCTGGGGCGGGGCGTCCTGCCTTGGAGACGGCGTGTGCCTACAGGCTGGCGATCGACACCACCTCGCCCGTCTCCAGCGAGCGGTTCGCTGCCAAGCAAAAGGCCAGTGATCTGCACCCATCCGCATAGGATGAGAGGATCGAGTCAGGCTGGTCACTGGATACGGCTGCGATAAAGGCAGCATCCTCGACCTCAAAGATGTTGCTCTCCCCTTGGATCCGCTCCTCCTCCAGCGTGGACTTGCGGATCACCACCGCGTTATCCCAACCTGTGAACGTAGCATAGTGGTGCATGGCGACCACCGTCATGTGCACGCCGCCGCCGGCGCGGCTGGCGCAAGAGCTCATCAGGTTGGCTACGGCGCCGCTCTGGAAGGTCACCGCCACGGTGCTGGCGTCTTCGACGTCATAGTCCGCCATGTCGGTGACGCGGCCGGTGACGCCGCGGGCGAACACATCCACCGGCTCGCCCATCAAGTAGCGCGCCAGATCAAAGGTGTGCGTGGTCTGTTCGACGATCTGGCCGCCCGAGAGAGCCTTGACGCGCCACCAGTAGACGCCTGGCGCCCCACCGATCCAGGCTCCATGGGCCAGAATGGGGGGATCGCCTTGCAAGAGCTCACGCACCCGCTGGACCCCGCGACGGTAACGGGTCATATAGCCGACGCTGGTCAGGATACCCGTGCGCTCGACGCCGTCCAGGATCTTGCGGGCGGTGGCCAGATCGTTCGAGATCGGCTTTTCCACCAAGAACGGGATCCGACGATCCAGCAACGAGAGCTCGGCCTCGCCATGCGCAAAGGGCGGCAAGCAGACCCAGGCGGCGTCGGGCTTGGTGCGATCCAGCATCTCGGCCGGGTCGGTATAGGCCTCTCCGCCGTACTCTTGGGCAAAGGCGGTGGAACGCGCCAGGTCCACATCGCAGGCGCCGACAAAGGTGACATCCGAGCGCTTGGCCAGCCCCTGCGCGTGGTTTCGGGCGATGCCGCCGGTTCCGATGAATGCGATCCTCATGGTGTCCTCCTACTCCTCTAGTCGACCAGGGCCAACGTTTGGCTCAGGGACGTTTCGGCATCCATGGTGGGCGAGTATTCCAGGCCGACGTATTTGACATAATCCGCCTCATCGATGGCGCGGAATACCGCCTTGTAGTCGATCTCGCCGCCTGCCAGTTCGTGGCGTCCGGGCACCCCTGCGGCATGGAAATGGCCGATGAACGGGATGTAGCGCGTCAGGTTGGCGATGAGGTTGCCTTCTTGCACCTGCTGATGGTAGAGGTCCATCAGGATCTTGACGGCGGGAGAGCCGACCTCTTCCACAATGTCGACGGCGTGGGCCATGCGCGTCAGCCAGTAGCCGTGGTGGTCGACCAGGGTGTTGAGGGGCTCTAGCACCAAGGTGAGGCCGTTGTCTTCGCAGATGGGCGCTAGCGCCTTGAGATGGCGCACCACCCGCCGCCGCGACATCTCATCGGTCTCGTCATCCAAGGTGTTGCCGGTGGTGGTGATGACGGTGCCGCAGCCCAGGCGCTTGGCTACCTCGGCCGTCTCCTGCATGCCGTCGACCAGTTCCTGTTGATAGCCGCGGCGAATCAGGGAAAAGCCGGGCTCCAGGCATAGAGCTGCGAGCGAGAGCCCGGTGTCGTCGAGCGCGGCCCGCATGGCATCCAAGTCCTTGTTCTTCCATCCCCAGAACTCACAAGCTGGATAGCCGAGCTCGGCGACCTTGGCGACACGTTCATGAGGGGGCTGATCGCGCCAGAACATCTCGATGCAGACAGAGAGCTTGGTCATCTGATCCTCCGAACAGTATGTAGAAAGCGCTCACGACAGAATGCCGCTGGCTGCGGCGGGATCCAGGTAAAGGATGGCGCCAGCATGGCGCCGCATGATGGTGGCCGGACAGCTCTCATCGATTGGCCCGTGAAGCGTCCTGGCTACCGCCTCTGCCTTGGTGGGGCCGGGCACCACGCAGGCGATATGGGCGGCGGACATGAGGGCCGGCATGGTGAGCGTGATGGCCTGCTGGGGAACCTCATCGATGCTGGCAAAAGCCCCGTCGTTGACCTGCTGTTGCCGGCAGACCTCGTCCAGGGTGACCGGCTTGACCCAGGCCGGATCCTGGAAGTCGGCCACATGCGGGTCGTTGAACGCCATGTGGCCGTTCTCGCCGATGCCGGCGCAGACCAGATCCAGCGGGGCGGCGCGGAGCAGCGCGGTATAGCAGGCGCATTCGCCCGCTATGTCAGGGGCGTTGCCATCGAGATAGTGGACGTCGGCAAAGGGCAGGTCCAGGATGCGTTCGCGCAAAAAAGTGGCAAAGCGCTGCGGGGCTCCCTCGGGCAGGCCCACGTACTCGTCCATGTGAAAGGCGGTGATACGTCCCCACGGGATGTCCGTGATCTGACGGAGAGCGGCCAAGAACTCGTTCTGGGAGGGGGCGGCCGCAAAGACCATCCTGGCGCTATCCTGGTTGGCGAGCATCTGGCATATCCGCGTGGCAACGTGAGACGCGGCGGCTTGGCCCATGGTGGCCCTGTCGGCGTACACACGGACTTCAAGCTGATCTTGCACGCGTTGGTGAATCGGTTCAGGGGGGTGTTGGCTCATCTGGGGCTCCCTTCATGCTGATGATGTTTCCAGTCTAGTGCGGATGCAGGGGTGGGGCAAGGGTGGGCGCTGGGTTCCAGTGCAGGCACAGGCGCACAAGAAAACACCCGCGCTCCTCCCAGAGACGCTGAGTGGCGCGGGTGCATGGTGCCAGGGTGCGAAATCTATCGCGTATAGTCGGGACGGTATTCATCCTCGATGGTGCCAGCCTCCACCAGGAGGGTGAGGGTGGCGTTGCTGTAAAGGATCGCGACCAGCGCCATGAGAAAGAGGAACAAGGGCGCGATGAGCACCGAGCAGAGCGCGATCAGGACAAGACTGATGAGGCCGATCAGGATGGTGTACACCGGAAAGCGCATCGCCAGGATGGCGCTATTGCGCCAGGCGCGCAGGATGTTGGGATCCTCCTGGACCACCAGCATTGGCCAAAAGTGGAGCTGGGTCATGAGCCAGACACCAAAGAGCGATGTCCAGAACCCGCCAATGAGCAGGACCCATGCGCTATCGATGAGCTGCGTGTAAAAGTCGAGGTTCACGTACCACAAGATAGCGACGACGATGTTCGCGAGGAACCAGAGGAGGCCGCGCCACCAATAGGCCTTGACGCCGTCCCAGTAGTCACTGACATGAAAGGTTTTGCCGCGGGCCACCTGATAGGCGATGGGGTACATGGCGGCGGTCGCCACGGGGAACGTGATGATGGAGAGCACGCTTGGGTACCAGACCTTGACCACCGTCGCGATGAAAAAACCAGAAAAAGCCGCTAGGAACCAGATGAAATTCACCACGGCGAGTAGGAACAGATCGCCCCAGGTATCTTTCAGGGCCTGCCACACGACCTTGAACGCTTTGCCGATCATGTTCCCCCTCTCCAGCCGTCATTGGTGAACAGGCGCGGGCACGATGTGCATCACTATAGCTGCGTATATGAACTAGGCAAGCCCGTGGGCTTGCCTAGTCGACGAGCGCTTACGGATTGCCCACAAGGGCGTGCCTAGCGGCGGTCGCGACGCCGGCGCTCGGCCAGCGCCTGCTGGAACGCAATCTTGAAAGGGCTCTCGATCTCGACCGCGGGTTGATCGGGCATGGTCACTTCGGGATCGCGGCGGCGACTGCGTCTCGCCGGACGATCTTCGCGCGGCGGGGCGGCCTCGACCTGTCCCGTGCCTTTCATCGAGAGCGAGATGCGACGCCGCTCGTGATCGACCTCCAGGACGCGTACCTCGACCTCCTGCCCGACGCTGACGGCTTCTTGGGGGTTTTCCACAAAGCCGTTGCAGAATTCAGAGATGTGCACCAGGCCATCGGTCTGGGCGCCGATGTCCACAAATGCGCCAAAGTCGACGATGCGCACCACGCGCCCCTTGACGATGCTACCGGCTTTGGTCTCTTCGATGGGTGTGCGATTTCCGGCGATGGCATCGGGGATGGTTAGGCTAATCCGGTTGTCGTCCTTTTTGACACGACGAACCACCACATCCAGCTCATCGCCAACCTGGATGCTCTTGTCGATCCCGGCGCGACGTAGCGTGGAGACATGGGCGAGCCCGTCACGGCCCACGCCGATATCTACAAAAGCCCCAAAATCGACGATATTCCGTACCCGCCCGCGAAGCTCCATGCCGGGCTCCAGATCTTCGATGGTGAGTTCTGCGCTCTCGGTGGGCGATGCGGATTCGGGTGAGGGGTCGGGGCTAGTCTCGGTCTCAATCTGAGGATCGGTGTCTTGACTCGCAACTTGCTGAGCGGGTTGAGTGTCCTCTAGCTCAACCCTGACGTCCTGATGTTCCATCCGTGGCGCTCTCCATGACTACTGACTGGCTTCTCAAAGAACTGCTGTGACCACCGAGCATTATCCCACAGCCTCGGGAGAGCGTCAAGTTATGCCCAGGTGCTGGGAGCGATCGCTTGAGATAACGAGGGGCGCGCGGCGATCTGGGGGGGATGCCGCGCGCCAAGGGTTAGGGGAACTATGATCAACCCGGTAGCGGGCTCAGACGGTAGCCCGCTCGAGGGCTGAGGCAGGTTGCTGGGCGATCCACTCGTCGAGTGCTGATGCCAGGTCCTCGATCGTTGTCGCCTCGGTTTGGGTTACCACCACACTCTCTTCCGACGACAGCTCAAGATCCGCCAGCACATCGCTGGATCGGTTGAGCAAGCGCTTGCGGAAGGCGCTATCGACGATAGCGCGGCCGACAATCGCTTGGAGATTCTCGTGTGACATATTCTCTAGATCTCCGTTTCGGCTGTTCGGGAGCTTGTCTGGGCGTCGGCAGGACGCATGGATCTGTGAAAGAACCAGAAGGCTCCCGCTGCCAGGAATAGGTCCCCTGGGCTAAAGGCAGTTCGCACTGGAGGTCCCAGCACGAACAGGTCGCCGAGCCACCAGAGATGAGCGGCCTCTCGCGTCAGTACTACGTCCTTGGACATGGCCACGCGGGCTCCAACCATGGGCGAGCTGGCCATGTGTGCCAAGCCGGCGGCCTCCAGCGTTTCAGGCGTGACGGGCATGAACCCGCCATTGGCCGCCATGACGAGGAGGTTCAGCGCCATCCCCGCCGCCATGAGTGGAATGCCCGGACACCGCCAGTTGAGGGCCGCAAAGACGCAGAGCAGCCCATACGATCCCATCAGCAATAGCGCTTGGGGCGACCAGGGCTTGGCCATGGCCGGCTCGCGCTCATAAATGACCACGAACTGCAAGGCGAA
>Ga0334892_1001826_pt1 | contig 16725 bp, 9 predicted proteins | sample GraSluR3_MG_4_FD_207213 | JGI IMG/M metagenome (GOLD analysis project Ga0334892, IMG submission 207213) | Sludge microbial communities from methane-producing bioreactor in Wageningen University, Netherlands - Granular Sludge_15_04-R3 | ecosystem: Engineered > Bioreactor > Anaerobic > Unclassified...
ACACAGAATTCAGCCCTGGCAAATTCCTGATCCTGCCTCATGGAATTGTCCGGCCCTTTTATATAGCTTTTGACAATATCCTGCTCCGCTTTAACCGTTATTATCTGGCCCCCTTCCTCTATAAGCCTGTTTCCTTCATCCCTGGATGTATAGAAGGTGAAGGTGCCCTGGGTCCCGAGTATATCGGGGACACACATGGCTGAAAGGTTTATGCCCTTATGCTTTTCCGGGGGGAAGGTTATAGGCACTCTAAGGATGACATTGTTGATACTGTATTTTCCGAGAATATTCCAGAAGGGAATGCTTTTTCTCATAAGCCTTATAACGGGCTTTCCCAGCGGAATGTTGTATCTGCCTATTTTAATATGCCTTTTAGCGTCCTCTATCTGGGTTGAAGACAGGTCAGGAAGGTAGGTAGCCCTGTCCCTTGACAGAAAATCAAATATATTATGCTTGCCGGGATTGCACCCTGTCTGGAAACTGCTCCAGGCCACAGGGCTTATGGCAGGCCTGGTTGTCTGGAGATCGGCGAAGGTAAATTCCCGGGATAATTTGCCTAAATTGGGTAAAAGCCCTTCATCTATGTATTTTCTGGTAAGCACGGGATCCATTCCGTCAAAGCCCACAACTACAGCCCTTCTGGTTTTGGAGTTTTTTATAATCTTTCTCTTCTTGATGGATTTGTATATATACCTCAGGGGGTATGTCATTAGAGAGAAAAAGACCAGGAAAAAGGTAAGAAATACAACAAAAAAGCTGGAAATAAAAGCAAATCCCGCCCCGGGCCCCACGTAAGCATGCAATATGTTTGTGTCTGACAGGATAAAAATGCCGAAAAAGAGAATAAGCCTGAAGACAATATACCTTGATTTAACTGTCATATAATTATTCCTAATTTTTTAAAATCTTACGGCAACTGTTTATAAATGTTTATAAAAAAAGTGCAAGCAAAAAAGGAAATAGGGGGCGGGGAGGATACAGGATCCACCCCCGCCTTAATTTGACTTAACGGGTTTTTTCTATCTTTATGGGGCCGTCGGGATTCTTTATTTTGCTTCTTTCAGTCAGGGGACTGCTGGCTTTCTCCCGGGCCGGCTTCTTTATCTGATCCGTCTCCTGCTGAGGGGCTGACTTCTTCTGGGCTTTTACCTCGCTTAAGATTTCACCCTGCCTGGATTTCACCGCTGTCTTTTCCCTGGAATCCAGCTTCGGGAGCATGGCTTCCAGGGGCTGGGAACCGCCGGTATCCAGTTTCGTCTTCTCCAGGTCCACGGTCCTTACGGTAAGCCTTTCTGCAGGCATGACCTTCTCAAGGAATTTGACGCCCTCCTGGAATTCCTGCACCCGGGATGTTCCCAGCCTGGGCCTTATCTGGGATGTATAGATATGATCAGGCAATACCCTGGATGATACATCGCTTGATGTAAAATCCTTGGATGATACAAAGACATAGGGGTTGTGGGAAGAATCCCGGTAATTGAAGCTGTAGCCGTTTATCCTGCTGTGGTATTCATTGGGCAGGGGTGCGGGCCTCCAGCCTACATACCCCCTGACATAATAAAAAACAACCCTGGGGGCATGCCACTGCATATCCGGTATCCAGACCCATCCGTGCCTGAGGTCAAAATACCAGTAGCCATAGTAATAGGTGAGGTTCCAGGGCTCAAAGGATATCCATACCCAGTCCCTTATGCTTCCGGACCATCTCCAGTAACCATGGACAAAAGGCTTCCAGCGGTATGATACATAGGGTTTCCATACCCTGAGGCCGTCAAGGAATACCCAGTAGCCATAGGGATTCAGATAGCTGTCAAAAATCGTATTATAGCCGTAGCTGCTCTGGGGATTGTGGACATAGAGCTCTGCAGTGCCGTAGTAATAGGGGAAATTAAACCTGACGACAGCGCCGTTCAGATCATCGATGAAATAGTCCACTATCCTGTAGAACTGCCCGAATTCATCGGATATCTGTTCATAGGGCATGGACTGCATGCCCCCGGGATAATAACCGGAGGGATACCTGCTGTCCCGCTGAATGGGCAGATGCCTGCCGAGAACCACGGGAAAGCCGCTGTATCCGCCGTAGCCCGAAACAGGAACAAAGGAGTATACCGGATGGTAGGGGGGCCAGTAATTGCTCCACAGGGGAATAGTCCTGTCCTGATAATGGAAGCTCATCCTGCGGTCCGGCGATGCGATGGCGAAAATAAACAGGGGCCCGCCCTCATCAGCCAGCATATTATGGTGCCTTGTCAGGGATATGCTTCTCTGGGTGACATAGTTATTGGGTGTATCAATGTTCGGGAAAAGTATCTTAATGTCGCCGTCGCTGTCCAGTCCATAGACGATCAGGTATGCGGGGGAAGAAAGGCTGACCCTTATATCCGCCAGATGGCCGGTTCTGTAAATAAAACCGTTCTCAGCGCCCATGAGGCTGACCTCTACACCGGCGGGAAATGCGCTCATGCTGAAGATAACCGCCAGGAAAACTGCGATTAGTAATGAGTTCTTTCTGTTCATTTATTTTTACCTCCTGAAATTATTCCTTATCCATAATTATAGCACAAAACATGCCATAAATACAAGAATTCGTTATTGCCTATTTTACCTTTTTAAGAAGGTTTTTTCAATTAAAGGAGATAAAAATATGTCCACAAAATAGTACATTGCCCTTAAAAATGCTGCATCCCGATTTCAGATCTTCTGGATTTGTGACTTTTCCAGCAGGTTCCTTAAGGACAGGACAGAATGTACCGGATATTCTTATCCTGTGCAAACCTGGACCTCAGTTCAGGGTTAAGAGCCTTTTTTATTGCTCTGACCTTTGCCTTCAGAAATCCTGCCTGCTCCTGGATATCCGGCATATCTTTCATGTTCCGCGCTGTATTAAGGAGATAGTAGCCTGCTGTAAGCAGGTGGTCCTGATCATTCTTCTCAATGTCTCTGTCATATACAGACCGGAAAAAGGGGTATGCCTTATCAAAGTCCCCTTTCCTGTGGAGTATTCTGCCCCGCAGGAATTCCAGCGCATCCCGGTTCTCTGCAGGATCGATCAGTTTAATCAGCTTTTCAGCATCCTCCAGGTCTCCCTTATCAATACAGGCTTCAGCCATCTGGATGTCAATATTACCTGCAAGCACCCTGCTTTTCAGGTCTGAAAAAATCTTTTTGGATTCCTTTAAGAGAGCCATGGCATTTTCATAGTCCCCGTTCCTTAGAGCCAGCCTGGCCAGGCCTGATTTCCCGTAGCCGTTGCCGAGTATATTATTGATCTGGCTGTTAATCTCCAGATAACGGTTGAAGTATTGTTCAGCCTTTTCAGGGTAATTGCAGAACAGGTATATATTGCCGAGATTATAGCATGTAACCGTTTCTCCCAGCCGGTCATGGAGTTTCCTGCATATTTCAATGGATTTCTCAAAATATCTGACCGCTTTGCCCAGCTCTCCCATCGAGAAGTAAGTGGCACCGATATTATTGTAGCATGCATCAAGGCAGAGATACTTGTTTTTACTTTTATAAAAATGTTCAATCCTTTTATAATATTTCAGGGATTCTTTTTTCTGGTTAATTATGCCGTAGTATGCCCCCAGGAGCAGATAGGACTGGAGGAGCACGGCATCAGATACTGCCTTGCTGGGAGCCTTGAAGGGGGTTTTGAGCATATCCTGAACAGTCCCTACACATGATATGAACTGCTGTGTATTGCCCCGCAGGTATCCCAGATAGGCTTTAAGAGAATAATAGGAGATACTTTCCAGGAACCATTCAGGATTCAGTATCTCCTTGATCTTTTCCAGGTATTCTTCAGCCCTGTTATAATCACTGACTCTCTGGTAAATTTCTGCAAGCTTGCACATATTCTCAGCTTTTTGCTTTTCATCCAGCTTTCCGGAATCCAGCAGCTGCTGATAAATGCTTATGGCTTCATTGCTTTGGCCCCGGATTATCCTGATTTTACCCATATTATCCAGGGCTGAATATTTGACAGAAAAATCAATGCTGTCCCCGTACTCCAGAACCTTCTCAAAGGAATACAGCGCGTCTTCGTCCAGGTTCTTCTCCCTCTGGGACATGCCCAGCTGATGGTAATACTCTCCTGCTTTATCATATATCCCCGCCTTTTCATAATGATAGGACAGAAGGCTCAGATACTGGTCATTCTTTAAAAAACGCTTCTCAATGCATCTGGCTATCTTTGCATGTATGGATTTCCTTGCCCTGGACAGAAGGCTGTCGTAGGCAACCTCCCGGATAAGGATATGCCTGAAGAGATATTCGGAGTGGCTGAAATACTCGGAATGAAGGTTTTTAATGACATAATCCTTGGTTTCAAGGCTTTCCAGGTGCCTGTCAACAATTATGCCGGTAATGGCATCAAGTACATCCTTCCAGAAGGTATTTCCAATAACCGCAGCATTCTGTATGGTCTCTCTTTCCTCATGGGTAAGGCGGTCAAGCCTCGCCTGTATGACACCCTTGACCGAGCTGGGGATGCTCACATCCTTTACCCTGCCTGTAATTTTCCATCTTCCTGCTTCTTTTGCAAGTACACCGCTCTCAATGAATGCTTTTATTATTTCCTCAAGATAATAGGGATTACCTGAACTTTTTCCTGTAATAAGGTCCCTGAAATCTGCAGACAGGTTTTCTGTTTCCAGTATCCTCTCTATTAATTCTACCGACTGGCTTTCACTCAGCCTCTCAAGTCTTATGCATGAGAACCCGGGAAGTTTCCTGATCTTTTCATAAAGCACAGCGCTCACGGGATTTTCTTTTGCTTCCATCCTCGTGATAAAGACAAAAAGCATACCTGTATCCCTTAGATGCTCCGTAATATGCAGAAGCAGGTCCCTGGACGGAATATCCAGCCATTGAAAATCTTCGATTACAAAGATAATCAGCTTTTCCCTGCTTAAATTTCTGAGTATTTCCTCAAATACAATGAAAAAAAGCCTTTTTATCTTATCCTGGGGTACGGTCATATCTCCGGCATCAATAAAACCGAGAAAATTAAGAAGCAGTGATTTTATATCAGCAAGGTAGAGTGACTCTTTCTCGGGCATATAGTTAATTTTTTCCTCAATTTTGTTTATTGCAGACTCCCTGCTGTCATCAGCTGATATACCGAGGTATTCCTTCACTATCTCCATGACGGGCCAGTAGGAAAATCCCCTGGTATAGGGCAGGCATCGGCCTTTCATAATAACTGTGCTTGCAGATCCTTTAATTCCTGATTCAAATTCATCATAAAGCCTTGTTTTACCGATTCCTGCTTCCCCCTCTATAAGAAGAATACGTGGCTTCTTATCCTCAAGGGTCTGGCTGAAAGCAGTCATAAGCTTTTCCAGTTCCTCACGCCTTCCTATCATAATCTGGCTTATACCGTCCACACCCCTTATCTTTCCCCTCTTTTTCTTCCTGTCCAGCACCTGATAGCCTTCAGTTTCAGTGCCATCGGTAATACGGACCATCCGGGGGGAGGATTTGAAATCAAAGATTGACTTTAACTGCTTGAATACTGTACTGCTGACCAGTATCTGTTCCGGGTCTGCACCTGCCTGGAGCCTCTGGGCAATATTAATCTCTTCCCCGAAAAAATCCATCGTATCCCTGACCCTGCTTACGACCACCCTTCCGTAATTTATCCCGTAGCGGAATTTAATTCCCAGGCTCATGTTTTTGTTCAGTTCGTTTATGTGGCCCCGGTTCCTTAGAGCAGACAGGACAGCTCTTTCCGGATCATTTTCGTGGGATTTGGGATAGCCGAAAACAGACAGGACGCCATCCCCGATATATTTTATGACCTCACCGTCATAAAAGTTGATGTCAGCTTCAATCTTCTGATAATATTTTATAAGGATGTCTTTGAGCATTTCCGGGTCCATGCTGTCACTGAAACTGGTATAACCGACCATATCCATGAAAAGGACGGCCAGGAGCCTGAATTCTTCACTGGGTGTGTGGGCGGGAGATAGAGACTTTCCGCAGTTTCCGCAAAATTTCATGACCCCCGGGTTTTCAAAACCGCAGTTACTGCATTTCATTTCTATATAATCCCTTTTTTCTGATAGGGACAGCTTAATTAATTTAAATTTTAAGACTCCGCCGTTTAAAAATCAATATATTTTATCATTTATTTGAAATTACTAATTCCAGCAGTCAGGTCATGGAAATTTTCACCCCGAAGCCCGAAGCAAAAGGGACGAAGCAAAAGGGACGGTTCTTTTTGCTTCACAGCTTTATATTATCGATTAAATGCGCATTTTCCCCGAAGCAAAAGGGACGGTTCTTTTTGCTTCAACCCTCCTCTCCATCCCCAGTATATTTTGTTGCATAGCCTTCATATACAGTTCCACCATCCTCTGTTCTGCAGTCAAACTGCCGTTATGAAATCAAAATCAATTTTTGCCCTTCAGCTCAAATCTTAAAAAATCTGGTCCAGAATATCCAGACCCTGATAATATTCTGCTTATATTTTAATTAACAATATCTGGATACCACGGCGGTATATTAATTCCAGCAGTCAGGTCATGGAAATTTTCACCCCGAAGGAATATTTTTCTCTGTTATCTGTACTGTTTTAGTTGTATCATAAAAGTAATGCCTGACTATTATAAAGGAGATGCAGACAATGCAATTAAAACGGCTGATTATGATCGTCCTGTTTGCTTTACTGGCCTGCTTTCCATGCCTGGCCAGAATAAAGCTTGTAGCTGTCCCCGAAAGGGACAAGGCTTCTGTAAGGCTTGACAACCCTTCGGCAACCTATGTTGAAGAAGAGCGGGTCCTTCTGCTTCAGGAGGGAATAAACAAGGTGGATTTCTCCTGGAGGGGGGTCATGATAGACCCTGACTCAATACGCATAAGGATACTGCAGAACCCGGATGAGGTAATACTGCTCAGTGTCAGCTACCCTCCCGATGAAAATGCCCTGGTATGGGAAATAAGCAGCAGCAGGGCCCGGGAGGAAAAGATAAGGATAGGGTATATTCTGCGCAATATAGATCATCTCGTAACCTATAAAATGATAGCGGACAAGTTGGAAACAAAGGTTGACATGCAGTCCTTCCTGGTTGTGCGGAACTTCTCCGGCGAGGACTTCAGCGATGCCGGGTTTTACCCGGAATACGGAGATACATTTCAGAATTCATCTCAGCACGAAGAGACAAAGCAGTTCCTATTTTTCAGGAAAGACCCGGTACCTGTTGAGAAGGTCTTTACATTTGATGCCGGCAAACTGCCCTGGGATCCGGAAGAACAGGACACCAATGTGGGAATACCGGTAACCTATGTCATCCGCAACGATAAAGCTTCCGGGCTTGGGGAATCCTCCCTGTGGTGGGGCAAGGTCCGGGTTTTTCAGGATGACGGGAAGGGCTCGACCATATTCCTGGGCGAGGATTATGCCCCCTTTACTCCCTCCGGCAAAAAGATGGAGCTGAAGATAGGGGAAAGCAGGGATATAGTGGTGACACAGCATAAGATGAAAGACACCAGGATAAACCTCAGGCACAATCAGAGCAATACTGTCATACTCTATGATACGGACGAAACCATTCAGGCCAGAATAGAGAACTTCAGGGACCAGCCGGCAATCCTTACCCTGATAGAGCATATACCAGGGCAGTGGGACATGTCGGAAAGCACCCATGAATATGAAAAGGAAAACGCAAATACCGTCCGTTTTCTGATATCTGTTCCGGCCCAGGGAGAAGAGACGGTTGTTTTCAACTATAACAGGAGGAATGTAAGATGAACAGGATAAGGCTGATAATCTGCGCCATGTTTATCCTTGCTTCGGTCAGTTATGTACAGGCAAGGATAGACCTTGTGACCCTTCCCGAAAGGGACAGCGTTCAGCTTACCATATACAATTCCGCTGACATCACCCTTGTCCGGGACAGCCGTACCCTTACCATGAGCAAGGGAGAAAACACACTCCAGTTCTCCTGGGCAAACACGCTGATTGATCCAACTTCAATAGAGATATTTGCAAACACCATGGCTGATAAAATAAATATCATGGAGCTCAGCTTTCCGCCCAGGGTAAAGGATCTCGGGCTCTGGCGCATAAACAGCGAAGTGTCAGGAAGAGCCCCCTTCGAGATCAATTATTTCACCTCCGGCATATCCTGGAGGGCATATTATATTGCCACCCTGAGCACCGATGAAAAAACCATGGAGCTGGAAGGCTATGTCCGGGTGACAAATAACAGCGGAGAGGATTATGAAAAAGCCCAGGTCAGGGTTATTGTGGGAACGATAAACCTTCTGGAAGAGATCTCCGCCCTGGCAGGAAGGCAGTACCCCTATGGCAGTCCCGTTACCCAGCCTCCCCCTGCGCCCCAGGTACGCGCCCGCTACGAAGAGGCCGTTATGGAAGCAAAATCCCAGCTTGCAGGAAGCATGGACTATATGGACAGGCCGAAGGAAATAATAAAAGAGGGCCTGTCTGAATACTTCCTTTACACAATTGAAGGCAGGGAGACCATACCCAACGGCTGGTCCAGAAGGCTGATCTCCTTAAAGCAGGGGGATATCCCGGTTATCAACTTCTATAAATACGAAGAGGAAAAATACGGCCAGGATGTCATACGCTTCATAGCCTTTGCCAATGACAAGGAGCACAAACTGGGCGATGAGCCTCTGCCGGACGGGGTAATAAAGGCCTTCAGGTTTGTGGATGCGGATAAATATATTACCTATATCGGCTCTGACAATACCAGGTATATCCCCATAGGAGAAAAGGTGGAGCTCAATATGGGAAAGGCGCTGGATGTGGAAGTGGAGGTAAAGCTGGTTAATTATGCAACCAAAAATTACCAGTTCAAGAACCCTGGCAATAATATATCCGGCTGGGATGAAGAAAAAACCTATGAGGTCACTGTATCCAACTACAGGGATATTCCTGTAAAGGTGGAAGTTACAAGGAACCTTCCCCATCAGTACTTCGAGCTTTCCAGAAAAGGGGACTTCGGGGAATATGCAGGGATAGACATTGATACCGTCAGGTTCACCCTCAGCCTTCCTCCAAAGGCAGTAAAAAAGTTCAATTATACCGTAACCCAGTTTGAAGGGGACAGGAGGCAGGGGAAATAACAGGCCCTGCCCTGGCAGGGCCTGGTATCTTGTTTAACTGAATGCTTTGAGGCTGAAGATGAAATATACAAACCGAAGATTAATCTACCTGATAATAATGGCATCCATGCTTGCCCTTCTTGTTCTTGCATACAGAGATAAGCCGGCAGATCTGCAGGGGGGTTATTCTTTCACCAGTCCGGATATCATAAAGGATGCATTCAGCAGTAATAAGAGCAATCTTCAGGTTACCCAGAAGGGAGAGATAATAAGGATTATCCCCGATGATACGAAAGGCACAAAGCATCAGAGGTTTATTGTGCGGTTATCATCAGGCCAGACACTGCTCATAGCCCATAATATAGATATAGCTCCCAGGGTTCCGGGCCTTGTCAGGGGGGAGAGCATTATCTTTCACGGGGTATATGAGTACAATGCCGAGGGAGGACTGATACACTGGACCCATCACGACCCGGAAGGCAGGCATCCCGGAGGCTGGCTTGAATACCGGGAAATAAGATACCGGTAATTTTTTAAGATAATAAAAAAAGCCTGCTGAAAGAGCAGGCTTTTTTTATAATTTCAGGATGCTTAATTCTTTTTGCTGTCGTCGCTGTCCTTGCTGTCCGACTTTGATGATTCGCTGTCCGTTGATTTGGGTTTGCTTTTTGTAGAAGTGGACTTGGATGATGTTCCGGATTTACTGCTGGAGCTTGGTTTTGTGACAGAAGGCTTACTGTCGGTTTTCGGCCTGGTGGCAGAAGGGGTGCTTTTTGTTGTTCCGGGCTTCGTGGAAGTAGATCTGCTCCTGTCGACAGAAGGCCTTGATGAAGAAGGCCTTGTTACCGTCCCTTTGCCGGAGGAGCTTTCATCACGCTTCACTGAGCCTGTTGAGGAGGACCTTGAGGTAATATCCCTTTCCCTGTCAATGATTGATATGCGGTTGGCATCCTTGCTTTCGCTTCTTATAATGCCTGAGGATCCGCTTTTATCATCGGCAGGCTTTGTGGTATCCCTTTTTATTGTGCCGTCTTTTTTAGCCTCATCCCTCCTTATGGCGGATGTATCTTTTTCCCTGCTAACAGCCTGCGGTACTGAGCCTGTTATTATCCTGGAATCCCTTCTGGAATCCCTTTTGATTATACCGCTTTCACCTGATGATATCCTTTTTTCAGCTGAAGGAACGGCCTTCTTCTGAGTTTCGACACTTTTCAGTATATCCTTCTGTTTTGCCTGGACTGTCTCCTTGTCCCTGCTGTCAAGCTTTGGAAGCAGGGCTTCAAATTCTTTGCTGTCCCCGGTTTTAAGGGATGTCTTTTCCAGGTCAGCTGTCTTTATTGACAGTTTTTCCTCCTTTGTAATCTTTTCAAAGAATTTGGGTCCTTCCTTTTCGCTGAATTCCATCATATCCGCAGAAGACATAACAGGCTTTATTTTCTTTGAAAACACATCATCGGACAATACCCTGCCGGCTAAATCCCCGGCGGTAAAATCCCGCGACGAAACAAATACATAGGGATTGTGGTGGCCCGGGATACCCCTGTCTCTGACCCTGCTCCTGTATACATGGGGCAGAGGGGCAGGTCTCCAGCCTGTATATCCCTGGTAATAATAGAAATTCACCCATGCAGAATGCCAGGTATAGTCGGGAATCCAGACCCAGCCATAGCCCCAGTCATAATACCAGTATCCATAGTTATAGGTGAAATGCCAGGGTGAGAAGCATATCCAGAGCCATCCGCGGATGGACCATCTCCAGAAGCCATGAACAAAAGGCCTCCAGGTAAAGCTCACATAAGGCCTCCACATCCTGATACCGTCAATATAGACCCATTGTCCGTAGGGGTTCAGGTGCATATCGAAGCTTACATTGACATTGACAGCAGAAGAATCTTCATAGTACCCTCCCCGGTCAGAATAGTTATAGGTACTGCCAGTTCCCACCGATGTCCCTCTCTGGTCATAAAGCTCACTGTTGTACCTGGAGCCTGCAATGTAGAACTCCCTGGTGTGGGAGGCAAATTCAATGTTCAGCCGGGAAACTGCATCGTTAAGGTCGGATACGAAGTATTCTATGATGCTGTCAAACCTGTTGTATTCCCTTTCTATCTTGTCATTGAGCTCGTCTATTATACGGCTGAACTCAAAATCGTTGATAAGCCTTTTGTTATAGTATCTGGGTGATGCCTGGGCCAGGACTATGGGAAAGCTGTTCTCCCTTCCGAATCCGGTATCGCTGATAAAACTGTACAGAGGATGGTATTCACCCCAGTTGGCTGACCACAGGGGGACATTCCTGTCCTGGTAGCCGAAGTTAAGCCTGCCGTTCTCAGATGCCAGAGCAACCATGAACAGCGGGCCTTCCATGTCTGCCAGAAGCTCTGAGTAGCTTGAAAGGGATACGCTCCCGGAATCCACGTAATTGCTCCTGATATCGGGATTAGGAAATACTATCCGGATATCGCCCTTCAGGTTTATTGCATATACCATAAGATATGCGGGATCAGACAGTTCGACCCTTAGATTGACCTTCTGGCCGTAGTAATATACAAAGCCGTCATCACCGCCTTCGGCTTCAATCCTCACATCCAGGGCAGATGCATTGAGAGCCAGGACTGCTGTGAGCAGTACTGCCATAATTGCATAAGATTTTAGATTTTTCATTTTAATAACCTCCTTGATTTCATTTTACTGGATAATAGTGCAATTATCATGCCAAAATGATTAATACCTGATTTAACAGCAATTTTGTTATATATCATGCAGGCAATGTCCTCAAAACAGGACATCTATTTTGTTTTATGTACACCTTTGCTGATGTTCTGGGTATTGATTTTTGAAGAATTTTATGCTATAATCAATGCAGAATAATTAAGAAATTTTATAAAAAAAAAGGAGGAACAGAAATGTTTAAGAATCGCACTGCCAGGGGATTTACCTTTGGATTAGCCTTTTTCCTTGTTTTTTCCTGCTTTGCCTTTGGCCTGTCCAAGGATTTTGAAGGCAATAAAAAGGTTGATGGCAAAATTTTCCAGGAAATAGAGCAGGAGATTGCCAGGATAATACCCCTCAAAGGCGAAAAGGCCTATGAAGAGACACTGGTAAGGGTTGTCGTGCACCTTGCGGATGAGGACGAACCCCTGCTTAAGGATGTCGGCATGGGAATGATAAGCATGGTGGAAGAAAACGTAGCCCGGAAGCAGAAGGAATTCCTCTACAAAACAGATGAAAGCGACTTCCGGCTGGCGACGACCATCAGCCTGCAGTATAGCGTTGCAGGGTATATATCCTATAACGGCCTGCAGAAACTGGCATCCATGCCGGAGGTAAAGGCCATTGATTTTGACAATTTGAACGTTCCCTTCACAACCCAGGGCAGACAGCTGATGAACATCGACTGGGTTGCCTCCAATCTGGGGTTTACAGGTTCAGGGATAGCGGTGGGAGTCATTGACAGCGCTTTTGATTATAAGCACGCTGAATTCGGCGGTTACTCCACATATCCTAATAATATCGTTGTTGACGGTTATAATTTCAGCAACAACAGCTCCAATATATATCCTGCAAGCTGGGATGACGGTTATCACGGAACAGGGACCGCCGCCATCGTCCGAAGGGTTGCCCCGGGGGCAAAGCTCGTTCTGGCGACAGTATTCCCCAATGCCTATGACAGTGTAATAGCCAATGCCATAAACTTCATGGCCCAGAAACAGAGCCAGTACAACATAAGGGTTATAAACATGAGCCTCGGAGGGGGGGCATATACATCTGTATGCTCCAATACCACCATAGGCGGGGCCATAAACAATGCCGTAACGGCAGGAATAATCCCTGTAGCCGCCAGCGGAAACGACGGTTATACCAGCAAGATCTCCATGCCGGCATGCCTCTCCAATGTAATCTCGGTAGGCTCAGTATTCGATGTGAACAATGCCAATTATTCTCCTTTCCCTCCCGCTTACTGCAGTCAGAGTGTCAGAAGGCAGGATGAAAGGATATGCTATTCCAATGCCGCCTCCATACTGGATATCTATGCGCCGTCGGAAGAAGTTATAACAGCCCAGGTCTTCGGCGGTACCTTTGCCCTGGGAGGAACCTCCTCGGCATCACCCTATGCCGCCGGGGCCATTGCAGTATTGCTGGAAGCAGTGCCCTCCCTCAGGGGAGATGTCAACGGGGTAAGACAGGTTCTGGCATCCACAGGCGCAACGGTAATAGGGGACCTCGGCTACGGGCAGAAAAGGATTGATGTCAAATCAGCCATTGAAAACAGCGGCGGGGGCACGTCCGGATGCCAGGGCACTGAGCAGGAATTTGCATCAGCAGATGTGCCCAGGTCCATACCGGACAATAACACAGCAGGTGTAAATTCCGCCCTCTACATTCCCACAGGGGGAACCATATCCGCTCTCAGGATCACCATGAACATATCACATACCTACAGGGGTGACCTGAAACTGAAGCTTAAATCCCCTTCAGGCACAGAGATACTTTTCTATGACCCTGCAAGCAATGACAGCGCCGACAATATTGTCGGCTATATGGATCTCACGGGCTTCAACGGCCAGAGCATGACAGGGACCTGGACATTCAATGTGTCAGATCACGCCGCCCAGGATACCGGCACAATCAACAGCTGGAGTCTTACTATCTGCTATGATCCGGTACAGACCAATCCGCCGGTAATAAACAGCTTCTATGCAAGCCCCGGCACCATAACCGAAGGAAGCTCCACAAGGCTTTACTGGACAACCTCCAACACCACCAGCGTGGAAGTTGTAGGGGTCGGAACCTACAGCTCATCCAGCGGCAATGTTCTTGTGACACCGGCCTCCAGCCGTTCCTATACCCTGACGGCCACAGGGCCGGGCGGACAGGTTCAGGCGACCGCCAGCGTTACAGTTGAATCCTCAGGCTCAGGATGCACTCCCCAGAGCTTTTCCTTCAGCTCATCGGATGTTCCGAAATCCATACCGGATTATAATACAGGCGGTGTAAACAGCTATCTTACAGTACCGGCAAATATTACAGATATCAGCAATTTCACCGTAACAGTCAATATCTCCCACACCTATAAGGGAGACCTCATAGTCAAGCTCTATTCCCCATCCGGCAAGGAATTCCTCATTCACAACAGGGCCGGTGGTTCTGCCGACAATGTAATAGGAACCTTCAGCACCACCGTATTCAACGGCGATAATGCATCGGGGCAGTGGAGGCTTTTTGCAAGCGATAATGCCCGGTATGACACCGGTACCATCAACAGCTGGAAAATAGATTTTTCAGCCTGCGGGGAATCCTCATCCCCGCCTCCGGAAGGGGACCTTTTCCAGTCCGGTGACACGCCTCTCAACATACCTGACTACAGCACCACAGGGGTTACATCCACAATTAATGTCAGCCGGGCCACAGCTTCCTATACAGTTACTATAAATGTAAATATAACTCATACCTATATCGGAGACCTTATAGTAACCCTTATTACCCCCGCGGGTAATGTGGTCCTGCACAACCGTGAGGGCGGTTCTGCTGACAATATAGTAAAGAGCTACCAGGTTAACTATAATGGTAATAATCCTTACGGGCAATGGAAGCTGAAGGTGGAAGACCGTGCCCGTTATGATACAGGCAAGCTTAACAGCTGGTCTGTTCAGTTTTGATGAAATACCTCCATAAAAAGAGGGAGCAGTTATCCTGCTCCCTCTTTTTTTATTACAATCAGCCCTTTTTTTCTGTATAATTTCTTATTATATGGATGTTTTGAGCAGAAAAAGGCAAAAGGAAATCAAAAACAGCATTAAAGACCCTGAAGGCTCCCTTATATTTCTGGAAGGCACAAAACTGCTGGACAGCATAAAAGACCCCTCCCGGGTGAGATATGCTGTCATATCCCGGGATATTGCGGACAATCAGGAAAAATACAGCCTTATAGCCCCCCTGTTAAAAAATTGTGAGATATTTGTATGCTCTCAAGAGCAGTTCAGCTTTATGAGCGGGCTGAAAAGCCCTGAGGGGGTCATGCTGGCTGTGGAGAAACCCTTCTTCAGTCCGGAGGTGTTTTTTTCAGGGCCCTGTTCCAGGGGCATACTGCTGGATAATATACAGGATCCAGGAAACCTCGGCACAATAATCCGTTCATGCCATGCCTTCGGAATAAGCGCTGTATTCCTTTACGGAAGTCATTGCAGTCCGTACAACCCTAAATGTTTAAGGGCTTCCATGGGGACAATTCTAAGCATGCCTGTTTTTTCTTCAAAAAGATACCTTCTCCGGGATTTTATAAATAACAGAATAAGTCTATACAGGGCAATAAGAAGCAGAAACAGTACCAGGATAACCGAAATTTCCTTCAGAGACAGGAGCATAATTGCATTCGGCAATGAAGGGCACGGGTTTTCAGAGGAGATTATGAACATGCAGGGGGATGATTTCTATATACCTATGGAAAACGGCCTTGATTCCGTGAATCTGGCCAGCTGTACGGCAATCACACTGTTTTATGCCGGTCTCATCTCAGGCAGGGATCGATAATATCATCAAATATCTCCCAGAAAAAGGGAAGGCCTGCGCTGAAAACCCTTCTTCCTCCTTTCCCGGGCAATGACAGCTCTATCTTTCTGCAGTGAAGGGCAATGGAATCCTTCATGAAGGGTATTTTCGACCCGTACTTTCTGTCTCCTACCACTGGCAGGCCGAAGTATGACAGTACAGCCCTTATCTGGTGTTTTCTGCCGGTGACGGGAAAAAGCCTCAAAAACTGGAACCTTTCATTGCAGGACACACTTTCAATAAACATTGAAACGCTTTTTGAGCCTTTGGAATCAGCATCCAGAATTACTGTTTTCTCACCCTCCCGCCTGCAGTAGAGGCATATTTCCCTGTCCCTGTCAAAGCCCGCACTGCCTGTGTTTTCAACCACTGCATAATATTCCTTGTGCATATCACGGCTCCGGAACTGCCTGGAAAAAAAGGATGCCGTCTTTTTTGTCAATGCAATGACAAGTACTCCCGAGACCGGGAAATCCAGTCTGTGAACTATGCCAATATAGGGATCGGAAGAAAATCCCATGCCTGCCGTATATTCCTTTATCTCCTGGTAAATGCTGTGCCTTCTGGTAATATCCCCCTGTACGAGCCTGCCCGTCTCTTTGTTGATGACGATGAAAAGCCTGTCCTGATAGATTATATTCATGAAAATACAATATAGCAGATATGGCGGTAATAATTAAATTAATTCTTTACATTTTCCTCATTGTAAATATTTATTTTATATGTCTATTATTATTTCCTTTCATAAACTGGCGGTGCTTTTATGATTTTCGGAAAAACCAGGAAGGAGAACAAAGCCGTTTTTATTGGCATGGACGGAGTGCCCTGGGAGCTGATAAAAAAATACAGCGAAGAAGGCATCTTAAAAAATATAAAGGCCCTGTCCTCTGCCGGCATGCTGACAAAAATGAAATCATCCGTCCCTGATGTAAGCTCCGTTGCATGGAGCTCGTTCAATACTGGATATGACCCTTCTCATCACGGAATATTCGGATTTGTTGACATGGACAGGGACTATAACCTGTTCTTTCCTAATTTCCTTTCCCTGAAAAAACAGACCCTTTGGGAAAAGCTGGCCGATTACAATAAAAAATC
>Ga0334892_1001828_pt1 | contig 16704 bp, 16 predicted proteins | sample GraSluR3_MG_4_FD_207213 | JGI IMG/M metagenome (GOLD analysis project Ga0334892, IMG submission 207213) | Sludge microbial communities from methane-producing bioreactor in Wageningen University, Netherlands - Granular Sludge_15_04-R3 | ecosystem: Engineered > Bioreactor > Anaerobic >...
TCATGTGCTTCCAACTGGACCGTCGAAGTTCCTGAATCGGTCGAGATTTGGACGATGTCCCCGGATTTGAGCGACGACGCGTGGTACACGATGAAGCTGCCATCGTCGTCGGTCGTGAGCGCATGGGTCGTCCCATCGGGGAACGTGAATGTGAGTCGTGTCAAAGGCTCGGTCCGTCCGCTGATCCAACGGTTGAATCCGATGCGTCGCATGTCGAGCGAGTTCATCGACGTCAGTTTCCCGGTCCCGTTCAACGTGAAGATCCCGAGTTTCGCATTGGTATTGGCTAAAATACTCGCTCGTGTCTGACCACCCGAGAAGTGGAGCGTCGCGAACTGGAGCCGGGCCGGATGGTTCTCCGGGAACCGTTGAAAGAACTCGTCTAGCGCGGAGATTTCCTGTCCTTGTCGCGTCACCACCGTCCGTGATCCGAGGTCCGAGAGCATGAGTGCGACGTTGTACATGTTGATTTTCTCCGGCGTGTCCTTCGCCTCCTCACAGAGACCGAGGATGAGCGCCGTACACAGGTCAATCGACGAGTTGGCCCAGAACGGGTCCCGTGCCTTCGGATCATGGTACAACATGAACGCGACCGAGCGCGCATACTGTTGGGCGAGCGAGTAGTTCTCCTCGAGAAATGCGTCGATCGTCAGTTGCAACAGGTTGTACGACATCGATTGGAGCGGGTTCATCAGGTTCAACACCTCTACCTGATACCCACGTTGCTCGAGCGTCTCCTTCGAGGCGGCAAAGAGCTCGCCTTTTGGATCGTTGATGATCAGACTCGCTTGTTCACTGGCTCGACTGTACAGGTCGATCGTCGAGAAGACGAACGTCTCGCCCTTCCCGGAGCGGGTTGTGCCGATGACAAGGTTGTTGACTGGCGAATCATCGATGAACAGCTCGTTCTTGACCCGTCCGACGGGGACACCGCCTAATCCGTCATACCGTTTCTTCCGGTCGGGGACGCGACGGTACTGTTGCTTCAGTTCATCGAACGAGGTGAAACGAGCGCTCCCTTTCTGATTCTTCCGCAGATCCCGGAAGTTCAGCCATACCTTGCCGAACACGACCAGTCCGATGAACAGACTGAACGCCATCAGTCCGATCAAGATGGTCGAAGAGGGAAGACTCACCTCCAAGAACAAGGAGGGGGAGAGCGTCGGAATCGTCGCTCCAGCCAACAGACCTTCTTGTACGATTGGGGTCATGATTTGTCGAATGATGTTGTAGACCCCGTTCAGCAGATAAAAAATCCCGGCCGGCAAACCCAACAGGCAGAACAGGGCGGGAAAAATCAGACGTATCGGGAATCGTGGTGATAGAGATTCAGTTCTCAATTATTTCACCTACCTTAATCTGAATAAAGAATCGTTTGTAGCTCAACTTCTTCAGTAGCGATAGCGGCTTGAATCTTCTCACGGGCCGAGGTGTCCTTGCTAGAGGTTTTCTTCAGTTTTTCGTTCAGTTCGTCGATAGTAGCCGTGATGTCTTGATAGGTGTCGACTTTTTCCTGAACGGCAGAATCGTTCGTTTTGGACGCCCACTTATTCGCGGACTCGATGTCCTTGAGAAAGAGATAAGCGGTCACTTTCGCAGAGACGCGGGACGCGGTCCATTCCACATTTTCCGTTTTGGCCACGGTCTCATAATCACGTTCCAGTGCGGCGAGGTCGAACGCGCCCTCATCGGTCGGATGTGACGCTTGGAAGTCCTGAAGCCGTTCCAATTTTTCCTTATCGGATAACTCGAGCCCGGCCAGCTTCGTCTCGATCAGGATGGGATCATCCGTGAGCTCGAGCGCCTTCTGGTCTTCTCCTTCCGCCAGATAGAGGTCAATCAATAGGGCATCTTCTTCCTCGGACCGCTCTTTTCGTTCCAGTAAATTGATTAATGAGGCTTCCTCACCTTGGAGCGCTTGGTCGTAAGCATCTAGCCACACCTGTTCGCCCCCGTTTGCCTGCTCAGCGTGTGCCTCTTTATCAATGAACCATTGCGTGGCAGTGAACAACGATGTGAAGAGAATCCCGACTGTGGCCGCCCCGTAGATGAGGCGGCGTTGCAAGCGAGTCAGCCGTGACTGATAGGTCGACGACACAATCGGGTTTGATTTGATGGAATCGCGCTTATAGTCGTCCGGTGTCTCGGACTCGATCTCGTCGAGGAGCCACATCTTCTTCGCGTTATCCTCTTTCTTCGTCCGGATCCGTTGTACCCGGTCTTGCACTTGATGATATAGGTTCGGATACGTTCCTTCGGTTCCGAACGTGAACGTCCCCCGATATAGCAGTTCGTCTTTCTGGTCGAAGAGCCGAAAGTCACCGGAACAGTTCGTCCCCTCCTCGCTACGCGCCTGGTGCAGCTTATGGGTCGCGATGACCGCCTCGGCGAAGGTTAGCCGTTCATAGTTCTGGATCCGTGTGTCCGGCACGTCGGTGAATCGTACAAACAGCATCTCGTTCCTCCTCTCGTTTCAAGCAACAAAAAAAGCCTTCCGATTGGAACGCTGTGTGCGTGTGCATTAGAATTTGATGTTCTGGTCGACCATCTCGGCGAGCGTAAACGCGCCCATGACGATGATCAGGCCAACGGCGCCCCCGACGAGCCAACCGACGGCCTTCGAGCGGCCACGATCCCCGCCGAAGATGAAGTAGAAGCCCCCGATCGCGAAGGCGATGGCCGCGGCGATAACCGCGAGTCCCTGAAAGAACTGAAGCAAGCTGAGCCCTGTCTCATTGAGTCCCATGTCGTTCCCTCCTTAGTCCTGGTGCGCCGGCGACTTGAAGCTGAGCTTCGCCTCGAGCGCCTCCATGATGAGTTCCTGGTTGTCCTGGATGACTTGTTGATGTTGTTCGTCGAGCCACTCCTCATAGTCCTTCCCACGGATGCGTAAGAGTTTCTCGGCGAAGCTACGGTTCTGTTTCTGTTCTTTTGATGCCACAGTACACACTTCCTTCCCTTTGTTCTCGTGATGTGCAGCAGCACATCATTAAGGACAGTCGGATTCGATGCGGTGGGTTTCTAGCTGTTCCCCCACGAACTCCGCTCCTCGCTGTGATGAGGAGCTGTACAGGGTTTTTCGATGACCCGAAACGATGCGGTGACCTTGTGGCGAGTTTTAGGCGACTCTCGCCGAACCATCTGTGCGTAGATCCCACCCACCCGGTCACTGGTGAGGGACACGCCGGTATGTGATTGGAAGAGACCATCCTTAAGGATGTGCTGCTGCGTCGGTGCCGGTTACTGTCGGACTCGTTTCCGTTTTTTGACGTGGATGAGCTCGTCATCTGGGTTCTTGCGCTTGGCGAGGACGTGGGCGTCACAGACGACCGTGCGGATCCGATAGTAGAGTTGCGTCAGCTGGACCGCCTCTCCGCTCGCCTTCTCGATGCCGATGAAGCCGTGCAGTTCATACGTCTTCCCGTCGAACGTGCGGACCGAGTCGGCCTGCGGCAATTCCTTCAAGTCGAACCGGCGTCGTTCGAGCTTCATGACGGACCGCTTCGCCCCGTATCCGAAGTCAATGGCGTCCCAAGGCACCGTTGCGAGCGTGTGCCCGAACGCGCGGGCCAGATGATCGATATCCGCGATCGACGGCACCGAACGGTTCTGTTCATATTGACTGATGGCGGGCTGTGAAATCTCCCCGAATGTCTTCTCGGATAGTTCGACCTGTGACCAGCCCGAGAGCCGGCGGTTCTCCTTCAACCACTCCCCGAATCGATACATAAGCCTTCCCCTTTCTGTAAACCAGAGCGGCGACCAAACAGATGTTTCCTTTTGTTGGTTCCAATATAACAGGGTTAGGTTTAAAAATCATCAGTTTTCTGATATGTCAGAAATTTTACAATTGCCGATTTCTGTCGAATTCGCTCTACGTAAGGGTTTATAGCCAACAGCAACTCAATATTTTTTGTTTTGTAGCACAAATGTAAAAAAATAACGCTTTGAGTATAGAAAATAATGATAAGTATTTTGATTTCAAGAGATTGTGGTAGGGTAGAGGAATAGAAGGTTTCGTAAAGAATAAGTGATGAAGAAAGTACTTTGATCGTGGGGTGAGCAAGTGGAATTGAATGAGGCAATCATCGAGAGGATGAAGGAGCTTGCGGCGGAACACAATATGACCATCCATCAAGTCATTCAAAGAGGTGGATTGAATCAAGCAACAATTTCAGAGTTGATGAGTGGCCGGACAAAGCATCCGAAAGTAAGTACAATACAGAAGTTTTGTGATGGTTTAAATATTTCGATTAGTGATTTTTTCAACAACAGCAAATTTGAATAAAAATAAGCATCTTACATAATATTATTCCAAACTGTTTCATCAGAACTAATGAATAAGAATTTGCTCGTAGTTAATTAATCTAAAAAGGGAGGGTTTTGAAAATGAGAAAGGTTTTAATTGGGGTACTGTCTGGCCTATTTCTATTAGGGGGATGTGGAGAAGACGGAACAGTAGAAGAGTCGTCATCCTCACAAGAGTCGATACAAGAGGAAGTTAAAACTGAGCCAGAGGCATTAACTTTACCTCCTGAAAATCGTCCCAACGAATACACAAGCGATTATGATTTTGATGAAAGACTTTTACTCTATTTGGAGTCGCTCGACGAATCATCCAAAAAACTCATGTCAGAGTATGAACAAGCAGTAATTGATCAAGAATATTTATATAGTCAAGAGTTTGCCATTCAGATGGATAATATAGCTTATGAATTAAATGGTTCTTTAAAAGGGTTACGCAAAAGCCCACTCGTGAGACACAAGGCTCGTGTGGAGGCACTAGAAGAATTAACCCTAGTCACCGCAAAGTATGCAGAAGCAGCCATGTTGTTCAGTGAAGGGTCTATCGAAAAAGATGAAGAAACATTTATGTGGGGTGCGGATAGACTCAATCAAGCTAAGTCAATGGGACTAAACTTAAAAGAAAAATTAGATGAGGCGTACAATTAAAAATAATGTTAGAAAAGGAGTTATTACATGTCTATCTCGATGAATAGAGCCATGGAAATACTAAATGATGAAAAAGCAGACATTACGTATCAAGATTTAATGTTTGTACTTACGGTTTTTTCGCGATAACGCTAAACACGATGATGTATTTGAAGTATTAGATACAATCGTTCGTCGAGAGCACGAAAGGTCGATACCAAAGAAGAAGTAACGAGAGTCAATATTCTCGTTACTTCTTCTTTGGTTAAAATTAACGAAATCAAGATTTACTCAATTCCCAAGTCCATCCGTTACCTACTTCATAGAGAGTTAACTCTTTACCATTAACTTCTTGTTTTGCTCCCCGGATAATTGTTTTATCAGAGATGTCATCCTCGTCTTCTACAATAAATGAATCAGATGTTTCATCATAGTAAGAATTGATTCCCAAAAGCCTCAGTGCATCCATGATTTTTTTTACTTCATCAATCTCGAATAGAGGAATTTCCCATCCATTCCACCGTCTCTTAGTCCAATAACCTTCAAATTCTTGATTTAATGAATCGATGTAAAACAGTCGCTTCCCCATGGTGTGCCTCCTCAGATGTTTATATGATTTTCTATCTAACTTAAATAAAGTATAACAGATCAAGTTTTTTAATATTTGTATACATGTATACAAATGGAGAAAAGTTTGATACGTTGAAGTTACAAATATAAAAAGGAGGCACTAAAATGACCAATCAGCTTGACCTCTCGCAACAAGAAGCGATTGTTGTGACGTTCGGAAACTTCAAAGGCGGCACGGGAAAGACAACGAATAGCACGATGCTCGCTTACGCGTTGGCCAAAAAAGGTTATCGTGTATTGCTCTGTGACCAAGATCCGCAGGCGAATGCGACTACCTTGTTCTTGAAGACGAAGGCTGCACGAGAAGATGACTATATAACCTTCGAGAAAACATTAATGGCAGCAATGCAAGAAGGCGATTTAAGTAGCATCGTGACAGAAGTAACGGACAATCTGTTCTTATTACCATCGTTCAGTGATTTCGCGCAGTACCCGAAGTTTCTTGAGAAAAAGTTTGAGAAAGAAGTGGACCGTGTGACGTATCTTTCTACTCTTCTTGAACCTTTGAAGAGCGAGTTCGATTTCATTTTTGTGGACGTTCCCCCTACTATTTCCATATATACAGATTCAGCCCTCTATGCCTCTGATTTCGTTGTCGTCGTACTTCAGACACAGGAAAGAAGCTTACAAGGCGCTGAAGTATTCACACAGTATCTGCAGACGTTGCTGGATGACTATGGTGCTGATTTTGACATTCTTGGAATCCTACCGGTTCTTCTTAAAAATGGTGCAGCAGTGGACATGGCAACGCTTGAAAATGCCAAGAGTGTATTCGGATCGCATAATCTTTTTGAAGGCGTGATCAAGAACATGGAGCGTTTGAAGCGCTATGACATTACTGGAATCGTCGAGGAAGATATGCACGACAAACGTGTCATGGAGACATACGCAAAAGTCGCAGAGGAGTTCTTACAGCGTCTCGAAGTAGAAATGAATTACGTGGAACAGGGGTGAACAACATGTCAGATTTGATTCAAAAGCCGGCAAGAAAACGTTTGTTGGACCGAAAAGGTGCAGCGGCTCCTCAACAAACATATAAAGCTGAGGTATCTGCAGACCAAACAGTGGAATCAACAACCAAGTCTCCGAAAGAAACTTCAAATAAACGAACAGTTAAAAACTCGGTCAATTCAGGGTCAAGCACTGTTCGTGTATCAAACCTCACAAAAAACAAATTATCGGCATTAGTGACGATGGGCAAAGCAGATTCAGCAGATGCCATCATTTCAACGATGATTGACGAGTATCTTGAATTACTCTCTTCAAATGAAAGAAAAGAATACGAGATGATTCGAGATGTTTTGATGATGAAGCAAAAGAAATAAAAAGGTAGTCCATGATGAACTGAACCTTATACATTAATGAACGAGCGTTCTCCACTGGAGCACGCTCGTTTATTTGTGACTACAATTCGCCTAGAAGTCATTAAGGTATATTTTTTGCTTGATATTCAGCCAAATTGATCTAACTAGATATTTTTAAAAAACGGTATACATGTATACATGTATACAAATCTACATGTATACAAATCTACATGTATACAAATCTACATGTATACAAATCTACATGTATACAAATCTACATGTATACATGTATACGTTGGAAACGGAATCATCTTAAAGACGGCTTTAAATCAACGTTCTTGGCGAATCATTAAGTCCATTTTTGTATACGTGTATGCAAATCTACATGTATACAAATCTACATGTATACAAATCTACATGTATACAAATATACATGTATACACATATACAAATCTACATGTATACATTGGTTTTTATGAGCATAACCTTAAAAAAAAGCTGTTGTTAAGCGTTTTTTTTTATGAAAACATAGGATTATGAAGTTCTTTCCAGTAGGGAAAAACGGCATAAAAAAATCTGATAACCTGGCCGTTATCAGATCCAAATCATCTGACTAAGTAGTCAGACTGTGTATTTAACAACGCTTCACCCTAAACCAGCCATCATGAATAGATTTGTAGAAACCAAGATTTCTAAAAACATAATACGATGAACTGATCCTTTTTCATGCGTTGTTCAAAAGAAAAACGTGACGAACAAAGGCGTCTTTCTTATGCAATCATTTTAGCATTGTTCTTTCTTCTCGACAATGTTCATCGTATTTCATAGAAATGGATACTCAATAATTTACGATGAGCCATAGAACAGAAGAGAGGAGGACGTAGCATGGAAGTATTGAGAAATCTGTATCGAGACCAATTAACGGAAGCTCCGAAACGGGCCTCTCAGGTCGAGAGAACCGGATACAGTAAAGAGCTAGGATGGATCTTTGTCTGCCAGGAGTTCACACAACCACGCGCCATCCGTACATACCGCTCACTCTTTGGAGCAAAAGAAAAGTATATATATTTCACACCGAACACTTTTTACCGCAACGACCAACGTCATGCGGGCTCTTTGCGTTGGTTAAACGCCATGGTTATTGATATCGATGTCAAGACGTCGCAGAATGCAGGAATGATTTTCCCGGACGTCATGGACCGAGTGACGAGCGCAGGCCTGCCGACACCATCACTCGTCGTCCAGACGCCTTCAGGCGGATTCCATGTGTATTGGTACTTGAAAGAACCAAGACGCGCCTTTCCAAAAGTCGTGGATCACTATAAGCGCGTTCAACGAATGATTGCTGAGGAGATGAACGCGGATCTTCAAGCGATAGGCGCTGAACGTTGGTTCCGATTACCTACAGAAGAGAACACCGTTTTTCGTTCGGGAGAACGCGTCTCTTTTGACGACCTTTGCGACTGGTTGAACGAACAGCAAACGAATCAGTCGAAGAAAGAGAACATAGCATTGGGATCGACTGATTTATTATCCCACCCGGCAATCCTAAAGCTATTGGAAGGCGTGGAAGAGGGCCAACGTGACAATACATGCTATACCCTTGCTCTCGCTTACAAGGCTGCAGGATACGAAGAAGACCTAGCCCTGTCGTTACTTTATCAATGGAATGAAAAGAATAGTCCCTCACTTCGCCAAATTGAAGTTAAACGTAAAGTAAAGAGCGCTTTCAAATCTGGTTCTCCGCTCGGTCCTTCAGCGTATTGGATCGAGACATTGTCTGGGATCGAGTTCAAGTACCAAGTCTGGGAAGGTGCAAAACCGCGTGAAGAACGTACATATAGTCATCTAGATGAATGGAAAGAAGACATCCTTGCAGTTTTACGCAAAAACGGAGGGTGTATTTGTGGTGCGCAACGGACGCTTGTTTCTTTAATCACATCATCAGTAGACCCTTCTAAGTGCTTGTCATACGCAACATTCAAACGCCTTGTCGCCATTATGGTGGAAGAGGGACTAATAACAAAGGAAGTAGAAGGAAGGGGAAGATGTGCCAAGACAACGATAATGTTGGTGAAGAAAGATAATGTAGTTCTTTTCCCTGTTTCAATCGAATTTAATGGGCTCAACTCCAATACATTTATAGATACGGTGGTGGGTGGGTTTTCCCTCTCTTTTACAGTAGGTGAAATAGTTTCTCGTGGTGGAACGTAGGTTCCCCTTCTTTGGTTTATACATGTTATATTTATTCTATCTATTTAAATTGGAGTTGGTTTTTTGTGAACGTTATAGATATATTTAGTGGCTGTGGTGGTCTATCTTATGGTTTTCAGCTTGCTGGATATAATGTTTTATTAGGTATTGATAACGATGCTGCTGCTCTTGATTCTTTTAAGTTTAATCATGCAGGAAGCTCTGTTCTATTGGGTGATATTACACAAATTTCAGATTTAGATGTGAAATCTATTATAGGAGAAGTTCCGGTCGATGTTATTGTTGGAGGCCCACCTTGTCAAGGTATGTCTCTATCTGGACCAAGACAGTTTCATGATCCTAGAAACCAACTTTATCTTTCGTTTATTCAAAAAGTTAAAGAATTTCGTCCCAAAGTGTTTGTTATAGAGAATGTACCTGGATTATTGGGTCTTTTTAAGGGACAGATTAAAGATAGTATATTAGAAGAATTTGAAATTTTAGGCTATGACGTAAAGTTTGAAAAATTGTTAGCTTCCGATTACGGGGTTCCCCAAAACAGAAATAGGGTTTTCTTTGTTGGTTTTCAAAAGGAATTGAATGTTGATTTTATGTTTCCTCAGCCAGTTACTTTTTTTGAGCATGAAAAAATAACTGCGCATGATGCTATTTCTGATTTACCCGTGTTATCTGATCCATTAGATTTAGGTGATGAAGAGCAAGATTATATTTCTGAACCTTTAAATGAGTATCAGTCGTTTATGAGAAGTAAGTCCTCAAAAGTTTATAATCATGTAGCGACAAATCACAGTGAGCAAACAAGAAATGTAATATCTCTAGTTCCAGAAGGAGGAAATTACAAAAATCTTCCCGAAGAATTAAGAAGTACTAGAAAATTTAATGTGGCTTGGACTAGGTATCATTCTGAGAAACCAACACCTACTATCGATACTGGGCATCGACATCATTTTCATTATAAAGAGAACAGAGTTCCAACGGTTCGAGAGAATGCTAGGTTTCAATCTTTCCCAGACGATTTTATTTTTTTAGGTAATAAAACTCAGCAATATAGACAAGTCGGGAATGCTGTACCGCCTTTACTAGCCTACGAAATAGCTAAACAAATTCTAGTTACTTTAAAAGATCGGTAAGGAGAGGTTATTTTGTCGACTCAATATCAGGTTCCCCAGGAGTATTATTTTAGATTGCATCATGTGAGACCGAGATTCAAAACTAATTTGGAAAATGTTTTGTTCTTCATTTCAAATGAGATTGCAAGAATGGGAGTCACAAGGAAAAGAGACTTTATAGTAAACTTTGATTCGGCCATTCGGGCTTTCCCTGGAAATGTTAGTGCACATAAGAAAACAATTGCGAACTGGCGAACTGAAATTGATGCTTTATTTGGTTTCGTAAAATATGAAAGTGGTCAGGCAATTCCTATGAGACTAGCTTCAGAGTTAGCTCAAGATCAGGATTTGGTTAAATTCTTTAAGATTTTTTGTTATAAATTCGAGTACCCAAACGGAGGTTTGAAGCCTCAAAAAGTAAAAGAAATGTTGAGAGCCAACATTAAATTCCGTCCCGCTCCATATATCTTGAATTTACTTCGTCACGCTGAAGCGTCGACTCAAGGCAGATATGGTATAACAAAGGCTGAGGCTACACATTGTATTTTCAATGATTTAAGGGTCACACGAGATGATCGCGCTGTGGAAGAAACTTTTCAATTGATTGAACAAAACAAAAATCAGAGTTTGGAGTATGATATCACAGGAGACGTAATTAGATATGCAGGTGATTTTTTAGATTATATGTGTCAGGCTCAATTGTTGAAAAGGCAGCCTAACAATCGATATTATTTAAACACTGTTGAAGGCCTCGCTATAGAACGTTTTTGTTCATCAGATTCTTCCTTCAGAGGGTACGAGGGAATTAATCTGGATGCAGATCGATTAGAAGTTAAAAGAAGTTTGGCTGAAGCCGAGAATGATTGGATTGATTATTTAAATGCTCCTTTAGGAGAAGGCTATTTTGATACTGACATCCTGGCACTATTCACCAACGACAATCCTGAGAGATACGAGGAAATTCTTGCTTCGTTAGAAAGTAACATAGAAGAAGCTCTAGAAGATCAGGAAATGAGAATCGGAGATGTTGGAGAAGGATTAGTAGTCAATCATGAAATATTGTCCTTGATTCAGGCTGATCGTCGTGACTTGACTCACTTGGTTAGACTTATACCTTCACATTATGCTGTAGGGTATGATGTGAGTTCTCGAGAGTTTGATGCTTCAACTAAGGTGATTGAGGTGAAGACAACAGCGAGTAACAGAAACCTCACATTTTCACGTTTCCACTTGACTCCTAATGAATGGAGAACTGCTGAATCTTTTGGCGAAAGATACTATATCTACCGTCTATCAGTGACACCGAACAACATAAAATTACATGTGCTTCAGGACCCTGTTGGATTGTACAGAAGAAATCTTCTACGTATGAGTCCTGAGAACAGTGGTGGAGTAACAATCATGTTCGACGAGAATACATGTGGATGGGGCACAGATTTAATGATGGGTTAATTGATTTATTTTTTTGAAGCGGAAAGGAATAGTTTGAATGTATAAAGTTGTTTCATTATTTTCAGGATGTGGTGGCGGTGATATCGGATTACATGGTGGATTTCGATATCTTGATGATTACTACGAGGCTTTAAAATTTAAAAGTGTTTTTGCAAATGAGATAAATCCTAAGATAGCTAATATTTATCACGAAAATTTTGGTTTTAAGCCTCAAGTTTGTGATATTAGGGATTTGGATTACCAGTCAATTCCTCAGCATGATTTGCTAGTTGGTGGTTTTCCATGTGTCTCGTTTTCTATTGTGGCACAAAATCCCCCGAGACTAGGCATTGATAACGATGAAACTGGCAAACTATTTTTTGAAATGGTAAAAATTTTAAAGGATAAACAGCCAAAAGCATTTATAGCCGAGAACGTAAAAGGATTACTTTCAGCAAATAAAGGCGAGGCTATAAAGTTAATCATCAAAGAATTTGAAGATGCAGGATATGTAGTGAAAACTATGTTGCTAAATTCAGCCGATTATGGAGTACCTCAAAAAAGACAACGGGTTTTTATAGTCGGAATTAGAAATGACATTCCAGGAAGTTTTGTTTTCCCTGAACCAACTCATCATTCTGAAGAATCTATATTCTATCCAAAACATAGAACTCTTAACGAAGTGATTTTTGAAGAAAAGGATGTCGCAGAAAAATACTATTTTAGCGAACGGGCAGTTGAAGGCATGATGAGAGCTAAAAAAGATATGAATAAAGGTAGAGCACAAAACGTTAACTCTCCTTGTAATACAGTAGGTTCGCATTTGGCCAAAGTAAGTTTAAATAGTACCGATCCTGTTCTAAAGATTGATGATAGATATCGCAGGTTTACGCCTAGAGAAGTTGCAAGAATTCAATCTTTCCCTGATACTTTTACACTCAACGAATCAGAGACAACCCAATACATTGCTCTTGGAAATGCAATCCCACCATTATTAATGTGGCATGTTGCTAGCTCTTTACAAACCTTTTTAGATAGACATGCTTCTCATTTAGAAGCTGATGAAAAAGTTTGTGTTTACGAGTAAATGAGTCGAAAAAAATACCCCGTATTGATTTCTTTCAGTAATCAATACGGGGTATTTTGGTGATTGAATTACATTCTACGAAGAATTTATTATTTTCTAGGAGTGTTTTTTTTATCATCATTTTTTAAATACTTGTAAAAAGTAGATCTTGAAATATCTAAAGTTTTTGTAATATCATCTACTGTCATTTTGGCTTCATACATCATCATGGCTCTGACCATGACTTGTTCATCGATTGGTTTTCTTCCACCCAATCTTCCACGAGCACGGGCAGCTTGAAGTCCAGCGTTCGTACGTTCGCGAATCAATTCACGCTCCATCTCCGCCAATCCAGCCATCATGGTGAAGAAAAGGCGGCCTGCGGCGGTAGAAGTGTCTACACCTAATGTAATAATTTGAAGATTGATTCCGCGATCTTTCAAATCATCAATCAATTCAAGAAGCTTCTTCGTTGTTCTCCCTAGCCGATCTAGCTTCCAGACGACCAGGGTATCACCTTCTCGCAAATAATCTAAGCACTTCTCAAATTCTGGCCTCTTTTTAACACTGGATGCCTTCTCTTGAAAGATTTTAGTACAACCAGCTTTATTAAGTTCATCTAGTTGTGAGTCCAAGTTCTGATCGAGGGTCGACACTCGTGCATAACCAATTTTCGTCATGAAGCACCTCCATTTGTTTTTTTACTCGTTAACTATAACAGAAAATGAACATAGATAAAAAGATGAGTTAAAAGACACTTGAGGGAAGATGAAAAGGGCTTTAAATAGCCCTTTTCATCTTCATGTGAATCAATTAACGAATATGTCTTTTTAACATTCGTTTAAAAGACATTATTGTTTTTATTATGATTTCGAAAAACTAAAGAAACTAGCAACATTATTTAAGCAAGAGAGATTTACTTAAAATTCCAAAAGGGTGATACAACCAATATGGAATAATAAAACAAAGGGAGGGCATTAATTAAATGAAGCTAAAAGAAGTGAAAATAAATAAGTATAAGAGTTTCTTACAGGAACAGATTGTTTCAATTGAAGACAAGACAACGAGGTTAGTGGGGAAGAATGAATCAGGAAAAACATCTTTCTTAGAAGCTTTGGCAAAATTCAACTATTTCACAGAGGATTCTAACAAAGAATTCAATGAAACTTTTGATTTTCCTAAAAATGAACTCAAAAGTTATCAAAAAAAAGGTGAGACAGTTACCGTTGTGTTATGTGTCTTCGAACTACTACCTTATCAACTACAAGAGATTGAAGTTGATCTAGGAGAAAACGTTTTTCTTTCTAAGGAAATCAGTGTTTCTGTTGATTACGGTAAAGATAACAAGATTTATAGTGGTGTAAAAACAGATGAAAAGAGGTTCCTAGATAATCTTTTCAATAGATATATTACTGATGCTGCAATATTAGAGAAATTGAATAAAGCAAAGAGTATTTCGGAAGCAATTGAGTTTTGTGAGGATGAAATCGAATGTGAAGAAGTCTTAGAATTCCTCACAGAAATAAAAAACAATTCTTGGGACTGGAATCAAACTCTGAATGGGTATATTGTTAAAAAATATTTACGTGATTGGATACCTAAGTTTTGGTATTTCGATGAGTATTATTCTTTACCTTCGCGTATCAGTATCTCGAAAATGAAATCAAAGGGAATCGATGAAAGCTTCACAAAAGAAGAATATGACACTGCAAAGGCATTATTTGAATTAGCAAATATTGAAATTGATGAATTATATAATGCAAGTAGCTTTGAGTCCTTTATTTCTGAGTTAGAAGCTACATCTAACGAAATAACAGACGAATTTTTAAAATATTGGACTACGAATCAAAACCTAGAGATAAAGTTTGAAATAGAATCAATCACTAACCTCCACCCTAATAATCCTAATACTGTATTGAGTCAAGATAAGATACTCAATATCAGAATAAGAAACACCAAACATCGGGTTTCATTACCTCTCAAAAACAGAAGTAAAGGCTTTATTTGGTTCTTCTCCTTTTTAGTATGGTTTAGCAGAATAGATAACGCAAAAGACGATAAATTTATTTTGTTACTTGATGAACCAGGACTTAATCTACATGCATCTGCGCAAAGAGATTTATTAAATTTTATTGATGAAGAACTTTCTGAAAACTATCAAGTAATTTATACCACCCATTCTCCCTTTATGATTGACTCTGAAAAACTTCATGAAGTTCGGACTGTTTATGATTCTTTGGATGCGAAAATTGGAAGTAAAATTTCTGATGCCATTCAAGAAAAAGATTCAGAGACTCTTTTCCCGCTCCAAGCGGCTTTAGGATACGATATTGCACAAAATTTATACATTTCCAAAAACAATTTATTAGTAGAAGGGCCGGCTGATCTTATTTATATCACTGTAATGTCGAGTCTTCTAGAATCCAGCGGAAGAACATCACTTACCGAAGGTGTCACGATTATTCCGGTAGGTGGCTTAGATAAAGTTTCTACCTTCATCTCTCTTTTAAGAGGAAGTAAATTGAACACGGTTTGTCTATTAGATTCATTTACTGATCAAAAAGGAAAGCGGAAGGTAGAGGATCTGATTTCGAAAAAAATTATTAAAGCCAAGAATATTAGGTTTTTCGATGAATTTATCGATAGGGATAATAAATATGCAGATATAGAAGATTTATTTGAAAAAGTAGAATATCTTACGCTATTCAATGAAGCATTTGAAGAACTCGAAAACATTTCTGTTGAACAATTAGACACTGAAGAACCACAAGTATTGAAACAAATTAATAAAGTAATAGGAAAATCACATTTCAATCACTATAGACCTGCAAGTAAATTGGCTCAAAAAGGAGTAGACAGCAGTTTCTTTGAAGAACGAACGCTCACTCGATTTGAAAATATGTTCAAGGAAATTAATAAACTGTTCTAACTGATTAATTCAACTAAACTCCAGACATGAATTACTTTTTGTTTACAATTTCCTAGCCACTGTTATGAAATAAGTGGCTATTTTTTATTCTTTTATAAAAGTCGCGGAGCGATACTTCGTTTCGCGACGTAGACTTCGAACAACCGCCAGGGCGTTAGTCCATCGATTGTTCCACGTGAATGATTGCCTCGAACGGAACATGGATGATCCCGTCCCTTTGATTGGCCAGTTCGACGGTCCGCTCCATGTAGTTCGTCCGGTGCACGAAACCCTTGAACCGTTTTATCTCCCGCTCCTCTACATATTTCACCTCGACCATATCCCCACTGAATATCGCGTCATTCAATACGTTCTCATAAATTGATAAGACCTGTTCATCGACATCGGGCATCTCGATCTTCTGGATCTCCTTGTAGTATTTCGTCAACAGTGCCTTGTGATTACGGCCATTAGAATGTACCAGTCTTGCAATCTTATTTACCAAAGAGTGACAAACAATTTACCAAGTGATGCCAAATCCCCGACCAACCTTCATATTGCCTCCTTATGATTAATGTGCACACCTAATGGTGTGACATCGTTACATGGGAGGTTTTTTATGCTTCGGTATTTAGCTATTCTAAGACTTAGGGAGCAAGGGCTGAGCCTGAGAAGTATCGCGGCTAGCACTGGCAACTCGCGTCAGAAAGTGACGGAGGTGATTGATCGGGCGACAGACAAGGGCTTGATGGGACCTTTCGATGATGACATGACCGACAAGTGGATTGAAGAGTTCTTATTCCCTGAGAAGACGCTTGAATCTTCCGGTAGACATCCGATCGATTTTGACTATGTACACAAGGAATTGGCAAAGCCGAACGTCACCCTGTCGCTCCTGCATCACGAGTACGAGATGGAGTGCCGCACGAACAAGTGTATTTTGCAATACAAATGTGGTTCTTACGCAATGTTGGTGAACGATGATGAGCAATCGCCCGAAGGTGGTCGCTCATTTTTTTGGAATATCAGTGAGCACAACTCGGATCGGGATTTCGACAAAGCACCCGAATTCTGAGCAAGTCAAAATTTCCCCTTCCGTACATGAGTCGC
>Ga0334892_1001829_pt1 | contig 16693 bp, 9 predicted proteins | sample GraSluR3_MG_4_FD_207213 | JGI IMG/M metagenome (GOLD analysis project Ga0334892, IMG submission 207213) | Sludge microbial communities from methane-producing bioreactor in Wageningen University, Netherlands - Granular Sludge_15_04-R3 | ecosystem: Engineered > Bioreactor > Anaerobic > Unclassified...
CCAGCATCGGCCGACGAAACGACCGGCCGAGCCGTCGAGCCAGCCGACGCTGTTCGAGATATAGCTCGACCGGCCGAGGCCCGCGCAAAACGGACCGCTGGCGCGATCGGTGGCAGCAGGCCGTTTTCTTCAAGGCGACGCGAGCCGTTTCACCCCTTCCAAGGCCCCCGCGACGATCGTCTCGCCGAGCGTCGGGCCGTAGAAGCTGACGCTCGCCTCGTAGCCGCCCTTGCGGTACTCGGCTTCGCTGAGGATGTAGCTGAGCCACGCGTCGGCCAGCCCGCCGATGACCGCGTGCTCGACGCCGGCGGCTCGGGCGGCTTCGGCCTTGAGGCGAAGCCCCAACTCGGCCGTCAGCTCGCCGGGCACGCCCACGATGACCAGATCGCCGAGCCGGAGCGAAACGCTCGACGTCGCATCGGGAAACAGCCGCGGCAACATCGTCCTCAGCAGCATCTCGCTCAGGGCATATTCCTTGCCGCCGGTCGCCAGGAAGTCGGCGTGCCAGGTTCGGTCGGGCAGGTCGATCGGCTGGTCGTGGAACGCGAAGGCGACGGTCGGATCGGTCGACGTCGCGTCCCAGAGCTTCCAGACCTCGATGCCCAGCTCGCGCCCGTACCGCTCGGCGACCTCCCAGCGACTGGGGCCCGAGTCGGGTCGCGCGACCGGCGACTGGTCGCCCTGGGCCCCGTTGTAGAACATGGCCGCGACGCCGTCGCCGGCGAGGGCCTCGACGGTTCGCTGCGCGTGCCCCGGCCATCCGCCCGAGAACAGCATGTGCTCCGGCAGCATCAGGGTGGGATGGGCCGTGAACTGGAACAGGATCGCCAGGGGCCGGCCTTCGCGCGTGTCGATTCGCGTGACCGTCAGGTCGTCGTCGACCGGGCCCTCGCTGCCGCGGCGGTTGCGGTTCCAGCCGGCAAGCCGCTTGCGCGACGTGCCCACGGCGACGGGCACCGGCCGCCGGCCCGCCTCGCGAATCACTCCCGCCAGTCGCTCGACCACCCACTCGTAGAGTTCGGCCTGGTAGACGCCGATCTGGGGGATGCCGAGCTTGTTCTCGGGATGGATCGCCGACATGTCGATGCTGGTGTGCGAGTGGCTCGGCAGCAGCATGATCTGGCCCGAGCCCCATCCCTCGCCCGAGAGCCGCTCGACCACGGCCGGCTTGATTGGGGGCGGAAAGGCCAAAACGTCGGCGGTGACCAGCGCGAATCGCTTCGACGCGCCGGCCACGACCAGCGCCTTGGCGAACACGCGGTCGTGCACTCCCTCGGCCGGGCGGCTCATCCGGTCGCCGTAGCCGCCCAAAGCGGCCTTCATCGTTGCCGGAGGGGTCAAGTCAACGCGGGCGACGCCCGCCGTGAGTTCGGCGCCTCGGCCCTCGGCATCGCAGAGACACCCCGCCAGCAGGGCCAGGCACGCGGCGGCATGAACGAGTCGCATGGGTCGGTTCCTCATCGGGTAAGATCGGGAAACGGCTTTCGGATCGTCGGGTGGACGTAGCGCAGATAGGGCTCGTCGGCCCGTGCGCCGCCGACCGCGACCGCGGCCAGCAGCAAGATCAGTCGATTCGCCACGATCGAGCGTCGTTCGTTGCGTTGCCGAGCGAGCATCCGGTGCGCTCCTGCTTCAGGGTCTTGCGCTGCAACTTCTTCGCGCCGTGCGCGCATGTTGTGAGGTGGTGGGCCGATGGAGGGATGGAGTGTTGGAGGGATGGAATAATGGAATAATGGAATAATGGAATTCGGCTCGGATGGGGGGCCGCCACTCCACCATTCCCTCACTCCACCATTCCCTCACTCCCAGCGTTCCCTCACTCCCAGCGTTCCCTCACTCCCAGCGTTCCCTCATGGCGTATCTTCTGCTTGGTTGCGGCCACGGGCCGCTTCAGGGTCTTGCCTTCTTCCCGTGGGCCGCCTTGACTCCGGTCGCGTCACCTCGATGCCCGATTGTCCTTTTTCGGCGCGGGGGCGCGACGGCGCTCGACCTCGACGACCCGCTTGAACTGCTCCCGGCGCCGGTTGAGGGCGCGCGATCGTTCGGCGCATTTCCGGCGCAGGGCCGCCAGCGGCGTTTCAATCGTCCGGCCCGCCGGGCACCATAGGCACGTGGAGGACGGTCGGCACCTCGGCGGCCAGGGCGGCGCGGATCGCGGGCACGAGCTCTTCCCGGGCTTCCACCCGCACTCCGCGGCAGCCGAACCCTTCGGCCACGCGGTCGAGCCGGGTCGGCCCCAACGTGCTGTACAGGGGCTCGCCGTAGCGCTTGACGTGCCCGCTGGCCGAAATGCCCCAACGCTGGTCGTCGGCCACCACGGCCACGAACGGCAGACCTTGGCGCGACGCGCATTCGAGCTCCGCCACGGTGAAGGTGAACGAGCCGTCGCCCGAAAGCAGGATCACGGGCCGGTCGGGATCAACCGCCCGGGCGGCCAACGCGCCGGGGAGCCCCCAGCCCACCACGCCGCTCGCCCCGCACGTCACCCAGTGGCCCGGCAGGCGGTCGAGCAGCAATTGGTGGAACCACTGGCCGATGTTGCCCCCGTCGACCAGCAGCACCGTTTCGCCGGCGAGCGCCTCGCCGACCGCCAGCACGACGTCGCGGCCGTTCATGCCCGGGGCGAACTTGTCGGCCGCGGCAAGGCATCGTCGGCGAAAGGCGTCGCGCCGTTTGCGGGCTTCGGAGAGCCACTCCTTGGTGGGCCGGCAATCGAACCGGCGGCAGGCGTCGGTCAACCGGTCGAGCACCGCGGCCGGCGCGCCGTGGATGGCCAGTCCCACCTCCGCCCCGTTGCGGAGCCGAGCCTCGTCGGCATGAATGCGGATCACCTGGGCGTCGCGCCGGACGATGGGCGGCGCGAGCTGCCCCACGCGATAGTCGAACTCGGCCCCGGCCAGGATCACCAGATCGGCGTCGGGCACGAGCCGGGCGTTGCCCGAGGCCGCGCCGATCACGCCCAGAAACGGCTCGATCGGCTCGGGCACGCTGCCGCGATCCCAGATGGGCGTCACCGTGGGCATCTGCTGCGCGCCGGCAAAGCGGGCCAGGGCCTCCTCGCCTCGGGAGTAGTACACGCCGCTTCCCGCCACGAGCACGGGCCGCTCGGCGGCGCGGATCCGCCGGGCCGCTTCCTCCACCGCCGCCCGATCGCCCGCCCCCGCGTGCCGGACCTCTCCCGACCGCACCGGCGAGCGGATCAGGCCGGCCGGCGTCACCTCGGCCGAGGCCACGTCGATCGGCAGCGCGAGATGCACCGGCCCGGGCCGCCCCGCAGTCGCCGCGGTGAACGCCTCGTGCACGATCTGCCCGATCCGCTGGGGCGCGTCGACCAGGCGCGCGTACTTGCAGATCGGAGCGGCCACGGGGACGGGATTGAAATCCTGGAAGTCGCCGTACCCCAGCCGCCCCAGCGGCGTGATGCCCGTCACCAGCAGCATCGGCGCCCCGTCGAACCAGGCGTTGAGCACCCCGGTCAGGGCGTTCGCATGAGCCACCGCCCCGCTCACCGCACACACGCCGACCGACCGGGTGAGCCGCCCGGTCACCTCGGCCATGTAGGCGGCCGCCTGCTCGTTGCGCACGTCGATCATGCGCATCCCCGCGCGGCGGCAGGCCAGATAGAACGGATCGAGCCCGTGCCCGTTGAGCGTGGCCACGAACCGCACGCCACGGGCCTGCAATTCGGCAACGAACACGTCGGCGGCCGTGGTGACGGTCATATCCGGTCTCCCTGGCTGGAGTCGGTCGAGGGGGCTTTCCGCGCGTTGACTCGCAAGCCCTTGTCTCGCACACCGGCCGGGCGTTGTCAAGCGGGGGACGCGGCATCCTTGTGCGGTCCTGCTCTTGAACGGCGATGCCGACGGCATCATCGACCGCGACCTGGACGGCAGCGCCTGGACGGGAACCCGCGAGGCCGTTGCCGCCGCCGGCCGGGTCTACGCGCAACAAGGGGCCCCGGGGAAGATACGTGCATGGTTCGAGCCGGGTGGCGGCCATCGGCCCTACTTCGTCTCCAAGGAAGCCTTGGACTGGATTGACCGGCACCTGGGCACGCCCGCCCGCACGGCGGAGCAAATCCGCGCGCTGCCCGTGATCAATTCCGGCGCCTGGTGCGACGCGCACGGCATCCGCTTGGAAACGCTCTACGGCACCGATCTGCACCAACGCGGCGCCACGTTGCCCGACCTCGGCCTCCGTCCGACCCCGCGCGAGCAACTCGCCTGCTTGAAACCCGGCGAACTCGGTTCGCCCGAATTCACGATCGAAGGCTGGCTGCAGCAAATCGAACGACCGTGACGTTCTCTTCGTCTATTCGACGCGAAGCTCCACGTCTTCAACGTGCTCGAGAAGCTCCAGATGGGCCTCTTCCAGATTGCGGGCAACCTTTCCTCCGACGCGATAGTTCACGATCCGCACGCCGCGGATCGGGTGCGCATCATCCAACCCTCGCATGGTCGACGCGCGCGGGAAAGGCTCGTTTACCCGGGTGTCTTGTATCACGACGTCCGAGATCTGCCCCGCGCCCAGGCGCCGGGTAATCTCGAACTCGATCACGCGCTGCCGGCGGTCCGGGTAGTGCGACTCGATGCGGTTGTCGAGGAAACGCACCCGGCTCACGTCGGCCCCGTCGGCGACGTAAATCGCCATCGCCCGATCGCATTCGATCACGTCGTTGTCGGCGAACGTGACGTCGCGGATGCTCCTCTGCTTGGTTTCCGTGCCGATCTTCAGAGCCGACTTGCGCGTGAGGAACACGTTGCCGCGCACCACCACGTCGTGTACGTCCTGCACGACGTCATAGTGATAGATCTTCACGGCCACGTTGTCGTCGCCGCAGTAGGCGAAGTTCTCCTCGATGAGCACGTGCCGCGAGCCCTCCGGATCGATTCCGTCGGTGTTCGGCACCTCCTGGTCGTTGATGACCTTGGTGTTGCGGAACGTGACGTGCTCCGAGAAGAGGATGCGGGTGTTGTACGAGGCCGGATCGCGAAGAAAGAGATTCTCGACCAGCACGTTCCGGCTGTTTTTGACCACGATCACCTGGCCGCTCGAGCCCGCGCCGCGAAGCCGCCGCCCCTGGCCGTCGATCGTGCCGTAGCCGGCGACGCGGACGTTCTCCACTCCCTCCACGAGAAGCAGTCGAACGTTGGGCGGCCCCAAGGTTCTGTGGACGTCGACGTCGCGGTCGGGATAATCCGCCGCGTCGGCCGATCCGAGCAGCAGGGCGCCGGGCGCCAGGTAGAGCGTCATCTCGCTTCTCAGCCGGACGGTCGCTGTCCGGTAAACACCGCGCGGAAAATAGAGCACGCCTCCCCGTGGCGTTGCGGCGACCGCCCGGCGAATCGGCTCCGTGACCAGCGACGTGCCCGTGTTGTCGGCATCGAAATCGCGCACGTCCACCACGCCGGGCTGCCCCGGGTCAAACGGCGACTTTTCCAGCGAATCGGCAAAGAGAAACAGCCTTTGCCGCCCGTTGAGACGGATCACCAGCTTGGACGGGCGCGACAGCACGAACTCCAGAGAGTTGCCCCGCACGTGGTGGTCGATCTCGAGGCTCTGCGGGCTGAAGCGGACCTCGCGGACCGGCTCGTCGATCGCGACGCACACGCGGGCGTGGCCGCCGAACGCGAAATGCGCGTAATGCACGTCCTTGTAGCTTTGAACGAACACGGGCCGGCCGGCCGCCTCGACACGATAGCGATCGCTCTTCGTCGCCGTCGGCGGGGGAGCAAAGATCTCGATCCGCCGATCCGCGTCCGGCCCGGATTCCTCCGCGCTGCGCATCGTGCCCGGCCGGGCTTCCGACCCCAAACCGACCGCCGGCAATCCCGCCAGGCCGGCCACGACGCCCAGCGCCACCATGCGACACGAAATGCAGCGTTTTGCCGGGTTGGTGCGCGTCGCCGTCATCGGCCGACTCCAGGTTCCAGGATTCGCGCGGGAAGAACTGCCGTTGCCGAAACGGAGTCTAACGCATCGTCCAGCGTTCCGCCACCGCAAGGCCCGGCCGGCGCTTCGGCGACACCAATCCGGCCCCAAGAGCCCTGGCTCCAAGAAGAAGAGGTGCGCCCTTTCTTTCACGCCTCCGGAATTGCCACGAGTGGGCGCGGATCCTCCTGCAGGAACAGATCGCCCTCGCCCCCCCCGTCGTCGCGCCCGTCGGGGCCCACGCTGTAGAGTACGGCCTTATCCTCGCGCACATAGTAGACAAAATCATCTTGGCGATACGGGTCTGCCGGAACCACGCCGAGGCAACAGCGTAGATCCGACAGTCTTTGCGGATACCGTCCATGCTCCAGGCGATACTGCTCCAACGCCAGTTCCGTTACTGCCAGCGCCAGCAACGTCGCATGTTCCTTGAACGCACCCCTTGGATCGCCCAAGTCGTGATTCTCATAATGTGTCATGGTGACGAACAGAGGCATCAGCCGCTCCCGCCAATAGAAGGGCGCGCTAGCCCACGTAAAATCCACCATGTAGGTGTCTTCAAGAGACTCAAGCTCGGCGATACTGCGCTGCAAGGCCTCGATCGCTTCTCGGCATTCATCGCGCGTCAGCGTGCCTCGCAGACCGTGGAGCGCGTAAAGTGCCGTTACCTCCACATTCGCCCCAAGCACAAAGTACCTGATGAGGTGCGAGCCGCCACTACGTGCTCCAGCCTGCCCCAGGCGCAGTAGTTCCGCATAGAGACGCACCGCGTCCGCCGTACGACCCTCAGCCTCGGCGAGTTCCGCTTCGACGAGAATCGCGTAAGCTACTCGCTGAATCGGCTCCAGGAACTCAAGAACCTTTCGAATGTCCGGCTCCGTGAGGCATTCCGATGGCACGCGCCAGTCCTGCGCCAGGGCGGCGCGCGCCTTCTGGACGATCGGCGTCCAGCGATCGCAGAACTCCCGTGCCTCTTCGACAGTCATCTCAGGGGTAAACGACAGACCGTCGCCGGGAAGTTCCTTCCCCGCCGCAAGCAGGTCGAAGAAAGCGTTCCGTCCCTTCGGCGGAGCTTCTCTCGTCAGCTCGAACCAGAACAGGTACAGCCCCAGAACCAATGGCGGCAGCAACAGCAGAAACGATAGCAGCACGCTCGCGAAGTGGGCGCAACTCCTCATTCGACGACGGATGCGTGATCGGTCGCGCTGCGCCCCGGTTGCGTCGGCCGAGAGGCCCATTCGTGCGAGAATCGACCAGGCAGCTATCACCCCCCAGACCGCCAGGTACCCGATCCAGGGATGAGGCGCTACCCAGGGCGTCGAGTCCGAGACCGACGCGTGGGCGAGGACGAGCAGGAACGCCAGGACGCCAAGCCCCGACCACACGACGACCACCAACACGCGCGTGCGCGGTAGTAGAATCAGCCCGGCGGCCGAAACCGAAAGGCCAAAGCCGACACCACCAGCCAGCATTTCCCTCCAGTAGGCCCACGCGCGTTCCGGTATCGTCACACCAAGGCCGGCAAGGCAGGCGACCACGGCCCCGGCGAGAAAGAGATCGCGCAGCTCATAGCGGACCGCCGTAAGCGCCCTCAACCTCCAACGAAATCGGCCGGGCTCACGGCGGCTCTGCAGCCATCGGATGAACCCCAGCGTCGTGACAACCACCGCGGCCTGAGTCAGACAGATCATGGCGACGTCGTACGCGGTCACAACGACTGCGAACCAGAGAAAGCCCGCCAAGACAGCGAAACGCAAGAACCAGTGCCGCTTGCTCCGAACGATCCACAATGACAGCAGACCGAAAGCGCTGACCGTAACAAGCATCACCACGTACAACCAGACGGAAAACACGTATCCCGCCGTGTTGACTGCATTTCGAAAGTCGAATGTTGTCACGCGCCCCTCCCTGTTGTGATTTCGAGATGTTCACACAATAGGAGAGGTGCACCGGAAGTTTCACGGTACAAGCCGTCCTCCACATCGCTCACCCAAGGGCCGAGCCATCGTGCCTCGAGAGCACCGCGGGAAAAGAGAGTGTCAAGCTCTGAGTCCATGTTGCGTCTGAATCCCATGGAAGCGCGGCGGCCCGCTATCATCTCACATGGTGGGCGCGTTCACCCACCTGGGTAGCAAGCCCGGCCCCCTATGTCAACAGGCTGGACGAAAAAAGCAGCGATCGGTTAGCACCCACGAAGAGGGGGGCGAGTGCCCCGGCTCGTGCCGCGGAGGACGTGTGCCACGACTTGCTTGCAGGCCGTGCGCAAGCGTCGCAGCGCCGAACGCGCGTCGCGCTTGCCCCAGCACCGTCGGCAACCCGCCCGACCGTTGCGCCGCGCCCATGGTTTCAGCGAAGCCGCGGGGTAGTCACGGCTCGGAACGCGTGGTCGAGAGTTCGATGTTGTCGAGGTGGAAGGCCGTCGCGTGGTCGGCCGTGCTGCAGAAACCGAGCCAGTCGAGCTTTCTGAATTCCTTGTGGTTGTTGGGAAGCTTCTGGAGTTTCCGTGTCGCCTGTCCGGGGAGCGAGAGGGCCAGGTCCCACGCGCCGGCCGAGTCGTCGCCCAACGCGGCGATGATCTCGACCCCGACCCACTCGCCCACGGGCAGTTCGATCGGCGGCTGGCCGGGCACCGTCAGCTTGCCGTCGCTGACCGACAGACGGGGGCCGATATGGTACGGGTGGCCGCCGTCGCGCCATTCCAGGAACCAGACCGAGTCTTTCTCGATGCGGAAGTCGAAGGCCAGGCGCGTCGTGCCGGCGGCGTGGCCGGGCGTGTAGTAGAAGTGCGGATTGTACACGTGGTCGAGGCCGGCCGCGTCCTGGAGCTTCAGGCAACCGTCGGAACCGCCCGCGCCGATCCCCTTGACGACCCTGACGTAAGCGACATCTCCCCGGCCGCCGTGGTGGACGCGCGCGGCATGGGCCGGTTCCGACCCGGCCGGAGCGGCCTCGAAATCCTCGCGGAATGCGAGCGGCGGCAGGGGTGGGGGCGGGTCGGCGAATTCGACCTCCGGCAGATCGTCGCCGGCCGCCAACTTCACCCACTCCGGATCGCCGTACACGCCCGCCTTGGTGTAATCGAACGGTTTGAAGCCGATCTTCTCGGCGGGCGAGCCGGGCTGGAGGCGGAAGTCGCCCGCCGCCGGGTCGACGAACATCGGATCGGCGATGAGCGAGCCGGCCCCTTTGCCGCCGGGAAGCTCCTGCCACTGTTCGAGCGTCAGGCCGTTGAAGTCGACCTTGCCGGCCGCGTTCCAGTAAAGGTTATGGTGAAACACGACCTGCTCGTCGGTCGCCGGCCGGCCGAGCAGCGGGCTCTCGTTGCTCCAGTAGACGATGTTGTTGGTAAAGTGGAACGAAACGTGGTCCTCGCGGCGCGACCGCTGGATCTGTCCGTCCATCGATTCGGCGAAAATGTTGTTGCGGATGACGTTGTCGCGGCCGTAATGCTGGTGGTAGCCGCCGGTCTTCGTGTTGTAAACGAGGTTGTTCTCCATGACGATCCCGGTGGAGCCCTCGTCGTTGTAGAGGCCCCAACCACCGCGGCCGTAGTAATCGTAGCTGTAGACGTCGTGGATGCGGTTGTTCGACACGGTCGTGCCGACCGAGGGGCCGAGCGTGTAGACCCCGCCCATGTCGCTGAGCACCCCCCAGCCGATGTGATGGATGTGGTTGAAGTCGATCGTGTTGTGATGGGCGAGGCTGTCGCGGTAGCCCCAGCGCCAGCCGACGGAGATGCCGGTGTAGAAGAAGTCGGCGATCTCGTTGTGGGTCACGCGGTTGTGGCCCGAGTGGCCGATCCATACCCCGACCGCCTCGCGGAAGATCCGCCCCCCGCCGCGGATGATGTTGTTGTCGACGACGACGTGGCTGGTCCGCTCGGGTTGCGGCGGGTTGTCCTGTTCCCACCCCTGGCCGATCCGCACGCCGCCGGCCCCCAGGTCGTGGAGATAGCACCGCTGGATGCGGCAGTCGCGGCAGCCCCGCCAGAACCAGACCGCGTAGGTGCCGACGTGGGCCACCTCGCATTCTTCCAGCGCCACGTGGCGGGCGCCGTGCGCCTGGATCGCTCCTTCAATGCGGGCGGCGGCCTGGCCGTCGCTGTGCCCTTCCGGCGGCAGAAGGTACTGCGCGTACCGGAAGCTCAGCCCGCGGAACGCGACGTGCTCGACGTACATCCCCCGCGCCGGGTCGCCCTCGAGCCGCAGCAGCGCCTCGGCCACCGGGGCAACCACCTCGGCGGTGCTCATGTCTTCGCCGGGGCGCGGCAGATAGCTCAGCGTGCCGTCGCGGTCGAGATACCATTCGCCCGGCTCGTCGAGCGCTTCGCGGAAATTTTCCAGGTGGTACCGCTGGCTGGCGCCCCAGCGGAAGAACGGCCAGCGGGCCGGCCCGGTGGTCACGACAACGCCCGATTCCGAATCGACCGCGGCCACCCGGTGCAGGCTCGTCGCCCACGCATGATAGGCGACCAGCGCCACGTCCCGCAGGCGGTCGGCGGGGATGCTCAGCAGAGGCCGGATGTCGTCGGCCCGGGCGCCGAACGCTCGGCTCGCGAGGTCCGCCGATTCGCCGGTGAGCGGGTCGACGCCGTGGGCGACCTTGCGCCGCATGTAATAATAGAAGCGGTTCGGCTCGCGCGCACGCACGGCGCGGCGCCCGTCGATCCAGAGCTGCTCGAAATACCACGCGCCGCTGGCGACCTCGGGGATCCTGGCCGTCCACGCGCCGTCGGGCCCTCGGGTGAACCCGCGGATCCTCCGCCCGCCGTGAAAGACCGGCTTCGCCCCCGGCGCCGCCTCGTACGTGATCGGCGCGTCGGGAGTGCCGCTGTCCTGCGGCCCGAAAACGACCGGCTCGGCCATCGGGTAGACCCCTTCGGCGATCACTACGCGGACCGGCCTGCCCGGCGCGGCCGACCGGGCCCTACGGACCGCCTCACGGGCCCCGGCCAGCGACGCGGCCGGCCCGTCGGTGCCCTCGGCGTTGGGGCGCTCCAGCCGCCCCGACCAGGCGTCGCTGCCGTCGGGCGCGACGAACAACACGATTTCTCTGCCTTCCCCCTCGGCCCCCACTGCCCCGAGGCCGGCCAGGGCGAGCCCCACGGCCGCAGCCAACGTTCCGGCAGGCAATCTTCGGCGGTTCATGACGGTCCCCTCTCATTTCTCATTCTGGTCGATCTCGGCGGGATTGGCCCGGCGGGAAAGCAGATCACGTGGCTTCCCCCCCTGCGCCCTCGACGGCGCGCCTCGGGAGAGCCGTGCTCCACGCGTAGCGTGGCCGCCGGGGCAAGGATGGCAGGATAGCCGAAACCTCAGCCCATCGCAAATCGTGCCCGCGAAGTGTGCCGGCAGACGGCGTCCCATTTCCGCAAACCATTCACGCAGAGGATGCGAAGCGAGCAAGCGAGCCCTCGAGCTTGACACGCCAATTCCTCCCGCTTAGACTCGGCGGCGTGATCCTGCGCGGCCGTGCAGCGGCACGCACCTTGGCGCGGAAGCAACCGTCGCGGGCGCATCGCGCGTCGCGTGCGGCATTGGGTTTTCGCCTCAGCCGGCCGAATCGCCCGCCCGCTTCGCGATCCACCAGACGACTCGGTAAGAACTCATGCTGCGAGGAGGTCTCCCGGTGAAAAGGAAACGGTCGTGTCTTCGTGCGGTACTCGTTTCGCTGGCGATTGCCGTTTGCCTTCCGGGTTCGTCATTGGCCGACGACGCGAAAGCAGGCTCGCGCCCGTGGCAGCAGCAGGCGGTCGAGTACGCCCGCATCATGTCGCGCGTGAAATGGACTCCGGTCGCCGACGGAATGCCGAACCGGCGCGGCGGCTATTTCGAGCAAGGAACCGAGTACACCGGAGTTCCCTATTCGAGCGTCAAGACGGTGGGGCGATGTATCGGCTTCGACATCTATCTGAAGACGTTCCTGGCCGCCGTTGAGAATCCCCACAGCGTGCTGTATACGGAGGATCTTTCCGGCAAGGTTTCCAACGCGGCGACCTACTACGGAAAGGTCTGCTCGACGTTCACGAGCTATGCGTTGCAGTGCGCTTCTCCCAATCGGAGCACGCATCACGGCCCGGAGTTTCGCAGCGGCGTCGTTCTCGTCGACCCACAATCGGCTCAGGCCGCCGAGCCGGGCGACATTATCTTCACGCCGCCCGCCAAGCCCGGTGGAGGTTCTCACGTGGAGATCGTGACGGCCGTCGAGAAAAGCGGCGAACGGGTCACGGCCGTCCGCGTCGAGGATAGCTGGCCCCCGACTACCCGAAACCTTCTTCGCGACGCCTCGGGTTTCGATGCGCATATTTCGTCCCGAGGCAGACGACTGTATCGGATCACCGACTTCGACGCCTGGCGCGGGCCGAACAAGGCGGAATCGTTCCAGTTTCCGAACTACGAAGAGGATTCCGCGACGCCCGCCATCAATCGCGTTCTGCTGCTCGACCGGGGAGACTGGGTTCCCTACTACAGAGACCAGCCCGTGAAATTCAACGTCATGGACAAGGACTCCCAGGGCGTCGAATCGCTCGTCGTGAAGCGTGGCGATAGGGTGGTCGAGCAGATCGCCTTGCGCGGCACGGGCGTCATCGAACGCTCGTTGACCGTCTGCGGCGATTACACGGCGCAGTGCGTCATGCGCGACGGTTCCCTGAGTCCGGCATGTGAGTTTGCCGTGTGCGATCTCGACTTGCGCCTGCCCGCCGACGCGCCGACGCGGACCGAACCGTGGGAAATCCAGTTCACCTGCCGCAATCTGCGTGCCATCCTGGTGCACCTCAGGAGCACCAAGAACCTTTACGACCGCTACGACGTGTGGCTTACCGATCAGGACCGCCGCAGAGGTAACGTGGCCATCCCCCCCGGCCTGGTTCAGGATGCGGGCCCCGTGCGGGTGTGGCTGGTCGGCGAGAACAAGTACGGCCGACTAACCAGGCAACAAGAGGTCGTCGTCGAGTAGAGGCCCTTCCAGGAAGAACCGACCATGCGATTGCCTACCCTTGCCCTTCTGGCGATGACCGCCTCGACCGCCTCGACGGCTACGGCCGCTCCGCTCGAGTTCACGGTCACCAACCCGAGCGACCGGCATGCCAGCGCGGTCGTCACCCTGTCGATGCCGGTCGCGCCCGGGCTCGTGCGCGACGGACTGCCGCGCGGGGTCGTTCTGGCCGGCCGCCCTGCCCCGGCGCAAGCCCGGGTGGTCACGCGCCATGCCGACGGGTCGATCCGCCGGATGACGTGGAGCTTCGCCGTCGACCTGGGTCCGCGCGAGTCGACCGCGGGCGCGTGTGACCCGACGCGGCTCGGGACGGTCGCGTCGCCGGGCGCCGATGATGGGGCAATCCGAGGGTTTCCTACGAAGGTCTACGTCGCGACGTTTCGGCCCGACGGCGAGCGCATCGAGCTTGTCGGCTCCCAGGGCGAGAGGCTTGCCGTCATCCGGCCGTTCGGCCCCGCGTTGGGCGACGCCGAGGCCCCGACCATGACGATCCTCGACGCTGGCCCCCACCTGGCCTGGATGCGATGGACAACGCGCGGGGCCCACTGGTCACGGGAAGTCGACGTGCGAATCGACGAACTGGGCGAGATTCGCCTCGTCCATCGGCTGCAGCACCGGCGCGCGGGCAACGCCTGGACGCCCGACTTCGGCTTCGAGGTGGTGGCTCCGGAGGCCAGGCCGATCCGTCCGCCCGGCGAGCCGATCCATCTGAGGCAGTACGCATCGACCTCGCGCCTGGCCGATCACCCGGAGCTGGTGGCTTCGCTGCGCCTGGCCGGCGGCGGGGATGTCGCGATCGCCAACCCCCTGGCCCTCCGTCAGAACCGCGGCACGTTCGAGGCGGTCGCCGACGCGGCGAGCGTGACCGTGCGCTCGTCGCGCGTCGAGCCGGTCGACGCCCTCGAGACCAGCGGCTTGATGATCCAGGAGGGGCAGTGGCGCGTGAGCGAGCTGATGATTCGCCCCGGCGGCGCCGAAGAGCTGGCGTCGCGCATCGACGCGCCGATCGCGGCCTGCGCCGACTGGCGGGCTTACGACGCCGTATATCACACGGGGCCGCCGCTGGCCACCGACGACGCGTGGCTGAAGCTCGCGGTCGAAAAGCACGTCGAGGCGATGCGCAAGATGTCGGTCGACGGCGACGACTGGGGGAACATGACGAGCTGGTCGCCCCGGCAGAAGAGCACGCCCATCAACTCGATGGTCCGCTACAACCACTGCCAGTACGTCTGGGAGGATTTCTTCCGGACGGGCGATCCGCGATTGCACCAAATCGCCCGCGACTGGTCGGAGAACTACCGCAACCTCACCGTCTACTGGGGCCCGCAGCAGAAATACTACGGCGGCAGCCGCCGGGGCCGCGCCCTGCGCGACGAGCCGGGCAGCCCCCACGGGCCGGGCTCCTATATGGTGCGCTTCGACTATGCCCTCGACTACGTGATCAAGGGGTTCCACAACTTCTGGCTGGCCTACGAGGAGTCGGGCGATCCCCGGTTTCGGGAGGCCGCCGTCGAGCAGGCCCGATGGGCGGCCGCCAACGTCCACTGCGATCGGGGCGAGATGCGCAACGTGGGCGTGATCGTCGACTTCGTCAAGCTCTACGAGTACACCGGCGACAAGTCGTACCTCGACGACGCGGTTCGGTTGTGGGAAGAGTTCCAGACCAGGCAGGGCCCCGACTTGCTGTTCACCCAGAGCGGCAAACCCGCGGTGGGCGACGACCTGTACATCCACGACGACGCCTTCGGCTACCGCCATCCCTTCGTCAAGCCGTACATCGTGCAGTACGCCACGAACGCGCTGCCCCATCTCTTGCGCCATCGTCCCGACGACCGCCGCCTTCGCGATACGATCGTCGCGCTGAACGATTGGATGGCCCGGGTGCAGAGCCCCGGGGGCGGATGGGGCTATCCGGCCCCGGCCTCGGCCCGCCTGTTCTGGAGGGTCGAATACGACCACGGGCTGATGCTCGCCTGCCAGGTCGAACCCAAGGATCGGTACCTCGACGCCGTCGCCCGCGACCTGCGACCGAAGATGCTCCTGCTGCGCCGCCACGGCGAGGTCGCGGCCGGCCTGGTCCCGTGGGAGACGAGGGCGGGCATCGGCGCGGCCGAGCAAGCGAAGATGTACAAGCTCGCCGGCGACCGCGACCGGTCGCGCGATTTCTCCGCCGGGCAAGTCCACTTCCACCACTCGCCCGACAGCACCGTCTACTTCCAGGAAGTGCTGCGCCGGTACCTTCGCCATCGCGACGCGTCGACCCTGCTGGAGACCGACGCCATCCTGCGGCAGATCGAACGCTTGCCCACCACGCTCGACTGACCCCGGCATCGAGACCGCGCAGGCGCTGCGGATCGGCTCAGGTGGGACCGCGCAGGGCGAAAACGGTGCGCCGATCTTCCGCGGAGCATCCGCGAAACGCCCTGCGTCGCGTCACAGCGACCGCACGAATTCGGCGAGGTCGGCGATCTCGTCGTCGCTCAGCTCGTTCGTCATGCCGTGCTTGCCCTCGGTGAGCAACTGCTCGATCGTCGTATAGCGTCCGTCGTGCAAGTAGGGCGAGGTGCGCCAGACTTCGACCAGCGTCGGCGTGTCGAACGCCGATCGTTCGTCCGACTCGCCCCGGGAGCCCACGTCGTGCATCTTCCCATCGGTGTACCGCGGGGCCGGATGGCACGTCGCGCAGGCGACCCGGTCGCTCTCAAACAGGCGCCGTCCCCGCTCGGCCGCCGGAGTGAGCCGCCCATCCACCCGATACGGGCTCGGAACCGGCGCGAGCGACTTGAGCCAGGCGTCGATCGCCGCGGCGTCGGCCTCGGGCAGCTCGGCCATCAGGATGTGCTCGATGCCCGAGCGGACCGCTGCTTCCGCCGTAGGGCGAACCCCGGAAGCCATGGCCGGGGGAGTCCGATGCGACCACAGGAGGCTCAAGGTGTTCTTCGGATTGCCCTCGCCGTCGTTGAGCAGGTCCCAGTTCAGTGCGTCGGCGCGGCCGTCGGGGTGACAACTGGCGCAACTCTGCCAGCCTTGGCGGCAGACGCGCCCGTCGTGAAACAGCACCTCGCCGCGGCGGACCTCGTTCCATTGCGGATGGGGCCCCAGCCGAAGACCGCGCACCTCGGCGTCGTTTTCCGCGCGCAGGGTAACGGCCGCGATGCCGTCGGTGAAGTATTCGGCGACGTAGACGAGCGAGCCGCGGACGGCCAGGCCGCGCGGCCCCACGCCGGGCAGCTTCACGCGCCGCCCGATGCCCGCGAGAAAGCCCGGCACGTTGACCACGTCTTCGCCGCTCGCGGTCACGCCATAGCTGCTCGATGTTCCATCGAAGAAGGCCGCGTTCGAGAAGGCCACCAGGGGCAATGCCCGCAGAGCCGACAAGAGCGCCGCGCTGTCGATCACGCTCAGCTCGTTCGTCCCCGCGTGCGAGACGCAAATCCGGCGCCCGTCGGCCGTGCAGGCGACTCCCCACGGATTGGCGGCGCCCTCGAGGGAACCGTCGAGAAGCACGGTGTTGAGCACCTCGCGCCGGCGCACGTCGATCACCGTCAGCGCGTTGACGTTCATCCAACCCACGTCGACCTGGATGGTCGGCAGATGATAGCGAGCCAGAATGTGCGCGAGCAGGGCGTAGCGGCCGTCCGGCGTCAGCGCGATTCCTCGGGCACTCGTGGTGCCGGTGATCAGCCGGACCTGCGCCGTCTGCAAGGTGCGCGTATCGATCACGGTGACGACGGCGGCGGCCGCAAGCACCCCGTATCGGTCGGCT
>Ga0334892_1001830_pt1 | contig 16691 bp, 15 predicted proteins | sample GraSluR3_MG_4_FD_207213 | JGI IMG/M metagenome (GOLD analysis project Ga0334892, IMG submission 207213) | Sludge microbial communities from methane-producing bioreactor in Wageningen University, Netherlands - Granular Sludge_15_04-R3 | ecosystem: Engineered > Bioreactor > Anaerobic >...
CCAAATGCCACCGAACAGCCGGATTATCCCATAATTGTCTGCATCGGCTGGCAAATCTGACAACCAGCCGTTGTTTACGGTATTCAAAACTGCGGATTATTCAACGGGCTGCTAAGCCGGGCCGAAAAATCTGGTATCCGCACTCTCTGCACTGCCCCATGAGTTGCCTTGTGCACTTGCCGTATATGTAATATCCCACCATCCCTACAACCCAAGGAGTATGTAATGACCGAAGATTCAGGCCAGCCGCATGCCCGGCTGGTTGGTGTCAACCGCCGCGATTTCATGAAATTCTGTACAGCCCTTGCTGCCAGTATGGCCCTGCCGGCGAGCATGGCTCCGCGCATTGCCCACGCCATCACCGACCCGCAAAGGCCGCCGGTTATCTGGCTGCACGGCGCGGAATGCACTGGCTGCACCATGTCACTTTTGCGGGCGGAGCACCCGACTGTGGAGAAACTCATCTTTGATCTGATCTCCCTGGATTTTCATGAAACCCTGGAAGCAGGCGCCGGCCACCAGGCCGAGGCCTCGCTTGCCCGCACCATTGAGAGCAACTACGGCAAATTCATCCTCATCATCGAGGGTGCGGTGCCCCTGCAGGATTCCGGCATTTACTGCCGGGTTGGCGGCAAGAATTTTGTCGACAGCGTCAAGGAAACAGCCGCTGCCGCAGGCGCGGTCATAGCGGTAGGCTCCTGCGCCAGTTGGGGCGGCGTGGCGGCCATGTCACCCAACCCGACCGGCTGCGTCGGTGTGCAGGAAGTTTTGCCGGGCAGACAGGTGGTCAATGTACCAGGCTGCCCGCCCAACCCCTACAACCTGCTCTCCACCATCATCCACTACCTCACCTTTGGCAAACTGCCTGCCCTGGATGCCAAGAACCGGCCCAAGTTCGCCTATGGCCGCCTGATCCACGAGCACTGTGAACGCAGGCCCCACTTCGACAACGGCCGTTTTGCCCGCGAATTCGGCGATGAAGGCCACCGCCTCGGCTACTGCCTCTACTACCTGGGCTGCAAGGGGCCGGTGACCTATGCCAACTGCTCCACGGCCCAATTCGGAGATGCAGGCTCCGGCTGCTGGCCGGTGGGCACCGGTCACCCCTGTTTCGGCTGCACCGAGCAGGGCGTGGGCTTCAACATGCCCCAGTTCAGCACCAGCCCGGTGCTGCATGCCACCCCCAATGCCGGTCATGCGCCGATAACGGTTGAACGCGGCGAAGGTGTGACCCCGGGCGCGGCCGCGCTCATGGCGGGCGTGGGCGGCGCCGCAATCGGCGCGGGTGTTGTTTTTGCCGCCAAGTTAGGCAACAAGGAAGAACGACATGAAGATGAAAAGGCGTGATCTCTTAAAAGGAATGGTGGGTGGGCTGGCCCTGGCTGTTCTGGATGCGCCGGGCACAAGCGAGGCCCGCACCATTCAGGCTCTGCCGCCCGAGGCCTTAGGCATCCTCTACGATTCCACCCTGTGCGTGGGCTGTAATGCCTGCATGGCCGCCTGCAAGGAGGCCAATCACATGCCGGTGGAATCCGGCTCTGCTGAGCAGATCTGGGACAACCCCGTTGATCTCTCGGCCAAGACCCTCAACATCATCAAAAAATACGAAAACGGCACCGCTGCCACTAAAGACGTGGCAACAGACGGCTATGCCTTTATCAAACGGCAGTGCCTGCACTGTGTCGACCCCTCCTGCGTGACCGCCTGCCCGGTTTCCGCCCTGACCAAGGACAAGGAAAACGGCATTGTCAGCTACGACAAGGATGTCTGCATTGGCTGCCGCTACTGCCAGATTGCCTGCCCCTACCATATCCCCAAATTCGAGTGGGATGTGGCCTACCCAGAAATCGTCAAGTGCCAGCTCTGCTCGCATTTGATCGAGCAGGGCGGTATTTCCGCCTGCTGTTCGGTCTGCCCCACGGGCGCGTCCCTCTTTGGCCGGGTTGAGGACCTGATCGAAGAGGCCAGACGGCGTCTGCAGATGACCCCAGGCAAGACCTATGCCTTCCCGGTTTCGTCTATGGATTCCGGCAAGACCCATAGCTTTACGGCACCGAAATACATCCGCCACATCTACGGCCAGGAGGAACTCGGCGGCACCCAGGTGATGTATCTTTCTGCGGTGCCCTTTGAAAATTTTGGCCTGGACGCCTTTCCTAAGGAGTCCTTTGTCTCCATGTCCAGCGGTATCCAGTATGCCATCTACAAGGGTATGGTCTATCCCCTGGTGGTGCTGGCGGCCCTGATGTTCATGGTGAAAAAGAACAAGCATGGCGAAACGCCGGATGCAAACCTCCCTGCCCCAAGGCAGGATCAGGCCCTTCTTACACAGCGAGGTGAGGATAATGAGTGACGCCAAACCGCTTGGCGGCAGAATCCTGACGCCGACCTTTCTCGTCTGCCTGCTGGTTATCGGCGTGGCAGGCTACTATACCTACAAGCGTTTTCTTCTGGGAATCGGCGCGGTCGCCAACCTGAACGACGGCTTCCCCTGGGGATTGTGGATTTCCTACGACGTGGTGGTCGGCAGCGCCTTTGCCTGCGGCGGCTACGTGATGGCGTTGATGGTTTACGTCTTTAACGGCGGCCGTTTCCATCCCCTGGTGCGGCCTGCGCTTTTGGCCTCCATGTTCGGCTACAGCCTGGCCGGTGTTTCGGTACTGGTGGATATTGGCCGCTACTTCAACGTCTACAACCTCTACCTGCCCTGGCAGATCAACCTGCACTCGGTCATGCTGGAAGTAGCCCTGTGCATCACCACCTATGTCTTTGTCATGTGGTTAGAATTTGCCCCTGCTTTTGTCGAAAAATGGAAGCTGACGAAGTTCGGCGCGGTTCTCGACAAGGTGGTTTTCGTGCTCATCGCCCTGGGCGTGCTCCTGCCCACCATGCATCAGTCCTCCCTGGGCACCATGATGCTGATGGCGGGCTACAAACTCTCGCCCTTGTGGCACACCAGCACCCTGCCCCTGCTCTTCCTCTTCACCGCGCTCTTCATGGGTTTTGCCATGGTGATCTTCGAGGGCACCCTGTCCGGCCGCGTGTACAGGCTGGAGGACGAAACCCATCTGCTGGCGAAAATCGGTAAAATCATCGCCTATCTGATCGGCGTCTATCTCATTTTGCGGCTGCAGAACATCTTTGTACGTGGGGCCATGCCCGAGGCTTTTTCCGGCAGCTTCCTGGGCTACATGTTCCTGCTGGAAAACGCACTGCTTTTAGGCGGCATGTTCATCCTTGCCTATCCCGGCTACCGCCACAGCCCGCGCTTGCTGTTCATCGCTGCAGTACTGGTGCTGTGCGGGGGCGCGCTCTTCCGCTTCAACACCTATATCATCGGTTACAACCCCGGCACAGGCTGGAAGTATTTCCCTTCAATAGGCGAACAGATGATCACCTATGGCCTCATCGCCCTTGAAATTGCCGGGTATATGCTCTTTGTCAAATTTTTCCCTGTCTTCAGCGCCGGCCACAAATCTGCCGCGCCTATACCAGTTAAGGAGTAAGCCATGGCGGAACAAATCGTAGTTGATCCAATAACCCGTATTGAAGGCCACCTGCGCATTGAATGCGAAGTGGATGGCGGCCAGATACAGAGTGCCCGTTCCATCGGCACCATGTGGCGCGGCCTGGAAAATATCTTAAAAGGCAGGGACCCGCGCGAGGCCTGGATCATTGCCCAGCGCATCTGCGGCGTGTGTACCACGGTGCACGGTCTGGCCTCGGTGCGGGCAGTGGAAAACGCCCTTGATCTGGAGGTGCCGGTCAATGCACAGTATATCCGCAACCTCATTGTGGGTGCGCATTGCCTGGCCGATAACATGATCCACTTCTACGTACTCTCGGCCATGGACTGGGTGGACATTGCCTCGGCCGCCCTGCATGCCGACCCGAAGCAAGCCTCTGCCCTGGCCCAGCAGCTCTCGCCCTGGAAGCGCAACAGTGCCCAGGAATTTGCCGAAGTGCAGGCCCGCTTGAAAAAGCTGATCGATTCGGGCCAGCTCGGCCCCTTTGCCAGCGGCTACTGGGGCCATCCGGGCATGCAGCTTGAGCCTAACGTCAACCTGATTGCGGCGGTGCACTATTTTCAGGCCCTGGAATACCAGCGCAAGGTCAACAAGATCGTCACCATTCTCGGGTCAAAGACCCCGCACATCCAGAACCTAGCCGTGGGCGGTGTGGCCAACCCCATCAACCTCGACAGCCCAGCCACCCTCACCCTGGAGAAGCTCTACTACATCAAGACCCAGATCGATGAGGTACGCGATTTTGTCAGCCAGGTCTACACCGTGGACGTGGCCACCATTGCCGCCTTCTATCCGGAGTGGTGCAGCTACGGCAAGGCCGAAGACGGCAACTACCTGTCTGTGCCCGAAATGCCGCAGGACAGCAAGAACATGAACTACACCCTACCGGGCGGCTACATCAAGGGCGGCGACTTTGCGAGCTTCCGCAAGATCAGCACCGCACACGACCCCTATTTTGAAGACAACGTCAAGGAAAGCGTCAAGCACTCCTTCTACGCCGGCGACTGGACGCGCGCCCCCTATGTGGAAGAAACAGAGCCCGCCTACATGCCCGACGGTGCACAGGACAAGTACTCCTGGGTCAAGTCGCCCTCCTTCCTCAACGAGCCTGCCCAGGTGGGCCCGCTGGCGCATGTCTTGGCCATGTATGCGGCCAAGTATCCGCCCGCACTCCAGGCCATCGAGCGCATGCTGGGCAGAATCTCCGCCATCGGCAAGGAAAACCAGACCATTGATATCCTGACCTCCACCATGGGCCGACACATTGCCCGCGCCATTCGGGTGGACATCATGAAAGACACCATGGCCGAGCACTGGGAGGCCCTGATCAGAAACATCAATTCTGGCGATTTTACCACCTGCAACACCCCCAGCTTTCCTGAAGGCGAGTTGCGCGGGGTCGGCTTCCACGAAGCGCCTCGAGGCATGCTGTCCCACTGGGTGGTGATCGAAAACGGCAAAATCCGCAACTATCAATGCGTGGTGCCCAGCACCTGGCTGGCCTGTCCCAAGGGCACCAATGACGAACCCGGCTACTACGAACGCTGCCTGGTCGGCAACCCCATTGCCGATCCGGAAAAGCCGCTTGAGGTGCTGCGCACCATCCACTCTTTTGACCCCTGTATGGCCTGTGCGGTTCACCTGGTAGATGGCAAGCAAATCCCGCTTGGCAAGGTCCGGGTTCTGTAAAAATATTCATGGAAACACTTGTACTTGGTATCGGCAACCTGCTCCTCAGCGACGAGGGAGTGGGTTGCCGCTGTGTTGAGGAACTGGAGCGTCGCTATATCTTGCCGCCGGCAGTGACCTGCGTGGATGGCGGCACTGCCGGTTTTGAACTGCTGCCCCTGGTTGAAGACGCCCAGGCGCTGATCATCATTGACGCCCTCAAAGATGGACGCCCACCCGGCACCCTGGTGCTGGTGGAAGACGAGGCCGTGCCACGCCTCATGCTGACCCGCACTTCGCCGCACCAAATCGGCATCTGCGAAGTGCTGGCCACAGCCCAGCTTACCGGCAAGGTACCGCAGCGGCTCTTGCTCTTTGGAATGGAACCAAAAGATCTTGCCGTAGGCATTGGTTTGTCTGCCGAAGTGTCCGGAGCATTGGACAAGCTCGTTGAGGCGGTGGCTGCGGCCTTATCCTCCATGGGCCACCAGATTCAGCTCCGCCAGACACCTTGATGCTGCCAGCCGACACCAGCGCCGCGCTGGTGCTTTTCCCTGTAGTTGCCTGTTGTATCTTTTTTCCTGTATCAAAGGGCAACTTCTTCGCCTGATTGATTACGGGTCAAGATGACCCCTAAACTGAAATTTCCGAGCGTAGCCATGCCTTTTGAGGGCGAATACACCCAAGAGCAGTATACCCTGCAACTGAGAGATGAGTACAAAAAATCCGGTGTGCCCCTACGTTCGGTCTACTCCCTGTCGTTTAAGCTGGAGGATATTCTTTACTGAATCAAGCATGACCCGGAGTTTTCCAAACAGGTGGTTTTTCTGGATGAACGCCACGGGGAAGACCCCACCTTATTTATGTGTTGCCTAGCAGGTTGGGGTGAGAGGTATTTTTTCGGACTGGTCGGCAACTTCCACCTGCTATGCCAACTGCAAGAAAAGGAAATAGCAACCAGCTTTCAGCAGAATACGTTATGGCTGCCGCATACAACTGAAAAACCCCCTGGCCGAATTTGCCAGGGGATTTTGTTTTTGGATAACTTGAACTTCATCTCATCTACCATATTCCAGCTTCTGCTCGTACCCAGTCGCTCCTGCGCTCCTGTATTGTCTGTCTTATGTCGCGCCTTCTTTCCTAAAAAAACAATACGATATAAAAATTACTATCTCTCTGAGATACCAGTTCTTTTTTCTAGCAAAAAATCCACTTGCCTTTTCTAGTGTAATGCATTATGGGGAAGTATCCTTGATATATCTTACACAAATGTAAAAAAAGTGTCAACACTCACTGCAGTCCACACAGTCCTACTCAGGAGGTGGCAAACAATACGACATTCCTAAAAAATACCCCAGCCTTCCAACCATTGATGGGTCGACAATAGAGGACAGCGAATGCCAACAACGCTGCCGTACAAAAATTTTGCTCTTTTTGCTCTATATAGACTTTTACCCATTGCTGTTTGGTCTGCACAAAGCAGCAATACTCAAACAGAGAGAACAAACAACAAGGAGGTAGCGAATGGAACTAAAGGGTCCTTGTCCCCAGGATACTTTGCTCAACAGCATCAACCGCAGAGATTTTATGAAATTCTGCACCGCTGTGGCTGCCACCCTGGGTTTGCCCATGACGGCAGGGGTACAGATCGCTAAGGCCGTGACCTCGCCCGAGCGACCACCGGTTATCTGGCTCTCTGGCCAGCAGTGTACTGGTTGCGTGGAAATGCTGCTGCGCACCGATCACCCCTCTATCGACAGCCTCATCTTTAACCTCATCTCGCTGGAATATTCGGAAACCCTGAATGCCGGTTCCGGGCATCAGGCCGAAGCTGCCCTGCAGCAGTCCATCGAGCGCTACAAGGGCACATTCATCCTGGTGGTGGATGGCTCCATCCCCGTGAATGAGGGTGGCATCTACTGTCAGATCGCAGGCAGACCAGTACTGGATATCCTTAATGAAATGGCGCCGCAGGCCGCTGCAGTTATCGCCATTGGTTCCTGCGCCTCCTGGGGCGGGGTGGCTGCTGCCGAACCCAATCCAACCGGAGCCAAACCAGTACATGAAATACTGGCGCCCAAGGGTATCGGCGTGGTCAACATTCCTGGTTGTCCACCCAATCCTTACAATTTCCTCTCCACTGTCATCCACTACCTCACTTTTGGCAAACTGCCCGAACTGGACGACAAAGGCCGCCCGACCTTTGCCTACAGCAGGCTCATTCACGAAAACTGTGAACGCCGTCCCCATTTTGATGCGGGTCGCTTTGCCGATGAGTTTGGCGATGAAGGCCACCGCAAGGGCTACTGCCTCTACAAGCTTGGTTGCAAGGGACCGGAAACATTCAACAACTGTTCCCTGGTCCACTACAATGACACCATTGGCTGTTGGCCCGTCGGTACAGGCGCCCCCTGTTTTGGTTGCTCGGAAGAGCGAGTCGGCTTCCATATTCCACTTTTTTCCAAATCCCGGGTGGCCTATCCCACACCGCCTAACCAATTCACCGAAGCAGTTCCACAACGAGGCAGTGGTTCGGTATCATTCGCCTACGGTGTCGCCGGGGCAGCGGTAGGTGCTGCTGTCGTGGCCCTGGCCAAACGTGATGGCAATAAAGAAGACGAGAAAAGCTGATCAACCCATACAGGAGTACGCTCTTATGCCTATTAACAGACGTGATTTCCTGAAATTTTCCGCAGGAGCTGGGCTTCTGGCCGGGGCTGGCGTGGATAGTGCCGTTGCTGCCACGGAAAAACCGCCTCAGCTGCCCAAGGACGCGGTCGGCATTCTCTATGACGCCACCCTGTGCATTGGCTGCATGGCCTGTATGGTCAACTGTAAAAGGACCAATGCCGAACCAGGCGGTGCCCTCTACCATCGCGAGGCAGAGGGCCAAGTGCCGTACGAATATCCTGAATCTGGCGATGCCATTTACGATGCACCGCTGCGACTCTCTGGCAAAACTCTGTGCATCATCAAGGCCTACCGGGCCGAGGGCGATGCAGTGGAACCGGACGCACCCCACTCCTCATTCATCAAACAACACTGTTTGCACTGCATTGATCCACCCTGCGTTTCTGTTTGCCCAGTTAGGGCGCTACAGAAACAGTCAGACACCGGCATTGTTACCTATAACAAACATCGCTGTTTTGGTTGCCGGTATTGCCAAGTTGCCTGTCCCTTCGGAATTCCGCAATTCGAATGGGAGAAGGCCTCACCCTCGATAGTAAAATGCCAGTTGTGCAACCACCGCCTGGCCCAAGGCAAATTTTCTGCCTGCTGCGAGTTCTGCCCTACTGGGGCCTCCATCTTCGGCCCGGTGGAAGAGCTGCGTGAAGAGGCCAAGCGTCGTCTGGCGCTCAAGCCGGGCGACACCTACAACTACCAAGTGCAGCATGTGGATGGACGGCAGCGCACCGAAAAAGTGGTGAGCCGTTATGTGGACCATATCTACGGTATGGACGAGGCTGGCGGTACTCAATATCTGTTTCTGGCAGGGGTGGAGTTCAACAAGCTGGGCTTCAATCCGCGCATCTCAAACGAAATATACCCCAGACTGACATGGAGCTATATCTCCCATGTGCCGGCACTGATCGGTACCTTGCTGGTGGCCGGAACCGTCACCCGACTGGTGACCCAAAGGATTGAAAAAAACAAGGACGCAAGCCAGAAGTCCACCGACGAGGCCGACGCCTCATAAGCCGCGAAATTTGTAGAGAATAGAGCCTTCAAACGCAAGTTGCCGTGCATGAGCACACATTCAAGGAGAATGAAACATGGCCAAAAAGATAACCATTGACCCGGTTACCAGAATCGAAGGACATCTGCGCATTGACTGCGAAGTGGAGAATGGCAAGGTCACCAATGCCTGGTCATCTGGCCAGATGTGGCGGGGAATCGAAATCATCCTGCGGGGACGTGATCCGCGCGACGCCTGGGCTTACACTCAGCGCATCTGCGGCGTCTGCACCACAGTGCATGCTGTTGCCTCGGTGCGTGCAGTGGAAGATGCCCTGCAAATGGAAATCCCGCTGAATGCGCAATATATCCGAAACCTTATCATTGCAGCCCACAATATTTTTGACCACATGGCCCACTTTTACCAACTCAGTGCCCTGGATTGGGTGGATATTGTTTCCGCCACCACCGCCGATGCCCGGGCTGCTGCCGCTTTGGGCCAAAAGCTTTCGGACTGGCGCGGTAACAGTCCGCAGGAATTGCAAGCTGTGCAGGATCGACTAAAAAAATTCATTGCCAGCGGCCAGCTTGGCATCTTTGCCAGCGGGTATTGGGGCCATCCGGCCATGAAGCTGACCCCGGAGGTGAACCTGCTGGCAGCAACCCACTATTTGCAAGCTCTGGAATACGAACGAAAGATAAACCAGGTGGTAGCCATCCTCGGCAGCAAGACCCCGCACATCCAGAACCTGGTTGTAGGCGGCGTTTCCAACGCCATTGATCCCAATAGTCCAGCCAATTTGACGGTGGAAAAACTCTTTCACATCAAGACCCTGATCAATGAGGTGGGCGAGTTCATCAACCAGGCCATGCTGACCGACGTGGCTGCCATCGGTGCAGCCTATGCAGACTGGACCACCTATGGTGCAGGGGTGATGGATTACCTCTGTGTGCCTGAATTACCGATGGATACCAAAGGAACGCAATACGAACTCAGCGGCGGTTATCTGCCTGCAGGTGAACCCGATGGCAAGCCAACAGCCATTGGTTCGCAAAAGGAGAAGCTGTTGACCGAGAACATCAAGGAATCCATCAAGCACTCCTGGTATCAGGGCGACTGGGACCGTTCCCCCTATGAAGGCGAGACCGTGCCCAATTACACCGGTTTCAGCTACGAAGACCGCTACTCCTGGATCAAATCGCCCACTTTCATGGGTAAGCCAGCGCAGGTGGGCCCCCTGGCTCATATCCTTACCCTGTATCTAGCTGGGCACGAACCCACCAAACGCTATGTGGACAATACCCTGCAAACCATATCCACACTGGCCGGTACAACCGTGGGCATTGAAGCTCTCCACTCCACCATTGGTCGTATTGCCGCGCGCGTCATCCGCGCTGCGGTTCTGCACGACACCATGGACAAACAGTGGCAGGCATTGATGGATAACATCGGCAAAGGAGACTACGACACCTTCAACTCTCCAGTTTTTCCTACCGGAGAACTGCGGGGCGTTGGTTTCCACGAGGCATCCCGAGGCGCCTTATCGCACTGGGTAATCATCGATAACGGCAAAATCAAAAATTACCAGTGCGTCGTGCCCTCTACCTGGAATGCCGCACCCCGAGACAGTAATGATGCCCTTGGCCCTTACGAGGCCTCCCTGGTGGGCAATCCGGTTGCCGATGAGGAGCTGCCTTTGGAGGTCCTTCGTACCGTACACTCTTTTGACCCCTGTATAGCCTGCGCCATCCATCTAGTGGATGGCAAAAAGACCCCGCTTTCCAAAGTGAAAGTTCTGTAGGGAGATGGCTGTGAGCGCCTTGGTTTTGGGAATAGGCAATCTCCTCATCGGTGATGAGGGGGTCGGATGCCGAGCCGTGGCAGAGCTGTCCCGCCGCTATACCCTGCCGCCTGCAGTGGAGTGTATTGACGGCGGCACCGCAGGTTTTGAGCTGCTCTCCCTGTTGGATGGCCGCGACCAGGTTATTCTCATTGATGCTCTGCAAGATGATCGTGCCCCTGGTACGATCATCAAAGTGGAAGACGAACATGTACCCAAAGCCTTTCTTACCCGAACAACACCGCATCAGCTGGGCATTTGCGATGTGTTGGCCGCGGCTCAACTCACGGAATCGCTACCTGAAAAGCTCATCCTATTCGGTATTGAACCCAAGTGCCTGAAAGTTGGCCTAGAGCTTTCCGCCGAGGTACAAACAGCCATGGAACACGTTGTCCACGCAGTTGCCGATCAACTCCGTCAATTTGGCTATGAGGTGAAATATAATGGAATCTAATCCAACTATAAAAACATGGACACCGGTCACTGCTGTCCTGCTGCTGTTTATCGTCATTGGCAGCATGGCCATGCTCTACCGACTGGTATTCGGCCTGGGAGCAACCACCAATCTAAGCGATGCCTATCCTTGGGGTTTTTGGCTGGGATTGGATGTCCTTGGCGGCGTGGCCATGGCTGCGGGCGGATTTATCATTGCCTGTGCGGTCTACCTCTTCAACTGGAAAAAATACAGACCCATCGTACGCCCCGCCATCCTCACCGCCTTCCTCGGCTATCTGATGGCAGTGGTGGCCATCTGCCTGGATATCGGTCATCCTTTTCGCATCTGGCATCCCATGTTCATGTGGCAGTACCACTCGGTTATGTGGGTGGTGGCCATGCATGTCATTTTTTACACTGCCACCCTGGGCCTGGAATTTAGCCCCATGCTCTTTGAACGTCTTGGCTGGGAAAAGGCACGAAGGGCTGTGGGCAAAGTCATGGTGGCAGCGGTCATTTTTGGAGTCATGCTCTCCACCCTGCACCAGTCTTCCCTGGGCGCAGTGTATCTCATCGCCCAGAGCAAGATGTCACCCCTGTGGTGGGATACCAAGCTCCCCTTCCAATTCCTTGTCTCTGCTGTAGCCATGGGCTTAGCCATGGTCAGCGTGGAAACCATGCTCAGCCGCAAATTTCTCCACCACAAAGTAGATAAAGAGATATTCTACGGCCTTGCCCGGGGCACACTGATTGTCCTTTTGTTTTATCTGCTCCTCAAGCTCTACCAACTCTTCATGGTTTCCGGAGTGGGCCTTGCTTTCAACGGTTCCATGCAAGCCAACATGTACCTGCTGGAGATGCTGATCGGGGTTATCATTCCGGTCGCGCTCCTGACCATGAAAAGTATCAGAAGAAATACCAGCTGGATTTTCTCCATCAACCTTTTGGTCATCACTGGCGTTCTGCTCAACCGACTCAACGTAGGTCTTTTCAGCATGGAAGAATATTTTGCCTCGCATGGCCTGTCGTATTCGCCAAGCTGGATGGAGTTTCTGGTCTCTTTGGGTATTATTTCGTTGGGCATTTTCCTGTATAAAATGTCGGCAAAGCATCTGCCCCTGTTTTCCCATTGACTGGGGGAGCCGTTGCCGCGGGAAGGTATGACAGCTAACATGGCCTGTTGTCAGAGAGACAAACTCCGGCAACAGGCTACAGCAAGAGGAAAAACCATGAAGAAACAAGCAGGTATTTTACTTCTTGTAGCAGGGCTCGCTGTACCCTTCCTGCTGCCCACCTCGGCCATGGGCGCTGAAGCCCAAACAGACTGCCGCCCGCTCATTGAAAACAAATGTGCCAGCTGCCACTTTGTTGACTACATCTGCCCGGGAATACGAAAAAATAAGGGTCGGATGGCCTGGAATTGGGTCATCAATGATATGATCAAGGACGGGGCCAAAATCAACAGGGAAGAAAAAGGACAACTCACCACCTGCCTCAGCAAACCAGGTACTACTGTGCAGGAGTTGTGCGCAAATTCGAGCAAATAAAAACACGTCTGACCGGTGGGTGGCCAATCTCCTGCCCCTGTTTTTTACCCAGGCAAACAGTCCCCTAAGGCGTTTGGGACTGGGGAAGCGAGGAGGTTGCTCTTTCCGGCCAAAGCTGGGCGATGAGGATGGCGGCCAACATTAAGCCACTGCCCACCATTGCCCTTAGTGTCAGTATTTCCTGCAAAAAGAGCCAACCACCCAGGGCCGCAAAAGGTGCCTCCATACTCATGAGGATGGCCGCATGGGTTGGATTGGCTTTTTGCAGAGCCACGACCTGCAGCGTGTAGCCAGCGCCCACAGAAATAAAACTACTGTACAACAGGGCCAGGTAGGCGGCCCGGATGCTTTCCAGACTCATGGATTCAAACAGTGCGGCAACCACCAAACTGCACGCACCACAGATGTAGAACTGGATCATGGCCAAACGCACCGGCGAAGTGCGCGGCGAGAGATACGCCAGGGCAATCACATGCAGGGCCCAAAACAGGGCGCCAGCAAGTTCCAGTATATCGCCAAAATTGAGTTGCAGGGTTTCGTTAACACTGAGCAAATATAACCCCGCCACTGCCAGGCCCACGCCAAGCCAGGTACCGATGTTGGCACGCTTGCCCAAGAGCAAACCAAACAGCGGTATAAAGACCACATAAATTCCTGTAATGAAACCAGCCTTTCCAGCCGTAGTATAGAGTAAGCCAACCTGCTGCAGGGTAGCAGCTATAAAGAGCAGCGCACCGGCGCATCCACCGGCTATCAGCGGATTGATCGCCTTGTGACCGGGCAGGAGTGTGGCGCGCTGACTGCGCATGGCCAGGGGTAACAGGCACAGACCGCCCATTATAAAGCGGATGCCGTTGAAGGTGAAGGGTCCGACATGATCCATGCCCAGTCGCTGGGCAACAAACCCAAAACCCCAGATAAGGGCAATGAGCAAAAGTAACGCATTGGTTTGCAGTACTTCTTTATTGTTGGCCACCAGGACACCCGTATTCCAAAATATAAAAGATCAGTGGATTACCTACTGACTCCAAGGTGCAATCCTTTCTATGGCCGCTTTTCTTGGCCGTGGAAGCAAGCCTGTTTTTCATAAAAAATTCCCTATCAGACACTCCCCTTTGCACACTATCTTTTTAGGTGCCTTTTCCAGTTGCATTCCAATCACGAACCTGAAGACCAGGGGCTGGATTGGACATGGCGGCCGGGCTAAAAGCCAAAACCCCGTGGGATTGCACCCACGGGGTTTGCTTTCAAAAACGCTTACACAAGCGGATTGTTTTGTGGCTCCTCGGGAGGGACTCGAACCCCCGACAGGGTGGTTAACAGCCACCTGCTCTACCGGCTGAGCTACCGAGGAATGAATAAGAATGAAATTTACAGTATGTGCGCCCTTCAGTCAACAGGAATTTCTTCTAGCAGGGACACACCTGTTGCCAAGACAATAAAACACAAAAAGATCACAGCACCCAGACAGAAAAACAGTACAAAAACTGCTCCTTCCCTTTTCTGACCCTAACCAGTACCATGAATACGCGTGCAGACCTTTGCATTGATTGCGGTCCGACGCCGTTGGTTTAGTGAAGGTTGATAAATAAACCGCCACCATCAATGTACCGTTTTTTGTGGGTATATTCCTGTGGGTATTGTGAGTCCTCTTTCGTCGTATCCACAAAAAGGCCTGTACGTCAATAGACTTCTGGAACTCTTCAAATAAAAGAACAAAGGAAAGCCCCGAGAAACCTAATGTTTCACGGGGCTAATGTACTTCCTGGTACTTCTTTGGACGTCAATGTGGTGCGAAGAGAAGACTCGAACTAAATCTTAAACAATCAGTGTTATCAACAAGTTGCAACACATGCTTGGTTTTGATTTTTCCAAAATACCCGGTTTTGTACCCGGTTTGTGCAGACGTTAAAAAATTTGTACCGCTGATGGTGGAGGGAGGAAACACCATGCAACCGGTCATTCTTTCCTTCCAATTCTCCATGGAAGGTGACCAAATCATACCATGATATTTTCAAATACGCCCCTTCAGGGCACTGCAAAAACTGCAAAAAGGCCACCCGGCACATTCAGCCTGCTCAACTTTTCACCACAGGGGTGAAACCCCATCCCCATGACACCCTGTGGTTATGCTTCCAGGAGGTATATGTTCTTCACGCTATACGCAGAGTGGAGAGTAACTATGCACACTATGCACTTCCAGCACTTTCAAGCACTTAGGAGGCACTAATCCTGCATTCCATCCTGCATCCCATCCTGCACTATCCTGCATCGGCACCTTCTAGCTTGACCTTGTGTGTTCGAACGATTACACATTGACTATGTACACAGTCAGGCTTGACCGCGCGGCTCCGACATTTCATTTGTCTACACAGTAGGCGAACTGGTTGATGCGCCAACAGGAAGCCGACATTGTTGCTTATTCGAAGCAGGTCGGAACGGTCGCAGGTTTGGTGACTGTTTTAATTTCCTTCGTTGGAGGAAATTCGACTATGTCTTGCGGATTGACAATATCTTTTTCAGTCAGTACCCTGCCTACATAGCCAAGTGCTTTCTTGACCGCTGGTGCCTCACTCGCAAGGGTGAGGGTGGGCAAATAGAGCCATTCAGCCTTGTCAAAAGCCTTGGCTTTTTTTTGTGTGTTCATAGGCTGCAACAGCACTGCCTGGAAAAGAAGAAAGGCCCGCCTTTTACCCAGGTCAGAAGCCCGGGGTGGCGAGCCTTCCACGGACGATTCCTCATCCGTTAGGGAAAGCATAGGCGGTCAGGAGGGGGTTGTCAATTGCCGGCTACCCTCGCGCCCGTCCAGAATCCCTTAGCGCCGTCAAGAAATCCGTGTCGCCGGAAAGGTGCGTGTCATTCTCGTACCTGTCCCGCCACCCCATATTCTTGAGCCGGAAGATGTCAAAGGCTCTGCCCCTTTCGACACCTATCAATTCGTAGGCGTGCTCGATGCGGGCCTTGGCCATGGTAACGATATGGCCCAGCTCATCGTCTCGTTGCCAGTTGCACAGAGACTGCCGACTTGTATCCAATGCCAGCGCCAGGCCGGTAACACTCTGCTCTTCCTGTGGCGTGGTGGCAAAGTAGTTGTCCACCCGTCGTTTGAGTTGGCGTACCGTGTATTTCTTCTTCGTGTTCATACTTTTCCCCTTTTTATGTGTCAAACTTTGCACCCATGGCCCGGAACTCCCGCTGCCTGGTCTTCCACTGGTAATCGAGCACGCCCACCTTGCTGTCCCGAAAGTCAATCACCAGGGGCTGCTTGCCCCCCTGTGGTCGAAGAACCCGACCTACGGTCTGCTGCAGGCGGCCCTTGTACCTTACTGGGCTGGCCAGCACCAGAGCACTCAATCCTGCAGCGTCGAACCCCTCACCGATCAGTGACAGAGTGCTGAATACCACGGGCAGTTCACCGGTGCGGATCAACTCTACCATGGCCCGGCGCTTTTTTTTCGGCGTCTTGCCAGTCAAGATGGCTTCTTCACCATGGCCAGACAACTCTGCCAGGGCCTTCAGGTGTTCCACTCGGTCAGATGTAACCAGCACCTGGCCATGACCAGCCACCCGGTCAATGCACCCGGCTATTAGTCTATTCCTGCTCTCGTCTTGCACCAAGGTACTTACCAGGTCCTGGTAGTCATCCGAGTACCAGTAGTTAAAACCTGTCTCCACAGTGTGTACCTTGGGCCGCAGTACTGCCCCCACCTCATGCAGCACAGTTCTTTCAACCTTGGCGCGATGCTCACCGCAGTGCCAGGCAATGAGTTTATCCAGTCCATCCCGCCGGTATGGCGTGGCCGACAGGCCCAGCATGTAATGCGCCGGGAAGGCCCTCAGCGCCTCGCTGAACAGCGTAGATGGCACACGGTGACACTCGTCTACAACCACCTGGCCAAAGCGCTCCACAAGGCTGTCAAGCTGCTTCCTGACGGTGTTGACGATGCCGACACTTACCGGGCGGATATCAAGGTGCCCGTCACCGATCAGCCCCGCCT
>Ga0334892_1001832_pt1 | contig 16675 bp, 20 predicted proteins | sample GraSluR3_MG_4_FD_207213 | JGI IMG/M metagenome (GOLD analysis project Ga0334892, IMG submission 207213) | Sludge microbial communities from methane-producing bioreactor in Wageningen University, Netherlands - Granular Sludge_15_04-R3 | ecosystem: Engineered > Bioreactor > Anaerobic >...
ATGTAGAGAGGACGATTTGAATTATGGAAAAGTTTATCTGGGCCTTTGTTGTAGGAGGGGCCATATGTGTAATAGGACAGATTTTGATGGATGTGTTTAAGCTTACTCCCGCCCATACCATGAGTTCCTTGGTAGTTGCAGGGGCGGTGCTGGGGGGCCTGGGCCTGTATGAGCCCCTTATTGAGTTCGCCGGGGCGGGCGCTTCGGTGCCGATAAGCAGTTTCGGTAATTCCCTGGTAAAGGGTGCCCTGGCAGAATACGAGATGACCGGTATAGTGGGAGTTTTAACCGGTATATTTGAAGTTACCAGCGCCGGCATATCCGCGGCCATTATATTTGCATTTATGGCATCGCTTTTTTTCAAGCCCAAGGGTTAAATCTAAAGGAAGGAGGTGGGGTAATTGACAGTAGGTACCCAGCTGCAGCAGGCGATAGCAAGTGTCCAGAGCGCTGCAGCCAGCATGAAAACCTTTGCCGTTGAAACTGAAGACCAGCAGGCCAAACAGACCTTCCAAAGCTTGGCCCAGACCCTGGACAGCGCGGTTCAGAGCCTCAAAAGCCGGCAGCAGTATATAGAAAAACAGGAGCCCCAGTACAGGCAGCAGTAAAAATTAGGGACGGGAAACCGTCCCCTGTTGTTTTATATGGACATGCATGTAAAAATCCGGTATCATGATAGGGGAAAATACAAAGCAAATACTGGAGGGATGACCATGCAGCTTGACGAAAGGGTGGAGGGTTACAAAAGCGACCTGATAAAATCCACCCGGGAGATTATAGGTTTTAAGAGCCTTAAGGCGGAGCCGGAAGAAGGAATGCCCTTCGGCAGGGCCATAAACGATACGCTGCTTTACTACCTTGAGCTGGCCGAGAGCATGGGCTTTGAGACCAAAAACGTGGACGGATACGCAGGGCACGTTGAGTATGGGGAAGGGGAAGAGATTATAGGGGTGCTGGTACACCTTGACGTTGTTCCCGAGGGAGACGGCTGGACCTACCCGCCATATTCGGGACAAATAGTTGACAACAGAATATACGGCCGGGGCACGGTGGACGACAAGGGCCCAGCCATTTCGGTGCTGTATGCGTTAAAGGCCATTAAGGATTCCGGGGTTAAACTGGGTAAAAGGATAAGGATAATTGCCGGCCTTGACGAAGAAAGCGGGTGGGCTTGCATGGATCATTATTTCAAGCATGAAGAAAAACCCGCCGCCGGGTTTTCGCCGGATGCAGAATTCCCCATCATCTACAGCGAAAAAGGCATACTTATTTTTGGTATGGAAAAGGACTTCGCCGCATGCGGCGGCAGCGGCATCACCGTTGAAAGCATCCGGGGAGGCAACAGGCCCAATATGGTGCCGGACTATTGCGAAGCGGTTTTGAAAGGCGATGATTCAAAGGCGCTGCAGGCGGTGGAGGAAAGGCTTACAGCCTTTGCCGCAGACAATGGGTATAACATGCAGTCAGAGAGCAAAAAGGGCGGGATGGTTATAAAATCCTACGGAATTTCCGCCCACGGCAGTACTCCCGAAAAGGGTCAGAACGCAATCGCTCAGATGCTCGGCTTTCTAAACAGCATAAGCCTTGCGGAAGGAGGGACGAGGGAGTACATAAGGGACCTGGCACAGAGGATAGGTTTTGAGACCGACGGAAAATCCCTCGGGATTGATTTAGAGGACGAAATATCCGGAAGTTTGGTATTCAACCTGGGGCAGATAGAACTAGACAAAACCCGTGGAAAGGTTGTTATTAACATTAGGTATCCAATAAAATACGAGGGCGATTATATAATGGAACAGCTTAACAAAGCCCTTGGGGGCACGGGAATAACCATTTCCGGTGACGTTTATCACCAGCCCCCGCTGTATGTACCGGAAGATAATTTTATGATACAAAAGCTCAAAAAAGTATACCGGGAGATAACGGGAGAAGAGGCACGGCTGATTTCAATCGGTGGCGGTACATATGCAAGGGCCATTGACAATGCAGTGGCCTTCGGGCCACGTTTTCCCGACCAGCCCGAACTGGCCCATGAAAAGGACGAATACATTGGAATTGACCATTTGGTAACGATAACCAAAATATACGCAAAGGCCATGTATCTGCTGGCCCTGTAGCCTTAAAAAACCCATCTGCCCGATGGGTTTTTTAAGCCGGGAGAAAAAGCAAAAAAAGACCGGGTTAATCCCGATCAAATTTACCGATACAAAATATGTCAGGTGCAGTGACTATATGTCAAAAGCAAAGAATATAATGATAATTATCAAAAGCAGGAACAAAGTACCCTGACTGCCCTTGAAGAAGCTTTCAAAATCTACCATATTTCATTCACCCCCTGAAGTAGTCTGCAATATATGTTATTATTCGGGGTTGGATTTGGTGCATGTACAGCGAAAGACACAAAAAAGACAGAGAAGACAGAGGGACGGTTCTTGTGTCTGTCTAGGGAAACTCGTTGGGAGCATACCAGGAAACAGGCGGGAGAATTCCGGATGTCAAACTATGAAAGGAGAGGTGCACAATGATGAGTTTTAAACACCATATAACCTGCATAGACGCCCACACGGCGGGGGAGCCGCTGCGGATAGTCACATCAGGCTTTCCGCCCATTTACGGGGATACAATCCTTGAAAAAAGAGATTACGTGCTTAAGAACTACGACCACCTGCGAAAGATGATTATGCTGGAGCCGAGGGGCCACAGCGGTATGTACGGCTGCATAATTGTCCCGGCGGTAACAGCTGACGGTGATTTTGGCGTATTGTTTACCCACAACGAGGGTTTAAGCTCCATGTGCGGGCACGGGATTATTGGAGTGACAAAGGTTGCAGTTGAAACCGGGATGATTGTTTCCAGGGAAGGGGAAAATATCGTGAAAATAGATACTCCCGCCGGAAGGGTCACCGCCTGCGCCGATGTTATAGACGGCAAAGTTAAAAGGGTAAGGTTTCAAAACGTACCCTGTTTTGTATACAAAAAAGACATTCCCGTTAATGTGAACGGCGTTGGCGACATACCGGTGGACGTGGCATACTGCGGAGCCTTTTATGTGTACCTTGACGTGGAAAAGGTAGGCCTTGAGATAACCCCTGAAAACACCGAAAGACTGGTTGAGGTGGGCATGGAGATTAAGAACAAGGTTATGTCACGAATGGAATTCAACCACCCCACCTCCGGGGTCAACTGGCTTTACGGGACCATATTTTTCGAGGCACCGGTAAGAAAGGGCAGTAAACTAGTCACCAAAAACGTATGTATTTTTGCCGAGGGACAGGTGGACAGGTCTCCCACCGGTACCGGTACCGGCGGAAGGGTTGCACTGCACTACAGCGACGAAGAGATGAATAGGGAAGACATACTTGTAAACTACAGCATAATAGACACTCCCTTCGAAGGTAGGGTGGTGGAGGAGACCAAAGTAGGCGAGTACGATGCAGTTGTAACCGAGGTTTCGGGTACTGCGCATATAATGGGGTTCAACCAGCTGGTACTTGACCCCGAGGACCCGCTGCCGGAGGGGTTCAGGATAATAGGCAGCTGACGTAACGTTTCATTTTTATTAAAGATCTAAATATAAGAATTGGTTTCATGAAAAACGCTTATGCGAAAATGCTTTATAGGAAACTTGAGCCTCGCTTCTTGTTATAGGCATGCGCTACTTAAAGTTAATTACAGGCTTTGTATATCCAGGAGAATATATACAAAGGAGTGATTTGTATGCTGGTTTTGTCAAAGGAGGATATAAAGAAGGTATTCTCAATGAAGAATGCGATGGACGCGGCTAAAGAGGCGCTGGCAATTTATTCCCGGGGCCAAAGCGTAGTCCCTTTAAGGGTTAACCTGGATATTCCAAAGCACGGCGGCCAAAGCCTTTTTATGCCGGCTTACATAGAGGACCTGGAAGCCATCGGGATAAAGGTTATCTCGATTTTTCCCCGAAACCCCCGGCTGGGGAAACCTTCGGCTCCGGCCCAGATGGTGCTTTTGGACGGGAGAACCGGTGAGGTGACCGCAATAATAAACGGGACTTTCCTGACCCAGCTTAGAACCGGTGCCGTGCAGGGAGCGGCCACAGACATTCTGGCAAGGAAGGACGCGAAAATTGCAGCGCTGATTGGTACCGGCGGCCAGGCGGCTACGCAGCTTGAAGCCATGCTGTGCGCACGAAACCTGAAAGAGGTAAGGGTGGCAGGCAGGGATTTTGAGAAGACAAAACGGTTTTCAAAGAATATGCAAAGGCAGATGGCCGCATACGGTGCTGAAATTGTGCCGGTGGAAAGGGCTGGGCAGGCCGTTGAAGGGGCGGACATAATTACTACGGTGACAACCTCCAGCGAGCCAACCTTTGACGGCCGGCTGGTAAAGGGGGGTACCCATGTAAACGGCATTGGTTCCTATACCCCGGATGCGAGGGAGTTGGATGAAACAATAATAACAAAGGCTGACGGAATATTCTTTGACACGAAGGAAGGGGTTCTGGCCGAGGCTGGGGATATTATTATCCCGCTGAAAAAGGGTATTATATCCGAAAAGAATTTTAACGGGGAGCTTGGCCGGGTAATAACGGGCGAGATACCCGGAAGGCTCAAGGACAGCGACATAACGCTGTTTAAATGTGTCGGCATGGCAATCCTGGATTTGGTTGCCGCCCACAGGGTTTACAAAAAAGCGATGGAAAAGGGCATAGGACATCAACTGGAAATCTAGCTCCTTATTAATTGTAGGCCACCCTTAGGGATGGCCTACAAATCTCCTTTAGAATTTGTATATTACTCCATCACAGAATACCTTGTTTATTTTATTGCCTTCCATGTACAGTTGAATATCCATCCCCTTCCTTGCCTGTATATACACAGGCAGGTCCAGTTCCTTCTCGCAGTTCCCGGATAACAGCTTTAGGATAGTTGTATGGGCGTGGTTCCTTCCGCCGGCATCGCATATATTGAAAGGCATGATGCTCCTCCTTATTTACTTAATTATTTGCTGTCTTTCTTCAGTTCTTCAATATTCAGCGCCCAAAGGCCGCTGTCCGCGGTACCTATATAAAGGGTTTTGCCATCCTGGTCAAAGCATAGGTCCAGTATTCTAGTGTCTTTCATTTTTTCTCCTACCTCCAGCCAGTGACTGCCTCCGTTGAACGTATAATACAGCCCTCCGACACCGGAAGGGTATTCCCATATTCCCAAAGCCCATTCGTTAAGGCTGGCCGGGTTGAATTCAAGGCGGGTCATACCGCCCGGCAGGTAGAACTGCTGTTGGGAGGTTATTGTACCATCATGGCGTGCCGATACCACACCCTGGGCATAGGCCAGGTAGGCAGTTTCCGGGTAAAGGGGATGTATAAGAACGCCGTAGTTTGCACCGGTCTCCACCTTCGCCCAGCTTTTCCCGCCGTCGGTAGAGAAATAAGTCAGCTTATCTACAATATATATTATTTCCGGGTCCTCCGGGTGTACCGCTATTCCCCTGACGGTAATATCGGTAAGCTTTTCCCAGTCGGCACCATCGCCGGTACCCCTCCAAAGACCGCCGCCGTATTTTGATGACTGGCCTGCATAGATATCACCGGTAGAAGGGCTGGCCGCTATTATGTCAATAGGCTCGGGACTTGCCCCGATCTCAACTTCGTTCCAACTGTCGTTTTCTGTACTGTACAAATACAGTTTACCGTCAAATCCGCCGGCTACAATTAGCTCCTTGCCGTCTTTTTCCGATAAATAGAAGGTGGAGATATCGGTACCGGGATGGGCTACATTCCAGCTGCCCTCTTCCAATAGATGAAGTTTTCCATCGGACAGGGCAGATACCCTGCCGTCGCTTGCGACCTTTACCTTTTCCACACTGCCCTTTTCAAACCCAAGCTGCTTCCATTTCCAACCGGTATCATCCCGGGGATGGCCGGGGGGGTCACCCGCCGGGGGGGTATTCTGCCGGCATGCTGTAAGGGAAGTCAAGACCATAAATGCTATGAATACGAGTATCGTTTTTTTACCCAACATATTACTCACCTCCCCTTAATTTCACCATCTCGGATATAGTCACAAACCGGTAGCCCCTGTCCCTTAGGTTTTCAATAATCCCCGGAAGGGCCTCTATGGTTGCATCCCTTCCGGTATGCATGGTCACTATGGCACCGGGGTGCACCCACTGGGTTACCACCCTCTTAATGTGCTTCGCATTGTTTTGCGGGTCGGCATCGGTGGAGTTCAGTGACCACAGTACCGTCTGCAGTCCTACGTTTTGCGCTATCCTGACCATGTTGTCGTTATAGTATCCGCCGGGTGGCCTGAAAAAGGGCGCGCTTTGGCCGCCGTATTTTTCGGTGAAAAGCCGGGTGGATATAAGCTGTGCCCTAATCTCATCATCGGTAAGGGTATGGTTGTTATAGTGGTCCCAGGTGTGGTTTGCCGCCTGGTGGCCCCGATTAACAAGCTCTTTAAGAACATCGGCGTTTTGTTCTATGCTGTTGCCAATTACAAAAAAAGTGGCTTTTACATTGCATTTGTCCAGCACATCCAAAAGGGGATATACCTTGTCTCCAATATAATCGTCAAATGTAAGGGCTACCACCTTTTCCTCAGGACCTTTATCTATAACCGGCATCAGCGGCTGGGTGTCGGGTGTAAACTCCCTGAACTCAAAATCTGTCCCTCCGGTATCCACAACTTCTTTAAGTTGGTTAAGGGTGGAATATGCTCTGCCATCTATAAACACTGCATCTATTTTGTTATCATCTATATATGAATGTCCTAGGGTAGCGTCATACCTGAACACCCTTCCGAAGGATAAAGCAAAAATCCGGCTGGGTACAAGTTTTTCTTCCTGGTACCCTACCGCATTATCGGTCATTTTCATGCCGTTTATATAAAAGGAGAACCTGGGCAGCTTCCTTGAGTCTATCGATTGGCGAGTATTGCCGCCCTTGTCAATCTCTATGTTTCCCCCGTGGATTTTTACTTTGTCAAGGCTCAACAGGTTTTCCAACCTGTCCAGCGGGATATAGCCCTTTCCGAAGAAATTTACAATATCAACAAAGGCTTCCTGGTCGTCCTTAACCAGTTGAATCATTCCTAAATCGGGTACCCAGTTGACAATCCAGTTGAGGCTGTCGCTGATGGTCCTTATGGGGACATATATAATTCCATCCCAGTCATACCCGATATCCACGAATATACCGTTTACGAATACATGGTATTTTTTACTCAGCCTCTCCTGGGCAAACTTATTTCCATTCTCTATTTCACTCTGGGTCTTTGATTCGTACCAGTTGAAACGGGTACCGTTCAAGACCTCCCCCGCCTCGTCAAAAAGTCTCCGCGCGGTTATAAACCCGGCGCAGGCAGTGGTTGCTATAAGAAGGGTAATTATTATTTTTTTCATTGTCATCCCCCGGGTATGCGAATAATTCTCTTTACTGGCTTAATTCTATCTTGCTTCACTAATGAGTGTCAATGGGATAAAAACTGTGTGTCATTCCGCAAGGTCCAGGATAAACTTTTCCCGGGGTAGCAGCCGGCCAATGCTGTCAAGGGTTATATAGAACTCCCTTAATTCCTCGTCAAATGTAGAGAATGTTACCAACTGCGGGTCTTTCAAGTCATAGCGCATTTGCCCCTGGCGGTTTCCCTGCGGGTCAACAAGTTCAATATGGGGCAAAACAGTGTCCGGCCTTTCCGGGCCATCCATCGAAAACTCCAGATAAATCCTGCCTTCTTCCAACCGGGCCTTTTCCAAAATTATCTTTCCGCCGGGGAACTCTATTTCCTCGCCGGGGTATAATTCATCCCCTTCTCCAAAGCCCAGGTAAACCTTTGGCGAATTTTCCATCCATTCATAAAGATAAACCGGCGGCAGAATAAGCTCCAGGCTTTCTGCCTCCTTTTTTACCGGAGCAAACTTCAAACTGGCTTTCACCTGGCAGGGGAACTGGGTTGTGGAATATTCTCCACTCTGCACTTCCACCTCCTGCCTTGAAGTCATATCATAAAGGGCGGGACGGCTTAGCGGCGGATCCTCCGTGCGGTAGTTTATCCCGCAGCTTGACGCATACCCGGACATCAGCCCTCCGGGAGGAGGTGCTGCCAAACCCGGGGGCGGCGGAGTATCCGGCACATTTACAACCGAGGTGGGAAAGTAGGCGCTGCCCCGGCCTATGCCAATGCCGGCCACAGAGCCGTCCACCGGCCAGTCAAGGTATATTTTGAACAGGGCTTCACTGACGCCTAATACTGCCTTTTCCAGTGTTATGTCAAGACCGGGAAGTCCTTTCTTCTGATTTGGGTAGACAATCCTGGTATGCCGGACGGTTCTGACAATATCCACCGGGAAGGTGAATTCTGCCTCATTTGTTGTTTCCGTTTCTTCCATGGCCAATGACATTGTTACCTGTTGGGCCTCCAGTCCTATGGGCTCAAACTCCAGCATGAAATATCTTCCCTGCCAGCCCCTGACGCTTTTAAACTGGTACTCGTGCCCGGTTTGGTCCAACAGGTCTGCCCGGGGTATGGCCCCGATTTTATCCGAGAGACTTAAAAACAAGACGCTGCGGGTGCCGTCAAACAGGCCCTTCTCTAAGGTTACCCCGAGCCCGTCCATATCCTTTGTCTGGTTAATCTCGGTGAACAGCCCAAGCTCCTGGGCAAACCGGTAATCCGGGTGGCTCATTCCCACGTGCTTTCCCGCGGTATAAGAGGCATAGGCCAATCCCGCCCCGCCCACTACCAGTATTAGCACCGTTGCCGTCAGAGCTTTTCTTAATCTCATAAAAAGTCTGCCGCCGTTGTCCTTTTGCAGGGCGAATTTTTCGGCAGGAATCGGATCAGGCAGCGGACGGGTAAATCTGTTCCATTCATCGGTACAGCTGGTGCATCCGGCCAGATGTTCTTTAACGTATTCGGCAGTTTCTTCACTTAACAGGTTTTCCGAATACAAAGGCAGCAGCTCCCGGATAAGACTGCATTCTTTACGCTTCATTTACCATCATCCTCCTGTTCCCGGCAAATTTGCCCCAGCTTCATCTTGGCCCGGAAAAAGGTCACCCGGGCCCAGTTTGCCGTCTGACCGAAAATTACGGCGATTTCTTCATAGGACAATCCTTCGTATTCTTTAAGAATAATAACGGTTCTGCTCCTTTCAGGGATTTGGGACAGTGCTTTTCGTATCCTTTCCCGTTCTTCCTTCAGCAGCAGGGCTTCCACCGGCAGGCCCGGCGTGTTAGGCGCCGGCTCATTATCAAGCAGGGGTCCGTCCCGAACCATTTTCTTGAATTTTGCCCTTTCCCGGATAGATTTGAGATACACGTTACGGGCGATGGAATAAAGCCAGGTTTTAAGGGAGGCCTCTCCTTTAAACCGGTAAAGGGAAAGGCAGGCCTGGAAAAATGTTTCCTGGGTCAGTTCGGATGCCTCTTCCCGGCTGCCGGTCATACGTAAAAAATAGCGAAATACGGCCTCTTTATGAAGTTCATAGAGCTCTTTTATCCTTTCCATGGCTTCCCTCCACCTTATCTATTCGGTAAAGGGCAGCCAAATCCTATCTTTCAGCCGCTAAAATTTTTCTTGTATATTTTTGCAATTTGTTCCCGTCCCGTCGAAATAAGCCTTGCTGTTTCAGGGACGGATTTGTCCAAAACCACGGCAATCTGCTCATATGGGCAGCCCAATATGTCACGAAGTATAATGGTACAGCGGAGTTCGGGTGACAGGCAGAGCAAAGCTTCCTGGAGCGCATCCTCTGATTTTAAATCAAGGCTTCCGTAATATTTTAAAAAATCATTCCACGCGTGTTTTAACAAAACCAGTTTGTCTCTTTGCCCGGCCGGATGATTTAAAAGTACACTTTCCATTAATACTCCGGCAGCTTCTGTATTTCCGGACATCCGGTAACAAAAATTATATACCGTTTTAATATGCGATTTATGTAAGGCTTTCGGCTGCGGTTTTTTGGTTTGCGCAACAACCATAATTATTTCCCCCTCCGGCGGTTTACAGTACCTGCGGTATCACTATATTATTAGTACCATCAACCTCAAATTCATTACAACATAAATAGACTTTTTTTCGACTGCCGGCTGAACAACAAAAAAAGCCTGTAGTAAGGCCTATAATCCAGGCTTTTATAGTTAATACCAAAAAACCGGGAATCCGTTATTTACCGGCTGTCCCTTTTTATTTCCCGGACAGTCTGTTCCAGTTCGCGAATACTATCCTTCAGGGCATCAATCCGTTTTTCAAATCTTATAAGAAGATATATTGCAATGACGATGGGAAAGCCGATATTACCTATTAAATTGTACCATTCATACAAATTATCCATGCTATCATCCCCAATAAGCTTTTTGGTATAACCTTTTTTATGCTGTCCTTATTTATATAAAAGACAGGGAAACGGGTAAATGTAACCCAAAAAATAAAAAATCCCCGGTTCTTGGGGATTTTTTATTTTACGGTTTTTTCCGTTTTTCAAAATGTCTGTGCAGCTCCTTTCTTCCCCAATCGGTGTTCGGTTCGAAACGCTGTACTGCTTCAAACAGTTCCGTTATTAGTTCGTGCCTGGCATCTTCGCGGTATTCTATGCTCATTCTTCTGGCCATTTTCATGATAATGGGCCTGAAACGCTGGTACAGTTCTTCTAAATCCTTCGGGTTTCCGGTTTTCGCCCGTTCAATGAGTTGAGTCAGTCCCTCAGTCCTTCTCTGGTTTTTCATGAGCAGTCCATGAATCTGCGCAGCTTATCAAGTGCAATCTTTTTCGTTCGGTAAACTGTTTTACGGGATACCTGAAGCTCTTTACTCAGCTGTGATACTCTTTTCTGATTCCAAAACAGTTCAACGATTATCTCTGCTTCTTTTGGTTTCAGATTTTCCATTGCCTGGGCAAGGAGAAGCTTGTCAACTACAATACCGTCGAAACAGGCATTGCTATCGATAAGCCGATCTATTGCTTCTTCGGAATCGTTGGTGTCGTATAAAGGTTTGTTTAGAATAAGCTGTTCCTGTTCCCTTATGGCATTCCATTTACGGGCTATTCTTGCCGCCCTGCCCATTAAGCAGACATTAATATAAGCAACTGCAGCGGCGTCAGACCAGTTTTCCTCCTTTCCTTTCATTTTCGTCCCCTCCTCGTTAAATCACTATGCTTCTGTACGCCTTCTTTTTCGCCTGCAATCTTTTTTAACATAAAACTCACTAATGCCTGTACGCAAAGCACCAGTGAGCCTGGAAGAGTTATATCAGCAACCCGGCCGTCATAGCGACTCCGATGTCCGCTGTAGACCCGTGGCTTTGCGTCCCTGCCTTTCGGCAGGTTTGCCGTTACCGGATTTATTAATGTACAGATTGTGTATTTCATATTATATCATTTCCATATTGTCTGTCGCCGCATTTTTTGTGAAAACGACTTTTGTATTCACAGAAACTACCTTTGCGTTTGTCGGGATGGCATTTTGATTATCAAACCAAAAATCCACCCAGCTTGGAACCCCTGTGTTTGTGAATCTGTGTTAAAGAGAGAAGTGGCCGGAAGCTGGCCGGATGGACCACGACTTCTTCGGCAGGAATATTAAAACTGATGGGCGGGCTTGCCGTGGGAGGACAGGAGACGCTCGGGATTCTTTGACAAGGGTGCTGCTGTCATATATAATAATTACAGATAATTACAAAGATTATGCAAGCTGAACAGGCGATGGACCAAATCAGGGTTCATGGGGCCGGGCCCGAAAAGGCAACAGATGAACTTACGGCACATCTGTGGGACAGCGCTATTCCACGGATGTGCTATTTTATACCTTTATAAAATATGTTGGCGATTGGGTTAATTAAAGAGCCCCTGAGCAATATAATACCGGAGGGGTTGTTTTGATAAGAACAATAATAAAGAAATTTATCAAAAATCACCGAAATACAACAGATATACATGTAAGGGAAGCCTATGGCGTGCTGGCCGGGGTTCTCGGCATTGCATGCAACCTGATACTGTTTATTTTGAAATTGGCGGCGGGACTGTTTATAGACAGTATCGCGGTAGTCTCCGATGCCTTTAACAATTTAAGCGACCTGGGCTCATCACTGGTTGCCATATTCGGGGCAAAGCTCGGCAGCCAGCCTCCCGACAAAGAACATCCCTACGGCCATGGGAGACTTGAGTACATCGCATCCCTGGTGGTGGCTTTTATAATCTTTGGAGTAGGGCTGCAGATACTCAGGGGTTCGGTTGAGAAAATTATCGCCCCGAAAGCTGTGCTTTTTAGTCCGGTGTCGTATGCCATTCTGTTTGTTTCCATTTTGATAAAGCTATGGATGTATTCCTACAACAGGTACATTGGTAAAGTAATAAACTCGGTGGTCAACAGGGCGGTGGCACGGGACAGCCTTAACGATGCCTTTGCCACCGGTGCGGTAATCGCGGGAACAGTGCTGGGAAGGTACGTAAATTTCCCCGTCGACGGGCTGATGGGCCTAGTTATTTCTCTTCTTATAATATATACAGGGTTTGGTATTGCGAAGGATTCGGTAAACCTGCTTCTGGGGACCCCTCCCGACCCCCAGCTAGTGGAAAGCATCCGCTCGCTGGTGCTTAAGGGTAAAAATATTAAGGGGGTCCACGACCTGATAGTACACGATTACGGCCCGGGGAGGGTAATAGCATCAATACACGCCGAGGTATCTAACTCCCTCGATATTATGAACATTCATTCCGAGATAGATGAAATTGAAAAGAGAATAGAGGATCAGTTGGGAATTAATATTGTAATACACATGGACCCCGTAAAAGAGACACCGCAGAAGGCGCCTGACAATGCCGGCAGTGCGCCTGAGGATACCAAAAGGGCGGGACAAAAGGATTATTGAGAATTGGTAGGAGGAGGATTTATGGATTTCGGACAGCCTGACCGAGGCGGGACGGATTCTGACAGCCATGCGGTTAATATTCTTAATATCAGGGATCAGGCCCTTTTTCAATGGCCCAATATGAGGACAAACTGGAATTGGAACTTGCAATCGCATCCAGCACGGTACTCCAAAGATATCTGCTTGCCGGCCTTTTGGCCGCCTTTGGCCGCAAATATCCCGGTGTAACATACGCAATAAAGCAGTTTGACAGCAGGGGCGTAGTTGACGCGATAATACCGGGCGGCCTGGACTTTAGGTTCGTGGGCACCGGTAATATAATAACAGGAGAGGTTACGGATCAGGAAGAATGGGGACACACCGATTTTTGCGGTGGAAAAGGACGGGGAGAGGCTTTTATTCAGAGCGGATAATGAATAAATGCTGTCTTTGAATCTATTGGTTAATGTGGTAGAATATTTACCATAATATCTATGAGAAGACCGGCAATCCATACGGGACGGAGGTTATAAATTGAAAACGATTTATGAAGGCAAAACAAAAACGGTATTTGAGGCGGGGGACGGAAACATTCTGCTGCAGTTCAAAGATGATGTAACGGGAGAAGGGGGTGTAATAGACCCCGGTGCCAATTCCATAATAGGTAAGGTGGAGGGCAAGGGCAATGCTTCCCTAAGGCTGAGCAAATACTTCTTTGAGATTCTAAAGCGGGAGGGAATTCCCAGCCATTACATCGATGCCGATACAGGCAGCAACACCATGCTGGTGAAAAAAGCCGATACCTTCGGGGACGGGCTGGAGTTCATATGCCGCCGCCGGGCTGCCGGAAGCTTCGTAAGGCGATACGGCAGGTACATAAAGGAAGATGCACCCTTGGATTATCTGGTGGAAATTACCCTTAAGGACGATGAAAGGGGAGACCCGCTTGTCAACGAGGACAGCTTATACCAACTGGGCCTGATGAAAAAAGAAGAGATAGATGAAGCGGTGGCGCTTACAAAAAAAGTTGCGGTACTTGTTGAAAACGAGGTGAAGCGGTTCGGGCTGGAGTTTGTTGACATCAAGTTTGAATTCGGCAGGGTTGACGGCAAGATAGTCGTTATAGACGAGATTTCCGGCGATAATATGAGGGTAAGAAGGGACGGAAGGGGAATACAACAAAAGGAACTGTGCAGCATAATCTGCGGCTGAGCGGCCGGTTTTATGACTTAGAATGTGTGCCGATGTATTTAGATTTGGGAAGGGGTGGTCCATGATGCGTCCGGATAAGGTAAGGCTTACCCAGATGACAAAGAGTGCCGGGTGAGCTGCGAAACTGAGCCCCGATGCTCTGGCACAGGTTCTGTGCCAATTACCTGAATTTTATGATGAAAACCTTATAGTGGGACTTGGCACATCCGACGATGCCGCTGTCTATAGAATATGTGAGGATAAGGCGGTTATACTTACAATGGATTTCTTTACGCCTGTGGTGGACGATCCGTATACCTTCGGCATGATTGCTGCGGCAAATGCGTTAAGTGATGTGTATGCAATGGGAGGAAGGCCGGTTACCGCCATGAACATAGTATGCTTCCCCACCTGCCTGTCGGTTGATATTATGAGAGACATATTAAGGGGTGGGGCGGACAAGGTGATGGAAGCGGGTGCTGTGCTTGCCGGCGGGCACAGCATAGAAGACGACGAGCCAAAATATGGACTTTCGGTGATGGGTCTGGTTCATCCTGACAAAATTTTTACCAATACAAAGGCCAGGCCAGGGGATGTACTTATACTTACAAAACCCCTGGGTACCGGTATACTTAACACTGCGATTAAAGCGGATATGCTTGACGGCAGTGTCTATACAAAAGCGGTTGATACAATGGCCTATCTGAACGCCGATGCGTGTAATGCGGCCCTTGAAACCGGTGTTGAAGGCTGTACCGACATAACCGGTTTCGGACTTTTGGGACATGCCTGTGAAATGGCGGAGGGAAGCGGTGTAACGCTTGAGATATGGCCGGAGCAGATGCCGATTATTGAGGAAAGTATAGAGCTTGCCAGGATGGGCATTATTCCTGCCGGAGCCTATAACAACCGGGCGTTTGTAAAGGACAAGGTGAGGTTTGACAAAGAGGTCAGCCAGGAAATTAGGGATATAATGTTTGACCCGCAGACTTCCGGGGGACTTCTTATATCGGCTGCCTTTGAGCGGGCGGACGAACTAATGAGGCTTCTCAGACAAAAAAACAAGGCTTCTTTCAGCATAATCGGCAGGGTAAAGGCAAGGGAAGAATACTGCATTGAAGTAATGTGTAAAAGATAAGCTGTAGAAGCCACATGTATTATCATTGCTATTATTCCAGTTATAGAATATAATATTCAAAAAAGCAGTTAAGCATGGAGAGGTGCAATAATATGGGATATATTTCTGCAAGAGAAACCGCTGAGAAGTGGGGAATTTCTCAACGCAGAGTTGCTGTTCTTTGTAAAGAAAACAGAATACCGGGAGTACAAACTGTAGGTAATATGTGGATAATACCTGCAGATGCAAAAAAGCCAATCGACAGGCGCGGCCTTAGAAATAATAAAGTTCAAACAGCGTCAATAAAGCCTTTCGTTAAGTGGGCGGGAGGAAAGGGCCAACTCCTTGCTAATATTCGCAAAGCATATCCTGCAGGATTGGGCATAGACATAAAAAAATACGCCGAGCCCTTTGTGGGTGGAGGAGCAGTCTTGTTTGATGTCCTATCCTCATATAATCTTGATGCGGTTTATATTAGTGACATTAATGCGGAATTAATTAACACCTATCAAATAATTCGGGATGAAGTAGAAGGACTTATCAAATTGCTGTCAGAATACGAGAATGAGTATATTCCTATGGGAAATGCCCAACGAAAAGATTACTATTATGCCAAGCGCGAACGTTTTAATGAATTGAAAATCAATGGCATCAGTGCAACTAACATTGAAAGTGCAGCTATTTTCATCTTTCTTAACAGAACTTGCTTTAATGGATTGTTCCGAGTCAATCGGAAAGGACTATTTAATGTTCCCATGGGGACCTATAAGAAGCCAACTATATGCGATACTGAAAATCTGTTGCACATCTCTTATGCGCTTCAAAATGTGGAAATTGTCTGCGGTGATTATAAGAAGTCATCATATTTTATCGACAGTAATACATTTGTATATTTTGACCCCCCATACCGCCCTCTTAACACTACTTCCGGTTTTACCTCATATACCGAGGATGGATTCGACGATAAAGCACAATGTGAACTTGCCGAATATGTTAACCTGCTAACTGAGCGTGGAGCAAAGGTTGTTGTAAGCAATTCAGATCCAAAAAACGAAAACCCGGAGGATGAATTCTTTGATGAACTATATTCATCTTGTCGAATTAATCGAATCGAAGCATCAAGGATGATAAACAGTAATGCTGAGGCTCGGGGAAAAATTAGCGAATTACTGATTTGCAATTTTTAAGGAGGCAAATGAAACGAAAGCCAGTCCATGTTTGATTGATTATTTTGTTTATAACGAAATAGGCAAACAGTTTTGTAAAGAGATTTGCATTAGTTATGGTTGCACAGGCCTTGAGCCTCCCAAATCCATAAGCATAAAAGGACAAACTGGATGGACTGCTTACTCAAGGAAAAATCAGGATGGCAGTGGCTTAATGGCCTAATATAAGGGGGATTTATTTGGCGAGGAATTTTAACTTATGGCTTTCAAAATTTCGCGACAGCATTTCTGATTATGGATACTATATTGATTTCGAAAAAGTACATAGGAATGTGAATGCAATTAAAGTAGAATTGAATATTCTAAATTCATTAA
>Ga0334892_1001833_pt1 | contig 16674 bp, 11 predicted proteins | sample GraSluR3_MG_4_FD_207213 | JGI IMG/M metagenome (GOLD analysis project Ga0334892, IMG submission 207213) | Sludge microbial communities from methane-producing bioreactor in Wageningen University, Netherlands - Granular Sludge_15_04-R3 | ecosystem: Engineered > Bioreactor > Anaerobic >...
CCCATCACGATGAGGCACATTGCCGCGCGGTGGATGACCTTCGATCGTCGTCGTTTGATCATCTTCTCCTCCTTGTGAATGGACGTCAGTATAGGTGCATTCGCTCACGTGACAATCAGCAAGATGGCCGGAAGGTGGTTCCGACGCTGATATTCGATCGCCCTGCGGCGGGCCTTCCCTGAAGGTGTCGGTCATGATACAATCTTGCCTTGTGTTGATGATCCAAGAAACCCTATCGAGGCAGTCGCGTGACGCATCCAAGACAACCTGAATCAACCTATGCTATCGATCTGCAGCCCGTCGGCCGACGGGCCCTCGTTTCCGCAAGCAGCACGTTGCTTCACGCGGCACAGGATGCCGGTGTGGAGATCGCCGCTGTCTGCGGTGGCGCGGGCTCGTGTGGCAAGTGTCGCGTGCAGTGCATCACAGGCGAGCTCAGCCCACCGACCCCTGAGGAGCGGCGCTTTTTGGATGAGGATGAACTCAAGGCCGGCTATCGCTTGGCATGCCAGGCGCGGCCCCTGAGTGACGTCAAGATTAACATCCCCCCGGAGTCGCTTAGCACGCCCCAGCGCCTTCAGGTTGAGGGACAGGAGACGGAACTGACGCCGGATCCGGTCATCGATGTCGTCGATATCGAGCTGACGCCGCCCACCCTGCACGATCTCCGCGCCGACACGGTGCGCCTGACCGATGCCCTGGCAGCGATGGAGATCTCGCGCCCCTTCTTCGGACAGCCGGTGCTACGGTCGTTGGGCACCCAGTTGCGGGCCCAGGACTGGACGGCGCGCGTGGTCCTCCGCCGGCAGGAGCCCCTGTCCGGCTATCCCAAAGTCAGGCCCTGGCTGGAGGTGGTCGCAATGCTGCCGCGCCGGCGGCCTGTCGTGGGGTTGGCTGTGGATATCGGCACCACCAAGATGGCGGCCTATCTGGTCGACCTGGACACGGGACACACGCTCGCGATGGATGGCGTGATGAACCCCCAGATCGCTTACGGTGAGGACGTCGTCAGCCGGATCGCCTACGCCAATACTCATTCCGACGGACGGCAGGTACTGCAGCAGCGCCTGATCGCCGGACTGAACGACCTCATTGGAAAACTCTGCAGCGGCGCCGGGATCGATCGGGATCAGGTGGTGGATGCGGTCGTGGTGGGCAATACCGCGATTCATCATCTCTTTGCCGGGCTACCGGTGGAACAGCTGGGGGCCTCTCCTTATGTGGCGTCGGCGAGCGAGCCCCTGGACATCGATGCTGAACATCTGGGGTTGGCGCTGACGCCTGGGGCCAAGGTCTACTTGCCGCCGAACATCGCCGGTTACGTAGGCGCTGACCACGTGTCGATGTTGCTGGCGACCGAGGCCTGGCGGGCGAACACGCCGACGATCGCGCTCGACATCGGGACCAACACGGAGATCAGCCTCGCTGTCGATGGGCGGCTGCTGAGCTGCTCCTGTGCCTCGGGCCCGGCTTTCGAGGGCGCCCACATTCACGCCGGTATGCGCGCGGCGCCGGGTGCGATCGAGTATGTTCAAATCATGCGCGAGCGCGAGCCGTCCGGCGAAGGTGAAGCGACGCCGGGTCTTCGCCGGGTGCGCACCATCGGTAACCGCCCGCCGGTGGGCATCTGTGGCTCCGGCATTCTCGACGTTGTGGCGGAGTTGCGCGCAGCGGGCATCGTGGGGCCGACGGGGCGTATGAAACAGGACCACCCCTGGGTTGTCCCGTGGGAGGGAGGCGGGGCCTTCCGGCTGGTGGATCGGGCCGAGACCGGCAACGGGCATGATCTGCTCGTCACGCGGCGGGATGTCAACGAGATCCAGTTGGCCAAGGCTGCCATCCGTGCCGGCGTTGATGTCCTGCTCAATGAGGCCGGGCTGAGCTACGATCAGGTGGGTGAGTTCGTCGTGGCCGGCGCCTTCGGTACCTACCTCGACCTGAAGAGTGCACTTCGCATCGGCATGTTCCCGCCGATTCCGATTTCGCGCTTCAAGCAGGTCGGCAACGCCGCCGGGACCGGCGCACGACAGATGCTCGTCTCGGCTTCCCGGCGGCGCTTAGCCGAGACCATTAGCGAGCGGGTGCACTACATTGAGCTGACGGCGCATCCCAGCTTTGCGGATATCTATATGTCAGCGATGGTGCTTTGAGATGACGAAGACAGGTGTTGAAGAACGTCCGATTGTCGGTATTACGCTGGGCGATATCGCGGGCATCGGTCCCGAGGTCGTCGCCAAGGCACTGCGCCATCCCGAGGTCTACCGGCTCTGTCGCCCGCTGGTGATCGGAGACGCGCGTGTCGCCGAGTTGGGTGCACTCAACGTCAGCGACACGCTGCCGGCAGAGGGTGGCGCGTGGCCCAACGTCGACTGGCCCGCGGATGAGGCGTTGTTGCTCGACCTGCACAACGTGGATCCGGTTGAGGTGGCGCTCGGCGAGATCTCCCCGGTTGCTGGGCGCGCGGCCGTGGACTACGTGTTGCGCGCCGTCGAGCTGGCCCAAGCCGGCGCAATCGCTGCGGTTGCCACGGCGCCGCTGAATAAGGAGGCGATGCGCCTCGCCGGCTATGACTACATCGGCCACACGGAGATCCTGGCAGATGTCACCGGTACAGCCCGTTGCACCACGATGTTAGCCACGCCGGGGCTGCGCGTCACGCACGTCACACGCCACATCCCCTTCCGTGAGATCGCTGATCGAATCACGACCGAGCGTGTCTTGGAGACCATCGTGGTCACACACGAGGGCATGCGCGATCTGGGCTATGATCGCCCCCGGCTGGCGGTCGCCGGCCTCAACCCCCACAACGGCGAGGGGGGGATGATCGGGCGAGAGGAGATCGATGCCATCGCTCCCGCGGTGGAGGCGGCGAGGCGGATGAAGATGGAGGTCGCCGGCCCGATCCCCGCCGATTCGGTTTTCTTCCAGACCATTCGGGGTGACTATGACGTCGTGGTCACGATGTATCACGACCAGGGCCACATCGCCGTGAAAACGCACGGCTTTGAGCAATCGATCACGATCACGCTTGGCCTTCCCATCATCCGCACCTCGGCCGACCATGGTACGGCCTTCGACATTGCAGGCAAGGGCATCGCCTCTGAGGACAGTATGCTGGCTGCGATCATCGAGGCTGCACGGATCGCGCAGCGTCGTGCGGCGCGTTGACAGGTGGTGTGAGATCTCGAGCCCACTGTAAGGCATTTGTAACACACCATGCCATTGTTTTCTCTGTGATTTGACTCTAGACTAAGAGCAGGGAGAGAAGTCCACGGCGGACGTCCCTGCGTGTCGTGGGCGTCACCGTGATCGACGGGGTCTGATGAGATAGGGGTCAACGGTACTGAGATGGCGGAAGCGACGGTCGATGTCTCGGATCGCACGATCCTGATCGTGGATGACTCACCTATGAGTCTGCGTCTCCTGACGCACATGATGACGATGCACGGTTACCGGGCCGAGGCGGTGAGCGGCGGGCGCGAAGCCTTGGACTATGCCTATGCCTCGCCCCCCGATCTCGTGCTTCTGGACATCATGATGCCTGACATGGATGGCTACGAGGTCGCCGAACGCCTGAAGGCAGATGATCGGACCCGCGATATCCCCATCATCTTCATCAGTGCGCTCAATGACGACCAGAGCAAGGTCAAGGCCTTCACCGCAGGCGGCGTTGACTACGTCTCGAAGCCCCTCCACGTCAATGAGATCATCGCTCGCGTCGGCACGCATCTGCGGCTGAGAGCCGCCTCTCAGCGTCTGCAGCGTCAGTTGGTGGAGCGTGAGGAGCTCATCGTCGAGCTCGACACGCTTAACGATCAACTCAGGGAGGAGATCGAAGAGCGCGAGGCCGCGCAGGCAGCCCTGCAGCAGGCGCTGGCGGAGACGGAGGCGCTCTATCGCATCACCCGGTCGTTGATCGCCTCGGAGGATATCCCCGACATGCTGCACAGCGTGACGGAGAGTGCTGCCCAGGTGCTGCCGGCGGATCGCGTGACCGCGGTGGTGGTGGATCCGGCTGCCGAGGCGGTGACGGCCTTTGCCACCGGCGGGCCCGGTGCCGCGACCGTCGAGGAGCCCACCTTTGCCGAGGTGATGGATGGTCTGGCGGGTTGGGCTATTCAGCACGTTCAGCCGATTGTCTCCCCCAAGGGTCAGTGTGATCCGCGGGAGAGCCCTGCAGCCCGTCGTCGGCGGGAGGCGACGGCGTGCGGTGCGATCCTGGTCGCTCCTCTCTGCTTTCAGGACCGCATGATGGGCGCGATGACCGCGATTAACCGTCCCGACGGACCGGACTTCGACCAACAGGACTTGGCACAGTTGAACGCGATTGCGGGGCAAGCGTCCGTCGCGTTGGCCAATGCCCAGCTCTCGGATGAGACGGCATATCTCAAGGAGTTCAATGAGGACATCGTCCAGGGTGTTGCCGAGGCCATTCTCTTGCTCGATATTGAGGGCAAGATCACCTTCGCCAACCCGGCGGCGGTTGAGATGCTCGGCTATGCGTTTGAGGATCTGCTGGGACGTCCGTGGGCCGACCTTGTCTCCGCCGCCCCCGCTCGCGATGACGCGACCCGGTCGATAATCGAAGGCGAAGAAGCTCCTGCAGCAACGGCGCGCTTCGAGAGTGTGCTGCTGGGCAGTGAGGGACAGCTGTTGCCCGTCTTGGCGAGTATTCGTCCCCTCTATCGGGAGGAGGGTGTTCAGGGCAACCTCGTGGCCCTGACCGATATCACCGCGATCAAGGAGGCGCAGGAACAGCTGCGCCGCTACGCTTCGGATCTCGAGGCTCAGAATGCGGAGCTGAACGCCTTCGCCCACACAGTGGCCCACGACCTGCGCAGCCCGTTGACCGGTATCATCGGTTTCGCCGATCTGCTTCAAGCTGTGGTGAGGCAGCGGCAGGATGCCGAGATCGAGGGCTACGTGGAGTATCTCCTCCGCAATAGCCTCAAGATGAACAACATCATCGATGAGTTGCTCTTGCTCGCCAGCGTTCGCGAAGTGGATGAAGTGGATGTGCGTCCTCTGAACATGGGCGGTATCGTGACTGAGGCACAGCGTAGGCTTGATTTCCTGATCGACGAGTACGGGGCTGAGATCTACGCTGCTAACGGCTGGCCCGCTGCCATCGGCTATGCCCCATGGGTGGAGGAAGTGTGGGTCAACTATCTCAGCAATGCAGTGAAGTACGGGGGACGCCCGGACGATGCCATACCACCTCGTATTCACCTGGGCTTCGATGAGGCCAACGGCGATGGTCAGGTCAAGTTCTGGGTTGTCGACAATGGGGCAGGGCTGACCTCTGAGCAGCGCGAGCAGCTGTTCACGCCTTTCGAACGTTTGCACAACGTGCGTGCCGAGGGCCATGGGCTGGGGCTCTCCATCGTGCGCCGGATTCTTGAGAAATTGGGTGGCAAGGTCGGTGTTGAGAGCGCGCCGGGTGAGGGAAGTCGCTTCTATTTCACCCTGCCCCGTGCCTGAGATATCCAGGGAGGTGGATCCGTGGCGGTAAGCGATCTGGCAGGAGAACGGGTGCCCCGTGAGCTGTTGGTCAACGTCCCCCGGTTGGTGGCTTTGTACTACGTGACCCATCCCGACCCCCAAGAGCGTGGTCAGCGGGTCTCGTTTGGGACCTCGGGCCACCGCGGTTCCTCGCTGCAGCAGAGCTTCAACGAGGCTCACATCCTGGCGACAGCCCAGGCGGTCTGCGAGATCCGCAAGGAAAAAGGGGTCACCGGACCGATGTACGTGGGTATGGACACCCATGCGCTCTCCGAGCCGGCGCTCTATACCGCCGTCGAGGTCTTCGCTGCCCATGCCGTCGAGATCATGCTCCAGCAGGGCCTGGGCTACACGCCCACGCCTGCCATCTCGCACGCCATTCTCACCCACAATCGAGGACGCACGGTGGGGTTAGCCGACGGCGTCGTGATCACGCCTTCCCACAATCCCCCGAGCGATGGCGGTTTCAAGTACAATCCTCCCGAGGGCGGTCCTGCCGATGCTCAGACCACGCGCCGTATCGAGGCGCGGGCTAACGAGATCCTGGAGAACGACCTGCGGGAGGTCAAGCGCATCCCGTGGGCTCGGGCCGTGAAAGCTACCACAACGCACGACCACGACTATGTCAGCTCCTACGTCGCTGATCTGCGGTATGTCCTGGATATGGACGCCATCGCGGGCTCAGGTCTGAAGTTGGGCGTCGATCCGCTCGGGGGAGCTACCGTGGGTTTCTGGGAGCCGATCGCTGAGACCTATGGGCTTGACCTCGAACTTGTCAACCCGGCGGTCGACCCCACTTTCTCGTTCATGACCGTCGATCACGATGGACAGGTCCGGATGGATTGCTCCTCACCTTATGCGATGGCGAGCCTGATCGCGTCCTGCCGTGGCTCGGGAGGCGAGGCGCGGTTCGACATCGCCTTCGGCTCGGACCCCGATGGTGACCGGCATGGCATCGTGACGCCCGGTTTGGGTCTTCTCAATCCCAACCACTATCTGTCGGTCGCTGTATCGTACCTGTTCCGCCATCGCGATGGCTGGGGTGAGGACGTCGCGGTGGGCAAGACGCTGGTCTCGAGCTCGATCATCGACCGCGTGGTCGCCGACCTAGGACGGCGCCTGGTCGAGGTCCCGGTCGGCTTCAAGCACTTTGCCCCGGGGCTTTACGCCGGCTCCCTAGGCTTCGGCGGCGAGGAGAGCGCCGGCGCCTCGTTCCTGCGCCGGGACGGCAGCGTGTGGACCACCGATAAGGATGGGATCATTCTCAGCCTACTCGCCGCGGAGATCACCGCCACAACCGGGCGCGATCCGGGCGAGCATTACAAGGCCCTGGAGGAGCGCTTCGGGCACGCCGTCTACGCGCGCCTCGATGCTCCGGCGACCCATGCCCAGAAGGCTGTGCTGTCCGACCTCTCTCCCGAGCAGGTCACCGCCCGGTCGCTCGCGGGTGAGGAGATTGTCGCTAAGTTGACGCGCGCGCCGGGCAACGATGCCCCCATCGGTGGGCTCAAGGTCGTCACCGAGAACGGGTGGTTCGCCGCCCGTCCCTCAGGCACCGAGGAGATCTACAAGATCTATGCCGAGAGCTTCAAGGGCGAGGATCATTTACTGCGCATCCAGGAGGAGGCGCAGGCCATCGTCGCTGAGGCGTTCAGGGACGCGGGTATGTAGGGTGCTTGATCGGGCGGGGCTAAGCGTATTACTGGATCACCACGGTGACGCCGACCTCCGCCCAGTCGTAGAGCGTCTTCGCGGCAGGGATGCCCAGGATGATGCAGCCGAAGGAGGCGGGGCGACCTAGTGAGCCCTCCCAAAGCCGATTACCGCCGGCGAGGATCGGCAGCTCGTGGAAGCCGTTGAGCACGCCGCCGCCGGCGGGGTAGACCGCGATAAAGTAGGGCATCCATAGATCCCACTGTGAGGCGTACGATTCCTCGTACTTACCCAGCACCTGGAAGGTCCCTGCGTGGGTGGGTGAGTCCTTGATTCCCGTAGAGACCACCCATTCCCACAAGAGCTGCCCGCCTTCATAGACGTACGTGCGCTGCGCATCGAGGTCGACGACGATTTTCTTCCCCGGCACCGGCATGTTCGGCGTGAGGATGTCCTGCGAGGGGATGCGGATCTGCTGCCCGACGAAGAGCCGGTCGATATCGATGTCGCGGTTGGCCTCGGCGACCAGGCCCGGCGGCATGCCGAACTTCGCCGAGAGGCTCGTCATAGTATCGCCTGAGACCACAGTGTAGGTGCGCTCCGGATGCGTGAGGTAGACCCACATCGTGCTGTTGGTCTCAGGGGCCTCGAAAGAGGCAAAGATCCGACCGGCGACCTCATCGAACCGGAAGCCACGTCCATCGCCCATCCCCTCGGCGAGAGCGACGAGCGTATCGCGGATGGCATACTGGTTCACGTCAACGGCGGGTCTGCCTCCCTCACCGGGCACCAGATACAGCCACGTGGCGATCTCGTCGCGCCCCAGCGTCCAACGCAGGGTCTCCTCCGTCAGCACGTCGTAGGCCATCAACGTGATCCGGCGTGAGATGAGGGCTTCGGCGTCGTTGATCACGTTCCCGGCATCCAGCTCAGCCGGCGTGATGACCTCAAAGGAGAGGGGGACCTCGACGCGATAGGGGCTGCCGCCGACCTCCCGCAGCCGTGTCAGCGTGGTGGGGATGTCCAACACGCGCCCGGTCGTGCCCGGCACGATGATGATCTCCCCTCCCACGAGCTCGATCGTGGGGTCCTCGGGCGGCTGTGAGACCTCCTGGTCCAGCTCCACCAGCAGCGCTCGTGCGGCCTCCGTGTCGAAGAGGAAGCGTGGCGCCACGTCGTGATAGCTGAGCCAGACCTCGGCCTGAGCACGCCACGACCCGTCGCGCCCGACGGCGTAGGCGGCGCTCGCGGTGCTCTGCGTATCGACCCTCAGGCCGCCCATTGACCAGGGGTAGGCCCATCGGCGTTCGCCGTCGGTTAGGACGAGCTGTCCGACGTCCAGTTGATCGGCGACCTCATCAAGGGCGGCTGCAGCAGCTGCCGGCGACTTGCCACCCAGATCGACGCCGAGGGCGTAGACGTTGGGATAGACGTGATCTCTATAGAGGCGCGTCATCCGCTGGACGAAGACCCAACCACAGAACGCCGTCAGGCCTACCAACAGGAGGAACAGGAAGAAGGTCAGGGCCGCCGCGGCAGCCTTGTTCGCCGTGCCACCGTGAGGCGACCGTGCCTCCCCGGATGCTCGTCGGGCGTCGGCAACCTGTCGCGTCCTCGTCGAAGGGCGTTGACTAGACGTGCCTGCCACCATCTGATTCCTCCCTTGCCATCGGATCCTCGATAGTATTGTAGCTCATTTTCTGCTTATTTACCAGCGCTTTTCCCCGCTGTCGCGGAGCGCTTAGCATGGGCCTCGGCCTTCTGGTCGTGCAGGGTCAGGACCTCGCTCTGGATCCTGGCGAGGTGGTCGCCGCGCAAGGGATACCAGTGCAGGATCAGCGCACCAAGCAACATCGCGACGCCCGGGATCAGGCCCATCAATACCTTGATTCCCCAGATCGCACTGGACGGCTGGTTGAGCGTCATCTGACCCTGGTTCGCCTCGCGCGTGATGAAGTGGGTCGTCTCGAGCACGAAGGGCATCAGCGCCAAGGCCAGCGACTGGGCCGGCTTCGTGAGCAGGGCGTTGACGCCGAAGAAGGCCCCCTCGCGCCGCACGCCCGAGCGGAGCTCGTCCTCGTCCGCCACCTGCGCGAAGAGCACGTTCGTCAGGGTCTGCGGCCCTGCCAGCCCGAAACCTGCTGCGATGAGGCAGAGCGGGATCAACGGAGTGGGAACGACCATCACCAGGGTCAGCGCGACCCCCGCGATGAGCAGGAGCAGTTGCTGCGCGCCGGCGACGCCTAGCCGGCGGCGGATCAGCGTGGTCACCGGCACGCCGATGATCAGCGGGACGAAGAGGCATGCGACGAGCAGCATAGCGTTGATCTGCAGCACGTAGTCGGCTGCGTAGAAGAGGGCCCCCAGCAGCAGCGACTGCATCAGGATCGACATGAAGTTCTGGGCGACCAGGATGAGGAAGGCGCGACTGGTGAACGTGTACTTCAACGCCGGTCCGAGCTTGAGGGGCTCGTCGTCGATGTGAAACTCCGGTCGTTCCCGTACCCTGAGCGTGGTGATGATGATCATCACTGCGCTGAAGACGCCCACCACGATCATCGACACCTGGAGCGGCAAGAAGGAGGGCGACGCACCGGCCTTGGGTCGGAAGAAATCCGGCACCACAAATCCCAGAATCATGCCCAGCAGGCCGAAGAGGGACGACGAGATCTGCAGCCCATTGCGCTCGGCATCCGACTCTGTGATCTCCGGCAACAGCGCCGAATAGGCCAGTCCGATGATCGTGTAGGCTGTGTCGTAGAGCAGCATCGTCGCCAACATCCAGATGAAGATCGATGTCTGGCCCGCTCGCTGTGGGGCGAACCAGACCAGGATGAAGGTCAGCGCCAGGAAGGGCGCTGTGTAGCGCATATAGGGAATGCGGCGTCCCAGCCGCGACTTCGTGCTGTCGGTGATGTAGCCGAAGAGCGGGTCGTTGATCGCATTCCAGATGGCGTAGATCGTCGAGGCGATGGCGATCCAGCGGGCCGTCAGGCCCAGATAGTCCTGGTAGAAGATGGGGAGGAGGGCGCCGTAGGTGCCCGAGACAAAGGCGGTGCCCAGGGCAGCCACCCCCCATTGCACCTTGTAGCCCAGGCTCAATCGGGTCCGGTTCGTCGTAGATGTTGCTTGCCTTGCTGTGGTGCTCATCCGCTACCTCCTGGCTAAGGTTAGCTCCGGGATCGCATCAGTTCGCGCAGCCGGCGCCAGTTGATGATCTGAATGCCCTGGGCCTCGGTGAAGGCCCGCACCTCATCCATCATAAAGGTCTCGTACTCTGCCACACGGGCCTGCCAGCCGTGCGGCATGATCGCCCGCAGCTCTGGGGTGTCCTTGGAGGGGTGGATGATGAGATAGGTCAGGCCCGGGTTCAGGCTCTCGAGGGCTTCTTGGACCCTTTCGAGATGCGTCGCGGGCCCGTCGAACACCGGCGAGCGGACATCGTCGAACATCGGCAACCCCTGCGCCTCGAGCGTGTCGACGAGCGTCGTGAGCGTATCCGCCAGACCTGCGTCCAGCCCGTGCGCTTCGAGGATCTCCGGCGTCACGCGGACAAGGAACGGAGGGATGCCGTGGGAGAGGGCGGTCTGAATGTAGCCCTCCAGGAACGTCGGATGGAAGACTGTGCCCATGTGGGTGTCGATGTGGGTCACGTCAATGCCGGCGTCCAGCGCGCGCTGGAGTTGGGTCTCGATTTCCCGGCGCACCGCATCAGGGCGCGCGTTGGCTTGTACTGCTTCCGTCGTCGTGGGCAGATAGCCGGCCCCGTCAAGCAGGCCCGAGGCCGGATCGCAGGTCGAGAGCGGTCCCCACCGGTAACCCGACTGCCACTCGCTGGTCAGCGTGATGTGCACGCCCATATCGACGCTTGCGGCGTGCTCGGTGCAGAACTTCGCCGTCGCGGGGAACCAGGGGCAGGGTACCATCACGGATCCCGCAGAGATGACGCCGTGCTCGCTGAGGTCGGCGTACGCGGTGAGCGAGGCCTGGCACATGCCGATGTCGTCGGTGTGGATCAGCACGGCACGATCACCGGATGACAGTCCAAGCGCCCTGAGCAGGGGATTGGGGTTCATCGTGAGTCCTTTCAGGCTAGATGATGTACAGAACAGAGCCTCGCGAAGGTCGTGGGCTGTGTGTCCACGACCTTCGCGAGGTTGGCTACTTGGGTGTGCGGATCAGGGCCGCAGGCGTTGCCACGTCAGCCTGGCCTGGGCTGCCTGATAGGCCTCAAAGTACTCCATCCGGATCGTGTGCTCCCCCGGTTCAAGGCGTACGGTGGCAGATCGCGTGCCGCGCATGGGGCGCCAGCTGTTGATCACCAGCCGGTCGTTCACATAGACGCGTACACCGTCATCGGTCGTTGTCGTGACGCGATAGAGACCGCCCTCAAGGGCGAAGGTCCCCGTCCAGCGCACCGCGAACTGATCCCGCGGCAGCCCTTCCGCAGGAGCATTCCGACCCCAGTTGAAGTCGATGGCCTGATCGGTGCGGACCAGGGCCGGTGTCCCTGTCAGGTCGCGGGTTGCGAAGTACTCCCCGGTCCACGGGCCGAGCAACTGCACGGAGGACGGCCCGCCGGTCGGTGGCTGAGGCGTGGGGGCCGGCGCGGGCGCCGTGGGGAAAGCATAGGTAGGTGAGGGAGGCATCGCCTGGGCTGCTGCGGCGCTGGCGGCGTAGTCCCACCAGAACTGAACGCTGGCGGATCCCGTGGCTTCGAAGTATTCGACGCGCAGCGTGTGGCGGCCCTCCAGCCAGTGCCAGTCCTGATAGTGCCACGTCAGCTCCTGAGGCTCCCAATGGTTCAGTCGCAGGTCGACGTCGTCGATCCACAGACGGATACCGTCATCGGAGCGCGCGTTGAAGCGATAGAGCCCCGGCTTCAAGTCGATCGTGCGGATCCATTGGACTGAGAAGTTGTCGCTGGGCATCCAACTCGCCGGTGCCCCCTCGCCCCAGTTGAAGTTGATCTCCGCGTCATCGCGGATCATCGCCGGGGCGCCCCGCAGGTGGCGATTGTCATAGTAGCGCCCCTGCCAACCCCGGAAATTGTCGATGCGGTTCCACCAGACATAGATCGCTGCCTCGCCGCCATCCTCGAAGTAGTCGACGACCACCTCGTGCTGTCCGGCGGGCAGGGTGATGTCACCGAAGTGCGTGTTGGGCAGCTGTTGCTTGGTCCACGCATCGACCACTCGGTGCCCATCGACGTAGATGCGAACGCCGTCATCTGCCGAGGCATAGAAGCGGTAGGTGCCTGCCTCAAAGCCGAGGGTGCGAACCCAGCGGGCCGAGAAGCGATCCGCAGCGACGCTCGGATGTGGGCTCCCCGTGCCCCAGTTGAAGTCGATGGCCGCGTCGCGGCGACCGTGTACAGCATTGCCCGAGAGGTTCGTGTTGTTCCAGAACTGCGCCTGCCACACCTCGCTGCTCTGCAGCCGCTCCCAGCCGACCTGCAGCAGCGCCATTCCCCAGCGTTCGTAGTATTCGACACGCACACGGTTGACGCCACCCGGGATGAAGTGGTCCGTTGTGTGCCACTCCGCTGCCTGGTCGGCCCAGCGGTCGATGATCAACACATCGTTGATCCAGAGACGGAGACCGTCGTCGGAGCGGTAGGTGAAGCGGTAGGTCCCGTTCTCGAAGTAGATGTCCTGCGTGAAGCGGGCTGAGAAGCCGTCCGCGGGGATGCCGCTCCCCGGGCTGCCGGTGCCCCAATCGTGATTGAGGCTCGCCTCGTAGCGGGTGAGGGCGGGCCCTCCGCTCAGGGTCGGGTTGGTGAAGTACTCGGCATACCAGCTCCCCTGTGCGGAGACCGGCATGGCGGCGCCGGCCAGGCCCCCCAAGAGGGTGATCACCATGACGATCGCCAACTTTGCCATCATCTGCCTGCGCATACATTGACCTCCTGCTCTCGCTTTGTATCTATTATAGTGTGTTCTCTACGGCTACGGTAGGTCGTCAGTGCGCGACGCCTGTACCGACCTTGTTACGCTCGTACCTCTATAGACGTCGGTCCCCGCGACAGGGTTCCCTCGCGTTGATCTACCCTCGCTTCCGGGAAGCTCGCAGAGCCTCCCTCGCTACAGAGAGCGTGCCGGACGCCCGATCCCGCACAGCACGACGAGCCTTCGAGCTTCCCGGAAGATGGTCCCGCCGCCGTGCAACTGCCCTTCCGGGAAGCTCGCAGAGCCTTCCTCGTCACAGAGAGCGCGCCGGACGCCCGATCCCGCACAGCACGACGAGCCTTCGAGCTTCCCGGAAGATCGTTCCTCACTCCTCCGTTTTGACATGTCAGTTGTCTGACATATAATGGGGGTGGAGGCTGGTATGGACCTGGACGATCTTCCCAAGGTGCGTTCGACACGTGAACAGGTCGAGGTCGCGCTCTCCCGGCTGCTGATGCAACATCGACCGGGAGATCAACTGCCGCCGGAACCCGAGCTGGCGCAGCAGCTGGGTGTCTCCCGTCCCACCTTGCGCGACGTCCTGCGCAGCTTCGCCGAGCGCGGGCTCTTGGTTCGTCGTCAGGGCGTGGGCACCTTCGTCGCCACACGACTCCCCGTCGTGGAGGCAGGGTTGGAGGTGCTGGAGAGCCTTGAGCGCATGACGGATCGACTCGGATTGCGGACGCAGATGGCCCACCTAACGGTCACCGAGCGTCCGGCGACCGACCGGGAGCTTGCCGGTCTCGGTCGCGACGAACCCACTACGGTCTTGGTCGTCGATCGCGTAATCGGTATTGAGAACGCTCCGGCAGACGAGGGGATGAACGAACAGGCGCCGGGGAGCGTTCGCCCCATCGCCGACCTCAGGGACGTGGTCCCGACCGAGTTCCTCAGTAGGGACGATCTCGATGACGGCTTCCGCGGTTCGATCCTCGACCTCCTCCTCGCCCGCGACGCGTCGGCTCTCAGCCTCTCCAGGACGCAGATCCTGACGGAGCCGGCTGGGTTCCGGCGGGCGGCGCGTCTGGAGGTGGACGCCGCGGACCCGCTCTTGGTGTTGGTGGCGCAGCTCTACAGCTATGATGAGCGTGTGGTGGACTATTCGATCAGCGCATTCGTGCCCGGCTATGTGGAATTTCACGTGATGCGTCAGGTGCGTGCCTGACTCAGCTAACCAGGAGGTAGACCATGGCGTTTGAGCAGCGGTCAGTGGCGGCGGTGCAGGAAGCGGTGGACGCGCACCGTGACGACATCATGACCTTTATGCGTGAGTTGGTGGCGATCCCGTCGATGGATTCACAGATTCGCGAGGTCGGTGAGCGTGTCCAAGAGGAGATGGACCGGCTCGGGTTTGACGCGACCTGGTTCGACCCGATGGGTAACGTGGTGGGGCGTATCGGCGACGGCCCGCGGATCATCGTCTTCGACAGCCACATCGACACGGTGGGCATCGGCGACCCTGACGAATGGGAGTGGGATCCCTTCGTGGGCAAGGTCGAGGACGGCGTGCTCTACGCACGCGGCGCGAGCGACGAGAAGGGTAGTACCCCCGGGATGGTCTACGGTCTCGCCATCGCCAAGCGCTTGGGCTTGTTGGAGGGCTGGAGCGCCTACTACTTCGGCAATATGGAGGAGTGGTGCGACGGCATTGCCCCGCGGGCTTTTGTGGAAGAGGAGGGTATCCGCCCCGACTACGTCGTCATCGGTGAGCCCTCCAAGATGCAGGTCTACCGGGGACACAAGGGCCGCGTGGAGATGCGCGTCGTCGCCAAGGGGGTCAGCGCCCACGCTGCCAGCAACGAGTTGGGCGATAACGCGATCTACAAGCTCGTGCCGATCATCCAAGCGATCAGCGAGCTGGAGCCCGAGCTGGGCGACGATCCCTTCCTGGGCCCCGGCAAGATCACCGTGACCGATATGGAGGTCGATACCCCCAGCATCAATGCCGTGCCCAATCGTGCCACGATCTACATCGACCGTCGGCTGACCTTCGGCGAGGATCCCCTGGAGGAGATCGCGCGCGTGCGCGCGCTCATCCCTCCTCGGCAGCAGGCCTCGGGCGACGTCGTTGTGGAGCTGCTGCGCTACGATGAACCTAGCTACACGGGCCACGTCCTGGAGGTCGACAAGATCTTCCCTGCCTGGGCGATTGAGCCCGAGCACCCCTTGGTCACCGCGGGCCTGGAGGCCTGCCGCCTGATCGGACTGCCCGACCATGCGCCGGGCAAGTGGGACTTCAGCACGAACGGCATCTACTGGGCCGGGATCGCGGGCATTCCCGCCATCGGCTTCGCGCCGGGCGATGAGAAGACCGCCCATACCGTGCTCGACAGCGTCCCGCTTGACGACGTCGTCAAATCCACCGAGTTCTACGCCCTTCTCCCATCCCTCATCGCGAAATGATGATCGAAACCGGTCATCGGTTGTTACTCGTCACTCGTTACTCGTTACGTATTACTTTCCGGAGGTAAGCAATGCAGACGTTTCTTCGTGGTCGTGACCTGATTTCGGATCTGGACTTCTCGAAAGAGGAGGTGGAGACGGTCCTGGATGTCGCATGGGACCTGAAGCGCAAGCGCGCCGTCGGTGAGCCACACCCCTATCTGCGTGACAAGACGCTGGCGCTGCTCTTCTTCTTCAGCAGCACGCGCACGCGCTGCTCGTTTGAGTCGGGGATGGCGCAGTTAGGTGGGCATGCCGCCTTCATTGAATCGCGCACCACGCAGATCTCCCACGGCGATACCGCGACGGAGATCGGTCAGATCCTGGGCCGCTACTTCGACGGCATCGCCATTCGCCACTGCGATTGGGGCGACGGCAACGGCTATCTGAACGAGGTCGCCGCGGCCTCGCGTGCGCCCGTGCTCAACATGCAGTGCGACGTCTATCATCCCTTCCAGTGCCTGGCGGATCTGATGACGGTGATGGAGAAGAAGGGGCGCGACCTGCGCCGCAAGAAGATCGTCGTCTCCTGGGCCTATGCCTCCTCCTATCTCAAGCCCATCTCCGTACCGCAGTCGCTGATCCTGCAGATGCCGCGCTTCGGCATGGATGTGACCCTGGCTTACCCGGAGGAGTTCATGCTGATGCCCGACATCGTCGACGAGGCTCAGCAGCAGGCGCGCAAATACGGCACGGGCTTCGAGATCGTCCACGATATGGACCAGGGCTTCAAGGACGCCGACGTCGTCTATGCCAAGTCCTGGGGTCCGCTGCTGACGACGGACGATCCGACTGAGGGCAAGAAGCTGCAGGACAAGTATCAGGACTGGATCACCGACGCGGCGAAGATGCGCCTCGCGGCGCCGGACGCGATCTACATGCATCCGTTGCCGGCGGACCGCGACATCGAAGTCACCAGTGAGGTCATGGACGGACCGCAGTCGGTCGTCTTCGACCAGGCCGAGAACCGGCTCCACGTCCAAAAGGCGACAATGGCGTTGACGATGTGGTGAGTTCATTGATGTGGTGAGTTCATTAAGGAGGTCGCGAATGACGCCCTCGGAGATCCAGGGGGTCCGGCAGCGAGCGGTGATTGCGATCGGCGGTAACTCGCTGATCAAGGACAAGG
>Ga0334892_1001834_pt1 | contig 16669 bp, 14 predicted proteins | sample GraSluR3_MG_4_FD_207213 | JGI IMG/M metagenome (GOLD analysis project Ga0334892, IMG submission 207213) | Sludge microbial communities from methane-producing bioreactor in Wageningen University, Netherlands - Granular Sludge_15_04-R3 | ecosystem: Engineered > Bioreactor > Anaerobic >...
GAGGTGGCCTTTGAGGAAGAGTTCGTGCCGTCGGTGGATGTCGAAACCGGCCGCCCCCTCGACACCAACGACGCCGCGGAGGAGCTCGTCATCAACGACGAGCATCATCTCGATCTTACCGAGGTGCTGAGGCAGTACGCCGTGATGGAGGCCGTGCGCGGCACCCTGTGCTCCGATGAATGCCGGGGGCTGTGCTCCATCTGCGGCCAGAACCTGAACGAGGGGGACTGTGGCTGTGACCGCAGCCACATCGACCCCAGGCTGGCACCGCTTCTCGCGTTACTGGGCAAGGAACAAGAGACCGACTGAACGGTCTTGAGATGGAAAGGACCCAACGATGACACCCCTACCAAAGCGACGCACGTCCAAAGCACGGTCTCGCAAGCGGCGGAGCCACATGGCCCTGCGGGCACAGAGCCTGGTGCTCTGCCCTTCATGCCGCGAGCCCAAGCTCCCTCATCACGCCTGCCCAAGCTGCGGTACCTATCGTGGCCGCGAGGTCATCGAGATCGAAGCCGAGAGCTAGTCTGACGTATGAGTAGCGGGGGCTGATGACCTGCCCTGGTCTCGCCGAGCCCCTTGTTCACTCAAGAAGGTACAGATGGACGAGGCCTACGCGCTTCCTGAGACGGACGACAAGACTGAAGCCGGGAACGAGCGGCTCGGCACTGTTCGGATCGCCCCACAGGTGCTCGCAACCATCGCACGGCTCGCCGCGCTGGAAGTCGAAGGCGTCGTGCGGATGCACCGCGACATCGGCGAGGATGTAGACCGCCTCTTCAAGGGGCTAGCTGGCGGCGAGGGTGTTAGCGTCGACGTGATCGATGATGCGGTTACCGTCAACCTTTCGCTAGTCGGCGCTCCCGATGTGAACCTCTACCGCGCCGGGCGCAAGGTTCAGGCGCGTGTGGCTCGCGCGATCACCGACATGGTGGGCATGCCCGTGCTCGCCGTGAACGTCCACTTTGTCGAGATCGACCTGCCCGCCGAACAATAGATTACCAGCGGAGGCAGAGTTTGAAGCCCAGGCGAAAGGCGCGCATCGTGGCCTTTCAGGCCCTCTTTGAGGTCGACGAGGCCGGCCACGATCCAGTGGCGAGCCTTGAGCATCGCATGGAAGAAAACCCGATCCTCGATGACCACCGCGCCTTCTGCCGATCGCTCTACTATGGCACCCTCCGCAACCTCGCACCCCTCGACCAAGCTATCCAGCAGATTGCGCCCGAATGGCCCCTGGCGCAGATGGCACCCGTCGATCGTAACATTCTGAGGCTGGCGGCCTATGAGCTGCTAGCCGATGAATCGACGCCATCCAAAGTGACCATCAACGAGGCCGTTGAGTTGGCCAAGCTGTTCGGAAGCGACAGCTCGGCACGCTTTGTCAACGGTGTCCTCGGCACCCTTTTCGCAATGCGAGACCAAGTGGCCCCAACGCTGTTAGCGCCCAACGCAAACGCGCTCGAACCGCACGAGCATGACGGCGTCACGGCCAGCTCGCAAGGAGGATGAGAGCGACGTATGGGCTTTATGGGAATCGGAACTGGAGAGCTAATCGTCATCTTGGCCCTCGTTGCGCTGGTCGTCGGCCCGGACAAGATGGTCAAGTTCGCTCGCGACGCCGGTCGACTGCTTGCCAAGATACGCCAGGAGACCGACGGGATCCGCGGCGAGTTTGCCGATGCCCTGGATCTCGACGTCGATGACACCATCGATGAGATCAAGCAGATAGGCCAGGAAGCTCAAGAGATCAAGTCCGAGCTCGAGGGCGCGTTCGATATCACCGGCAAGGCCAAGCCCAAGCCACGGGCCGAGCGCCCCTCCCCCAGCGCCAGGCCTCTCCCCGCGACGCCAGAGCCCGAGCCACAGCCTACATTCAGACCGGCCGACCAGGAATCTCCCGACGCCGAGCCGGTCGAACTGCGAGGGACGGAACTCGTCCCCGCCGACGAAGAGGCCGCCGAGCCATTGGCCCTCGGCGGCGTGAACACCGTTGATGACGAATCCTCCAAACCCGCTGACGACGATGACGCGCAGAGAGAGGATCAGGGGTAGCGGCGATGGCAATGGACAGAGAGCAAACCATCCTCGAGCATCTCACCGAACTCCGCGAGCGCCTGATCAAGTGCTTTATCGCTCTCATGGTCGGCACCATTGTGGCCATGTTCTTTGTGGAACCCTCGCTCAGACTGCTCACCCGGCCGCTGGGCGACACCATACCGCAGACGCTCGCCCCCACCGAGTCGCTCTCCGTTTACTTTCGGATCGCCTTTATCGAGGGCGTCGCCCTAGCCATGCCGGTGCTGGTCTATCAGATCGTGGCGTACCTCCTACCCGGCCTCTTGCCTGAGGAGCGGCAGTATCTCTACCTGCTGATACCTGGCGTGACCATCTCGTTCATCCTCGGAGCCGTGTTCTGTGTGATGATAATGCTGCCCGCGGCTATCAATTTCATGCAGGGATTCCTGGAGACCGTTGTCGAGAACCGCTGGTCGCTGGACTATTACATCTCCTTCATTACGCGCGTGATGTTCGCCATGGGCATTGTCTTTCAAACGCCCCTGATACTTTTGTTCCTTTCCAAGCTGGGCCTCGTCAACGCCAAGCAACTGGGCGGCTTTCGCAAATACGCCGTGTTGCTCACCTCTATAGTGGCTGCCGTCATCACGCCGACTCCCGACCCGCTCAACATGATGCTGGTGATGGTACCGCTCTACCTCTTGTACGAGGTGGGGATCCTGCTCGTCTGGGTCACCGGCAGCAAGAAAAAGACGCAGAGCGAGGCCGAATCCGCCTAGCGCTCGGGCTGGGGCCACGCGGCACCGTTTCCGTATTGGCCTTCAGAACGTCTTGGTGATCTCTCGGAGCACGCTGGTGGCGTAAGACCCTGGCGGAAGCTCAAAGCTCACGACCACGCCCTGGTCCCAGCTCACAGTCGCCTCTTTCAGCGGCGCACGGAACGGCCGCCGACCTCCTGGCGATAGCGAGCCAAAACGCGCGAGTTCGATCCCCTCGTCCGCCAAGAGGGCGCGCTCGCGAGCCCCGGGCTCGCTCCTTCCCAGGCGCACCTTGGGCCCATACAGCGGACCCGACGGGCTGATCTCGAGAACGTCGGCGCGAGGCTGCTCCCGTGCAGGATCCTGCACCTCAAAGAACGCCCCATTCACATGCTTGATGGCCAGGTCTCCGCGTTCCAGCACGCCGATGGACGGCATCCGCGCGGCCAGTAGGCAGTTGAATAGGTAGGCCTGATAAGCCGAGATCAGGAACCGTCGCAGACCGCGCGGAAGAGCCCGCATAGCGTCGTCCGCTCGGCCAGTGGAGATCAGCCGCTGCAGAACCCGCCGCTCGATGGCCAGGTGCCGCGGCCACGCCCCCAGCGCCGCCTCCCAATCACCTCGCGCAAACAGGGACCGGGCCTCAGCGCTGGCCAGATCGCCTTTGACCTCGCCCAGGTAGCACGCCAAGAAACCATCGACGTTGCCCGTTACCAGCAGCCGCCCCAGTTCGTGGTTCTGCCCCGTGGCCCCGAACCGTTGGTAACCAAAGCCGTTGGGCGCCCCGCGCTGCGCCAGCTCGTCCATGATCGTCTCTGCATGCGACAGAGCCTCACGCTCCACACCACGGATGCGAATCCGGAAGCGGTTGGCCGCCAGATGACCGATCTTGAGGCGATTGCGATGCCGCTCCGCCCAAAGCACCTTGACGCCGTCGAGCTCCAAGTTACGCAACTGCTCGGGCGCCACCCCGTGAACCGACAAGGTCTGCCGCGCCACAGCTTGGGCATCCTTGAGTCCAGCGCTGCTGAACCGGCTGGCGGACACGCCGGTCACACCCGCTAGACGCTGGATCGCCGCAGCGGTGGGGATGCCTCGCTTCTCGATGGCAAAGAGCGTATGCTCGCCGTGCCCTGTGGGCAGGTACAGCGGCACCTCCTCCACCTCGAAATCCTCGGGCGCCTCTCGCAGCCTACCGCCAATGCCCGGCTGAGAGGTCAGGTACGGCACCTGTCCAGCCGGCTCTATGCCCTGGTGTTCGTTCTCCAGAACACACCTCCCCACACGCGAAACAGGAGATGCACGAATGCATCTCCTGTCATCATAGCACGTACCAGTTTGCGAACCCACTAGAGATAGGCCAACACCTCGGTGGCGTGGTCGTCGGGCTTGACCTTGGGGAACGCCTTGAGAATGCGCCCGTCCTCGCCCACCACAAAGGTGGAACGAATGATACCCTCGTACGTGCGCCCATACATCCTTTTCTCGCCCCATGCGCCGTAGGCCTCGGCCACGCGATGATCCGTGTCGCTCAGCAAGTAAAAGGGCAAGCCATGCTTGACGCGAAAGCTCTGATGCGACTTCGCATCGTCAGGGCTGATGCCGATGACCGTGGCCCCCTTGGCCATGAACAGGCTGTTGGCATCGCGAAAGCTGCACGCCTCCTTGGTGCAGCCTGGCGTGTCATCCTTGGGGTAAAAGTAGACCACGACCTTGCCACCACGAAAAGAGCTCAACGTTACGTCCTCGCCCTCATCGGAAACCAGTGTAAAGTCAGGAGCCAGATCGCCTTCCTTGAGCACAATGACCTCCTCAGACAGACTTATCAACCTTTGTTGATAACAATACTATAGTACTGGGTGCCTGTCAACCGCTCTCGATCGAAAAAACGTCTTGACTCCGAACAAATGTTCCGCTACAATAGGTTCAGGCTAGCACCAGCGAGGAGGCCGCCATGCCCAAGCGCCACGAGTTGTCCAAGCGTCAGCGGCGCATTCTGCGCGCCATTCGCGATTTCGTGGACGAAAACGGCTACCCGCCCAGCATCCGCCAGTTGTGCGAACTAGCGGACATCTCCTCCACTTCGGTAGCCAGCTACAACCTCGATATCCTCCAGCGTGAGGGCTATATCACCCGAGATCCCGAGGTCTCCCGTGGCATTCGGCTGGTCGAGGAGATGGCGCCGAGCTCGCGCCGAGGCGATCAGATCGCGGTGCCGCTGTTGGGCGTGATCGCCGCTGGCGAGCCGATCCCCGTCCCGGATTCCGACTTTTCGCAAGCTGATTACGAGATGGTCGACCTGGCAAAGGATCTGGTGCCCGATACGGACGGTATCTACGCCCTTGAGGTGCGCGGCACCTCGATGATTGACGCCCTTATCGGCGATGGCGACATCGTGCTAATGCGGCACCAAACCAACGCCCGCAACGGCGAGACCGTCGCCGCCTGGCTAAAGGACGAAAAGGCCACCACGCTCAAGACGCTCTACTGGGAACAGAACGGCACGGTGGCGCGATTGCAGCCGGCCAACCCGACCATGGAGCCGATCTATGTGCACGCTCGTGACCTGGAGATCCAGGGCCGCATCATCGGCGTCATCCGCAAGCTCGGCTAACTAGCCGTCGTTGCATCAGCTCCAGTGAACAATCAGGTTGCCTGGTCCCAGTAGGTCGTTTAGGGATCGCTCCAGGTCCGTCGTGTAGGCCACTTTGCGATCCGGGAACCCCATCCGCACGTGGCCCTGGCCTGCTACCAGCCTGAAGACAAAGGGCGTATCGCCCTGGTGGTGGCCCAGCAGGTCCAGCGCTCGCGACGCCAACGTACCGAGCGGTTCCCTACCGTCTTCCAAGGGAATGCGTACCTCGATAGACCGTGGTTTGGCGTGCCTGGGCGCCTTGCGAGGCGCGTCCTTGGGCGGCTCGTACGCCACGATCTGATCAGCAATGAGCTTGGCGCGCTCGTCTCGATCGTCCACCCGTCCGGTGACCATCAACACCCGCTGCTCGTGCAAGAGCCCGTTGGCCTCTTCGTAGATGCGGGGAAAGACCACCATCTCGATGACGCCCGAGAGATCCTCTAGCGTCACAAAGCCCATGCGGTTGCCTTTGCGGGTCATGATCTCTCGCGACTCGCTGACCACGCCCGCCACCGTGAGAATCTCGCCCGTCAGCGCGGTGGTGATCTCGCCCAGCTCGGTAAGGCGCTCGTCGCTGCAGGTGGAGAGCACGTCCAGCGGATGCGAAGAGACATAGACGCCAAGCAGCTCGCGCTCATCGGCCAGGCGCTGTTTTTCCGATAGGGGGCGATACTCCTGAGGCAACAGATGGCCTCCCCCCATGCCGGTGCCCAAACCATCGCCACCGAGGTCGAACAGGGTCGTCTGCCCCACGGCGGCATCGCGCTGGACACGGGCGCTCTCGGCCATCATGCTATCGATGCCCACCAGCAACGCCCCCCTGTCCCCCAGCTCGTCCAGGGCGCCAGCCCGGATCAATGCGTCCAAGGCGCGCCGGTTGACCTTGCGCAAGTCCACCCGCTTGACCAGGTCATCGATATCCGCATACGGCTCATCGCCTCGTGCCTGGACGATCTCCTGCGCCGGCCCATCGCCACAGTTCTTGATGGCGCCCAGCCCGAAACGGATGGCTAGGCTGGAGGCCTCGGCCAAATCACAGGCGACGACCGCCCCGCTCTCGTCGATCGGCTCGATAACGAAATCCACGCCCGAGCGGTTCACGCTGGGCCCCAAGAGGCGGATCCCCTGTCGCCGGCACTCGGCGGCCAGCACGGCCACCTTTTCCATATTCCCGCGCTCCACCGATAGCAGAGCGCACATGAATTGGGACGGATAGTGGGCCTTCAGGTAGGCCGTCTGGACCGTGATGACCGCATAGGCCGCCCCATGAGACTTGTTAAAGCCATAGTTCGCGAATCGCTCGATATCGGCAAAGATGGTCTCTGCCGCCTCACGCGGGACTCCATGAGCAACCGCGCCCTTGATAAAGTTGGCGTGCTGCTCGTCGAGGTCTTTTTTCTTTTTCTTTCCCACCGCCCGGCGCATCAGATCGGCCTCGGCCGCCGTATAGCCGGCCAGTTCCTGGGCGATGCGGATGATCTGCTCCTGGTAGACGATGATTCCATAGGTGTCGCGCAAGATCGGCTCCAGCGACGGATGGTCGTAGGTCACATCCTCCCGGCCGTACTTGCGATCGATATACGACCCGATATAGTCCATCGGACCTGGGCGGAACAGCGCAATCACCGCCATAATGTCGCGGAACTCGCTAGGCTGCATATCACGCAGGGTGCGCCGCATCCCCTCACTTTCCACCTGAAAGACGCCCGTCACATCGCCTGAGCAGAGCAACGCGTAGGTCTCGGGGTCATCCAGCGGGATCCCGTCCGGGTCGAGGGTGATGCCCTCCGTCTGCTCGATCCAGCGGAACGTGCGGTCGAGCACCGTGAGCGTCGAGAGTCCGAGCACATCCAGCTTGAGCAGACCAATGGCCTCGACGTCCTCCATACAGAACTGGGAGACGAGGCCGTCCCCGTGAGGCGCCGGGCGCAGCGGGGTGTAACTGACCAGGGGCTTGTCGGCGATCAGAATGCCGGCCGCGTGCGTCGAAAAGTTGCGGGCGACGCCCTGCACCTGAATCGCAAAGTCGAGCAGTTCGCGGATATCGCGGCGGCTGGCGCGCAGATCCCGCAGCTCAGTCACCGCCTCCAGGGCGCTCTCAATGCGCTGCTTGGGGCCTTCGGGGATCAGCTTGGCCACATAGTCGACCTCGGCAAGATCCAGCCCCATGGCGCGGCCCACATCGCGGATGGCGGCCCGCGCCCCCAGCGTGGTGAACGTCGCGATCTGCGCCGTCTTGTCCTCGCCATAGCGCCGAACGAGGTATTCGATGACCTCGCCGCGCCGGTCCTCGGGATAATCCAGGTCGATATCGGGCATGTTCACACGCCCAGGGTTCAGGAACCGCTCAAAGATCAGGTCCAGGCCCAGGGGCTCCAGGCTCGTGATCCCCAGGGAATAGGACACCAGGCTGCCAGGGCCCGACCCTCGCCCCGGACCCACCAGCATCTTGGCCTCGTTCTTGGCCCACTTGACCAGATCCCAGTTGATCAGGAAATAGTCGTCAAATCCCATCGAGTGGATCACCGAGAGCTCATGCTCCAGGCGCTCACGGATGGTCGGCGTGATCTCGCCATAGTAACGCCGCAGGCCCTCCTCGCAGAGATCGCGCAAGAACGTCTCGCTGGTATGCCCCTCGGGAACCTCAAAAACGGGCAGATGGTACCCCTCCTGCTCGATGGCATAGTTGCAGAGGTCGGCCACCATGGCCGTGTTCTCGATGGCCTCGCGATACTCGGGAAGAGCGGCCACCATCTCTTCATAGGAGCGAAGGTGATAGTCGTCGCCAGACATGCGCATACGGTCCGGATCGCTGAGGGTGGTCTGGGTCTGGATGGCCAGCAACAGATCCTGGGCAGCCGCATCCTCTTTTCGGGCATAATGCACGTCGTTGGTGGCGATGCACTTGAGGCCGAACTCGCGAGCCAAGGCGACCAACTGCTCGTTGATGCCGCGTAGCTCGGGAATGCCATCATGCTGCTGCAGCTCGACAAAGTAGCGGTCCGGCCCAAACAGATCCCGGTAGAAGGCCAATGCCTCGCGTGCGCCGTCCACATTGCCCTGCAGCAGCTTGGCGGGCACCTCGCCGGAAAGGCAGGCGCTGGTGCATACCAGCCCCTCGGCATACTCGGCCAGGGTCTGTCGATCGATACGAGGCCGATAGTACATGCCCTCGGTGGAAGCCAAGGTCACCAGCTTTAGCAGGTTCTCATAGCCGCCCTGGTTCATCGCCAGCAACACGAGGTGGTAGGCGTCGCGATCCACGCCCGGCTCGCGGTGCTGCATGCTCCGGGGCGCCTGGTAGAGCTCACACCCGAGAATCGGCTTGATCCCCTGCTCGGCGGCCGCCTGGCAGAACGACACCGCGGCATACATGCAACCGTGGTCGGTCAATGCCAGAGCGCTCTGGCCCAGTTCGGCCGCTCGTTTGCACAGCGCCTTGGGGCTCGCCAGACCATCCAAAAGGGAAAACTCGCTATGCACATGCAGATGGACAAAGGAACTCACACAATCCTCCCAGAAGAACCAGACAGCTAGGGGCCAGAGAATCAGGCCGGACGCGCAGCGCGAGGAGCCCGGCGCGACCACAGCATAGACGGATGGGGCGCAGGCTGCAAGCCTCTCCCGCCGAGAAATAGCGCCGAATGTCTACGCGCCACATCGGGTGGCCAGTCGGTGCTCCCGGCTGGGGGATGGAGACAAGTCGGCTGCCGAGATCTCTTGCCACCGTCCGGCGCGACAACACCTCCTGGCACCGGATTCCCCGGAGCAGGAGGTGTTGTGAGTGTCACGCCAAGCCACCCTCGAGACTTGAACTCGAAACCTGGCGCTTACGAAGCGTCTGCTCTGCCGATTGAGCTAGGGTGGCACGCCACGCCCGAGGGCGCAGAGTGGAGCCAGTATAGCGGCCCGGCGCGCCACCGTCAAATCGCGAGCAGATCAGGCGAATAGGCCATCCCGTAAGCCGCGCAGGTAGGCCACGCTCTCCAGCGTGCTGGAGGCATAATCGGCCTTGCCCTCGTACTCGCTGACCACGCCGCCTTTGTAGCCGCGATCGGCCAGCGCCCGTAGCAGGCCCTTGAGGTTGATCTCGCCCCGGCCGGCGGGAACCAGATCCACCTGGCCATCGACCAGGTTGAGGTCTTTGACATGGACGCTATAGATGCGCGGGAGCAACGCGTCGATAAAGCGCTGGGTATCGGCCAAGCTGTGGCCGGCCCAGCAGAAATTGCCCGTGTCGAGGGTCACACCCAACTGCAGGGAGCCCACATCCTCCAAGATGCGCCCGATCAGATCGCCGTCGTTCATCAGGCGGCCGTGGTTCTCGATGGCCATCACCAGATCCCAGCCCGCGATGCGCTCGCACACGGCGGCAAAACCCTTGACGACCCAGGGGTAGAACTCGAGCGCCGAGTGCCCCTCTTTGACATCGCCCACAAACGCGCGAACGACGGGCACGCCCAACGTGCGGGCCAACTTGCAGTAGCCAAAGAGCTGATCCACCTGCTCTTGCAGATCGTCCTCGGTGAGGACGGCAAAATCGCAATAGCCGCCCAAGCTGGTCACCCGCAGGCCGGCCTCCGCGATGGACGCCATCACCTCGCCGTGGTCGACGTCGCCTTGCCAGAGGCCCTGGTGGATCGTCGGCCTCCCGTTCAGTTCGATGGTCTCGCAACCAAAGGCCACGGCGGCCTCCAGCACCTTGGGCAGCGGCTCCGACCCCATGCCCAAGCTGGTCATTCCGATATACATGCGATTACCTCCATGTCTCGGTCAGTTCTCCAGGCACCTGTTGCAGCACCTGGCTCCACAGGGGCACGACTCCCCCATCCAGTGTCGCTGCTCCGTCACGTTCGGATCCATCCACTCCTTGCAGGTCCCAAGGATTCGTCCACGGCCGAAAACGGCGCACACGCGGCTGCGCTGGCACTCGCCAACGTCTCAGGCCAGGTACAGCTTGAGCGTCTGCACCTGGTGGGGCGCCAGGGCCACCCGCACCTCGTTGCCGTTCGTAGGCAGCGCGCTCCCATCCTCCTCCAGCGGATTGACGGCCTCGCAGCGGGTCACATCCCATGGGCACGCCAGCACGGCCTCGGTTGGCTGCCCATGCATCTCCGCCACACGGAGAACCACGGCGCTGGAGCCATCCTCGGCCATCTTGAGGGCCGTCACCATGACGCTGGATGGCTCGCACGTCACCATCGGCGTACCGGGAACGACGGTCCCCGTGTGCGCTGTGGTCACGGCCGCCACCAAGCCCTGGTTGAACTCGGCGCCGCGGCGGTCGCTGGCGGCCTCGCGCCAATCGCCCATATGAGGATAGATGGCATAGCCGAAGGTATGTTCGCCTACATCCGGCACATTGTCTGGCTCGTAGGACGAGCGCAACAGCGTGATCCCCAACGTCGTGCCCTGGGCCGAGTGACCATACTTGCTGTCGTTGAGCAGGGTCAGGCCGTACTCGCCATCGGAGATATCGGCCCAGCGCAGAGCGGGCACCTCGTCGCCGGTAGCGTTGCGCGCTAGGCCGGCGTAGGCCACCTCAAAGGTCGCCTCGCTCGGCCCGAGGTGAGGCTTGAAGGTGGCACGCAGCATGGGCGCGTCCACATCCTTGCCGCCGCGCTCGCGCCAATCCACCCAGCTATCTACGTCGATGCGGCGTAGCCCCACGTAGAGACGGTACCGCTGCACAATGGTGGATTCGCGAAAGCGTCGCCGCACCTCGACGGTGGCGCGCACCGGGCCGCGCTCGGTCACGCGCACCTCGGCCCCTCGCAGCAGGCTATCCACCCGGGTGATATCGCCGATATTCCAAGCCGACATGGGGTGCGGCTCTTCCCAGCACACCTGCAGCCGGTTGATCAGGCCGGCGTTCTGCTTGCGCTCCACGCCGCGCCAGGTGCTCATGGTATCGACCACCCGCTCGTTCTCCAGATCGACCAGGCTGTCGATGGCGCCCGAGCTCGAGTGCACGTGGAAACTCAGGATGCCGTTGCCGATGGTCCCGTCGTCACGTACCATCACGCCGGCGGACGCAGGCCTATCGCTCGGCCGGAACACGCGGCAGCCCAGGGCGGGTAACGCCTCGGCCACAAAGAGCAGGTGCTCGCCATCCACCTGAACCGGCACGACCGCGCCCCGATCGTCGACCAGCGCCGAGGGGACGCCGTCAAGCGCTGCCAACGGCAAACACACCAGATCGGTGCGCTCCCACGCCAGTGGGTTCCAAACCACGATGCGCTGTCCCTCGCCAGAGCCCGTGTCTACGACACCGGCGAGCGCTTGGGCCGCCTCGTTGGCCATCTGGTCGGCATCGGCCACGACGCCATCTAGGAGCTCTACCGCGTCATCATAGGTCGCCCCGATGGAGCAGCCGCAGATGATATCATGAAACTGGTGGAACAGCGTCGTCTTCCAGGCCTTGGCCAGATCCGCAGCACGATAAGGCAGAACGGCCTGGGTTGCCGCCAGAGTCTGCAGGCTCTCGGCGGTCAGCAGAGCCGTCTCGCTGCGACGGTTGCCCGCCTTGATATCGCCGTGGCTGGTGTAGCAGCCCTCAAAGGTAGTATTCAGCTCGCCCTGGATCACGGGCAGCTCGACACCGGCCCGCTCGACGGCGCTGTAGAACGCCTCCAGCGTGCTCATCTGTGCCCGCGGCAGGAACGGCGTCTCGTCCAGCCGCAGGGCCGCCTCGATGTCGCGGGCGGTGGCGCCACCGCCGTGGTCGCCCACGCCATAGAGGTACAGCCCGCGCCGCAGGCCATAGCGCTGAGCCAGGTCCAGAGTTGGGGCAAGAACGCTCTCGGGCGTAACGACGCCGTTGTATCCCAGCGGGTCGTTGAACGCCAGCGCCCGCGATCCGTCGATCCCCTCCCACCAAAAGAGGGGCTCGCCGCGCCCCGCCCGGCAGAAATAGTAGCGATCCACGCCGACCTGCCGCAAGAGCTGCGGCAGCGTGCCCACATGGCCGAACGTATCGGGCTCCCAGCAGATGCGCGGCTCCAGGCCGAACGTCTCGCGCACATAGCGTCGAGTGTGCAGCAGGTGGCGCGCCAGCGACTCGCCCAGCGCCATGTTGAGGTCGCCCTCCACCCAAGTGTTGGCCGTCACCTCCCAGCGCCCCTCGGCCACGCGCCGCTTGACCGCATCGAGCACCTCTGGCGCGCTCTCGGCGATAGCCTCATAGGTGGACGCCTGGCTCTGGGAAAAGTGAAAAGCGGGATAGCGCTCCATCAACCCATCGGCGGCCTCGAAATCGCGCCGGATGACATCCACGGTCTCATCCCACGTCCAGAGCCAGTTCATGTCGATATGCGAATGGCCCACCAGATGGGTCACATAGCTCTTGGCGGCATCCTCCATCGGGGCCAGGCGTGCCAGCGCTCGTTGGCAGCTAGCCCGCCAAGCATCCCAGTTGGCGGCCGCCAAGGCGTCCAGACTCAGGGCCGCCGCGGCCTCGTCCCAGGCGCGTTGCCAGCTTTCGTTCGCGTCGGCGCTCTCAAAAGCCAGATAGTGGGTGAAGCGGATCTGCCCCGCTAGCACCTCCAGCTCCCGCAGCGCATCGGCCAGCGAGCTCACCCACGCCCCACTGGGCAGGAACAGCCCGAACCCATCGCCGCCAAAGGCGTGCACGGCGATCTGGATCTCTTGCCCAGGGCGATAGGCGTCACAGACCACCAGCGGCACCGCGCGCGTGTCCAGCCACGAAGGCTCGGCTCGCCGCAGTTCGCCATCGACATAGACCTCGCTGTGGATCGGCACGATGAACGGCAGCTCGACGCTGGCCCCCGCCGTCTCGATGCCAGCCACCGTATCCTCAAAACGCAGCTTGCGGCGCAACCAGACCTCGCCGGCCGCGCCGGCCCAGGTGGCGCCGGGCTGGGCCAGCTCCCAATCGGTGTCGTCAAAAGCCGGGGCGGCAGCGCCGGCCGCCGCGCCTTGGTGAAAGCGCCAGTCGGGCAGCGACTGGGCTCCCTCCAGCTCTTGCTTGATCGAGCTGATCGCGTCCAGGATCTTGTCAAGCATCCTCAGAACCCCCATGGTTGCAGCGTCAGCCGTTGTAGGCATCCACCAGTGGCCGCAGCGTCCGCAGAGCGATGGCCAAGCCCTCGTCCCAACGTTCCTTGAGATACTCGCCGTCCTCATGCTCGACGGCCACGTCGCCCGCGTACCCCACCTGCTCGAGGGCATCGAAAATGCGTTGCCAGGGTAGCTCGCCCAATCCGGGCAGCACAAAGCGCCACCACCCATTGCCATGCACGCCCGCCTTGGCGAGCTGCACGCGGTTGATGGCGATATCCTTGGCGTGCATGTGATGGATCCGCTCGCCATAGTCCTGAATCGCTTGCACATAGTCGATCTCTTGCCAGGCGAGGTGCGAGGGATCGTACTCGAGCCCGAGGCTCGGCGTGGGAACCGCATCGATGAGCATATCCCACAGCTCCGGCGTGGTGGCCAGGTTGGTCCAGCGATAGGGGCCATGCCCGCACACGCTGCCCGGCCAGGGCTCCAGCGCGATATTCACGCCATGGTCGGCGGCGTGCCGAGCGATGGGATCAAACCGCTCCCTGAACAGCGGCAAGTTCTCTGCCACCGTCTTGCTGTTGTCGCGGCCCGTGAGTCCCGATACGACGCCACACCCCAGCGCCTGTGCCAGCTCCACGGCGCGGCCATAGTAGCCTACCGCGGCATCCACAGGCGCCTCGATAGCGCCGCCATAAATGGCCACCGAGGTGATGGTCACGTCGTGCTCGGCCATCGCGTCCTTGAGCTGCGGCAGGGCATCCATAGCGGCGTCCAGCGTGGAGCCGCCCAACCAACCCACGGCCGCCTCGAGCCCATCATAGCCCAGCCGGCGGGCCCGCGCGATGTTCTCGACGCTGAGCGGCATCAAAAATCCTAGCTTCATGGTGAGATCTCTCCCCTAGAGATGAACTGACGTCACGCCGATTCTACCGTGGGTAGAGGCCCTGTCAACGCCTACGGCGCCCCAGACAGCACAACGCCCCTGAGCGGTTCTGCTCAGGGGCATACAAATGCGCGGAATGCGACGAGCTACTCGGCGGCCTCGGCCTCTTCAGCGGCCCCTTCTTCGGACTCGGCCTCCTCACCCTCGGCGGCCTCGCCCTCAGCGCCCAGGATCTCGAGCTCCTCGGCCTCTTCCTCTTCCTCTTCCATGCGCGGCGCGGCCACGTGGATCACGTCCATATCGGGATCCGCCAGCACCTCGACGCCCGCGGGGATCGGAAGATCAGCCACCACAATGCTATCGCCGAAATTCTCCAAGCCACTGATATCCACCGTGATCTCGGTGGGCATGTCGCCGGGGAGACACTCGACTTCCAGAGTCTCCAGCGTCTGCACAACGGTGCCACCCATCTCGACCACCGGCGCCACGCCTACCTGCACCAGAGGGATCTCGGTGGAGACCTTCTGGTCAGCCACCACCGCGTAAAAATCCACGTGCAACAGGTTGTAGGTCACCGGATCTCGCTGGATATCGCGGATCAGCACAGTGTGTGGCGTTGCGTTGCCAGCCACATCCAGGGTGATCAGCCGGTTATACCCCGCCTCGGCGACCGTCTGGATGGTCGCATCGGCTTCGAGATGCAAGTTTTCCGCGGCAACAGCGGGGCCATACACCACCGCTGGAAGTCTTCCCTCTCGGCGCAAAGCCCGCGCCGTCCGCGACAGGTCGCGCTTGGCAGCCGCAAGATACAGATCCTTCGCCATCGTCTATTGACCCCCAGTAACTGATCCGCATCGCCAGCGCAGGCCGCCGCGATGGTCTTTCTCATGCAACCTCAACAGTATACCGACGGCTCACAATAGGGTCAAATCTCGCCTGTGGCCGCGGTCGCGCTCACGTCCCAACGCGCGCCGCCACCATTTCCAGCCAATCCATGGCGTTGCGGGTGATGCGCATGGCCTCCCGCACATTGGCATCGCTGGGATACAGACCGCGATGCACCACGTCGTTGCGCAAGGCTAGCAGGTCATAGAACGCGTGCCAAAGCTCGTGGTTGTCCTTCCGCAGGCTATAGCCCGTGTAGGTGCGCAGGAGGCTATCAAGCTTGGATGCCAACCCCTTGCCAGCCAACGTGGCATCGATCTCGCGGTCGCTGCGCCCATGCACCTTCATCCGTGCCGTCAGCAGGCTGGCCGCCGCTGCCTCCAGAGCGCTGTAGCAGGTTGCCACCGCCTGCCTGGCAAACCGCTGCGCCAACGCCCGTTCAGCCTCCAGCAGGAGATCTTCGGCCAGGCTGCCGCCGCCCGTCCCCGCCAGATGCTCGCGCAGCTCTGCATACCAGAGATCATCACGTTCGACCAGATCGAACGACTCGGTCTCGCGAGCCTGTTGCTCGGCCACGATCCCCTCGACAGGGTCATGCCGCAGAACGGCGCCATTGTCGTCGCGAATGGTGATCTCGATGTCCTCACGGGTTAGGTCGAGAAGCTGATACAGATGTGCCCTTCGCCGGACCGCCGCGATAATCGTGTTGCAGGCGCGCATAGCCCGCCCCCCGAACCGCTCCATCCGTTGATCCATCTCTTGCAGATCGGCGCGCATCCTAGCGCGAGGCAGCGGCTCAACCACCGTCGCCATCGAGCTGATCGATCCCAGGGCCGCGACGTTCCGCCCAAAGACGACCTGGAGCAAGAACGGGTGGTCGTACCAAGTATAGCTGGTGAAACGGTCATCGATGCGCCCCTGAGGCAGACTCTGGGCCAGCTCGGGACGGGATGTCACCGAGAGAAAGGGGTTGAACCGTTGGTCGGCAACGCGAACCACCACCTGCTCATCGCCGATGGCGACAGGATAATCCCCACCGCGCATCCCAAACGGCAGGCTGGCGAACGCCACCAGATGGCTCACATCATCCCCCTAACGCTCCGATGCCGTCTCCAACCCAATGCCGCGAATTGCGCCAGAAATCCACCAATTAGGGCCCAAACTGTGGTACAATGCCGGTGTTGGGTCTCGTTTGGCAGCCATCCCCCCGCGAATCCCGCGGCAGCCAGGCGAGACCCCTTTGCATTGCCCGTCAACGCCCTAGAGCGCAGCCACCATGTCATGGTTCAGGAGGCGCCTGCCCCCTGCCTCGGTCTCAAAGCTGCGCACGAACCGAAAACCCAGCTTTTCATAGACGCGCCGCGCACGCGGATTCTCGTCCATGACCCCGCCCATCAGGATGACGTGCGACAGGCCCAACGACCGCGCAGCAGCCAACACATGCTGGCCCATGGAGCTGCCGAGGCC
>Ga0334892_1001843_pt1 | contig 16602 bp, 10 predicted proteins | sample GraSluR3_MG_4_FD_207213 | JGI IMG/M metagenome (GOLD analysis project Ga0334892, IMG submission 207213) | Sludge microbial communities from methane-producing bioreactor in Wageningen University, Netherlands - Granular Sludge_15_04-R3 | ecosystem: Engineered > Bioreactor > Anaerobic >...
AATTCAATATATGAAACCGATTCTCCTCCGATTTGTGCTATTTCATAATATTTCCTTGCTTTCCTCTGGCTTCCCCCTCCACTGCCAAAGAAATCACTGACCACAAAAATGAGAAGGGCTACACCAATAACTACGGCAACAAGCCAGCCTGCCTTTTCACGTAACGTCTGAAGTACTGACATTTATTGATTGTGTTAAGATTAATATTACTCTGCGTAAACAGGCGACAAATATAACAAATTTCATCATAAAAAAGCCCCAGGTTCTTTAATTGAAATGAGATGTCATTCTGAAGAAGTATAACTGGCTTACATAACTAAATTAAAGTAACCGATTGTTGCCTTGATAAAAATGGGGTAGTAGTCGAGGAAATGATAAAAAGAAGCTAATATACCCCTGGTAAGAGGGGGGAGTAAATAGAAAAAAACAAAAAAAGAAGAAATAAATAACCGATAAACAGGGGGTGTATATCATTAAATAGTTATTTTTGCTCAAAAAAACAGTTCCTATGTCACAGTTACGTTTTTCAGCTTTGAATGAGGTACTCAACAGGGTTCCCGTAGTGGTATCAAGACCTGAAGGTGATATCTCTGATTGTTTTGGAGCCGATGTCTTTGATCTCCGCAAAATGGAGAAGTACCTTCCTCATGAGGCCTACAGTGCGGTTAAGCAGGCAATTATAGAAGGTACCATCATAAGTCGCCAGATAGCAGACCAGGTTGCGACCGGATTGAAAGCCTGGGCAATTGAAAAGGGAGTAACTCATTATACCCATTGGTTTCATCCTCTGACTGATTCAACAGCTGAAAAGCATGATGCTTTCATCGAGTCTGGTGAAAACGGCAGGCTGCTGGAGTCGTTTTCAGGAAACCTTCTGGTTCAGCAGGAACCCGACGCCTCAAGCTTTCCGAGCGGAGGCATAAGAAATACTTTTGAAGCCAGAGGATATACAGCCTGGGATGTCTCCTCTCCTGCTTTCATACTGGACAATACTCTGTGTATTCCAACCATATTTGTCTCTTATACGGGTGAGGCTCTTGATTATAAGACGCCACTCCTTAAGGCCCTTTCATCTCTCGACAAGGCCGCGGTAGCGGTTTGCCGCTATTTTGACCGTGATGTCAGCAAGGTAATTGCCACCCTGGGTGTCGAGCAGGAGTATTTCCTGCTTGATGAGGCGCTCTATTATGCAAGACCCGATGTAGTGCTGGCTGACCGTACATTGATGGGGCACCAGTCGGCTAAGGATCAGCAACTGGCTGACCATTACTTCGGATCTATACCGGAGAGGGTAATGGCTTTTATGAAGGACTTTGAATATCAGGCTTACAGGCTTGGCATACCGGTAAAGACAAGGCATAATGAGGTGGCTCCGAATCAGTTCGAGTGTGCTCCCCTTTATGAAGAGGCTAACCTGGCTGTTGATCATAACCAGTTGTTGATGGACATAATGAAAAGAGTGGCCAGGCGTCATAAGTTCAGAGTTTTGTTTCATGAAAAGCCCTTTGCCGGAATTAATGGTTCGGGCAAACATTGTAACTGGTCGCTCGAAACCAATACAGGAGTGAATCTTTTGTCGCCTGGAAAAAACCCGAAGTCAAACCTGCAATTCCTGACATTCCTTGTAAATGTACTGAAAGCCGTTAACGATCACAGCGACCTTCTTAGGGCCAGCATAATAAATGAAACAAACTCTTACAGGCTCGGGGGGCATGAAGCTCCACCTGCAATTATCTCTGTATTCCTTGGTAGTTATCTTACCGGAATGCTCGAATCGATGGCAAGCAAGATAACCGACCGGAAGATGAGTCCCTCGCTGAAAACCGAGCTAAAGCTGGGAATAGGTAAGATACCCGAGATACTGCTTGATAATACCGATCGTAACCGGACCTCTCCGTTTGCGTTTACAGGCAACAGGTTTGAATTCAGGGCTGTCGGGTCTTCTGCGAATTGCAGTGCCGCAATGATTGTGCTGAATGCAGCTCTGGCCAGCCAGCTTGTTGCTTTCAGAAAGGAAGTTGACTTGCTGGTCAAGAAGGGCAGGAAGAAGGATGAAGCCATATTCTTTATATTGAAAAAATATATTCTGGAAACGGAAAGGATAAGATTCGAGGGCGATGGCTACAGTGCTGCATGGCAGGAAGAGGCTGTTGCCAGGGGACTTTCCGGACTGGTAAGCGTGCCCGGATCAGTAAGAAGCTACCTGGAGAAGGGCTCGAGGGAGATGCTGGTATCAACAGGTGTGTTCTCGGAAAAAGAACTGGAGAGCCGGGTGGAAGTCGAATACGAAAAGTTTGTGAAGAAGGTCCAGATAGAGGCGCGGGTGCTGGGTGACCTTGCCATAAATCACATTGTGCCGGTGGCAGTAAAGTATATGTCGGTTCTGATTGAGAATGTAAAGGGTTTGAGAGAGATTTTCAACGAGATTGAGTATGAAAGGCTTGCGGGTTCCCGCAAGGAGCTGATAGTTAACACTTCTGACAGTATAACCACAATAAAGAGGCTGGTAAACGAGATGATTGAAGAGAGGAAGAAGGCAAATATTATTGAAAATTTGTATGAAAAGGCTCTGGCATATGAGACAAACGTTAAACCTTACCTTCAGGAAATAAGGTATCATATAGACAAGCTGGAGCAGATTGTTGACAATGAAATGTGGCCTCTTCCCAAATATCGTGAACTGTTGTTTACAAGGTAGAAGATAATGCCCTGGAAGCTGCCGTCGGTTTTGACTGCCATACTTTCTTATTAAAATAAAAGGGGAGAAAGGGCGTTTACATTTTAAACAATAGTTACATTTGTGCAAAGCCGCAGAAGACTTTACATGAAGAGATTATCTTTCATTTTGATTATTATGATAGCGCTGCCCCTTCTATTGTCGGCGCAAAAGAGGAAGACTGAAAGAGCTGATGAAGCTTTTGAAGCGGGTGAGTATTACGAGGCTATCGATTTTTACAAGGATGCATTTACCAGGTCTAAGGACAGAGAGGTAAAGGCCAGGATGGTTTTTATGGTGGCCGAGTGTTACCGTATAGTTAACGATTCACGCAGTGCAGAAACCTGGTACAGAAGAGCAGTACGAACCCAGGGTGTTACCCCCGAAGCACAGTACAGACTTGCCGAAACCATGAAGAAGAACGGCAAGTATGAGCAGGCCATCGATGAATTCAGGAAATACAGGCAGACAGTACCAAATGATCCTAGAGCCGATCTGGCCATCAGATCTTGTGAGCTCTCCCTGGAATGGCTTGAAAATCCTGAAGCTTACGAGGTGGAAGAGATGAGAGACCTCAATTCCAGAGATGCAGACTTCAGTCCTGCCTTTGCAAGAGATGATCATGGTATGGTATATTTTACTTCTGCCAGGGCTGATGCTGCCGGTAACAGAAAGCATGGAGCCACGGGTCAGGGCTTTACGGATATTTTTGAAAGCAGGCTTGACAAGAAGGACAAATGGAGTACTCCGGTTCCTGTCGAGGGAATCAATACGGAGGCCGAGGAGGGTACCCCATCGTTGTCATTTGACTTCCGGGAACTCTATTTTACACGTTGTGAGGAGGGTAGGAGAGAGCAAAGGGGATGCGTTATTATGTACTCCCAGATGACCGGTACCAGCTGGTCAACCCCAAGGAAGCTGGATATACTTTCAGATTCACTTGTTGCAGCCCACCCTGCAATATCACCCGATGGTCTGACTCTTTACTTTGTTTCCGAACTGCCGGGAGGATACGGGGGAAAGGATATCTATTACGTTACACGCGAATCTGTCTCGGCGAGTTGGTCGAAACCGGTTAACCTCGGTTCCGACATAAATACAGGTGGTGATGAAATGTTTCCCAACGTTCGTGATGACGGGACGCTCTATTTCTCATCAGACGGTCATCTGGGCATGGGGGGACTTGATATCTTCAAGGCGGTTCAGCAACCTGACGGCAGGTGGATAATTACAAATATGCGGCCTCCTGTCAACAGTTCTGCTGACGACTTCGGGATTGTCTTTGAGAGGGGTTCGGAGAAAGGTCTTTTCAGTTCATCGCGCAAGGGCAGGGGAAATGATGAGTTGTACTCTTTTGTTATGCCTCCGCTTACATTCAGTATAACAGGCCTCGTAAAGGACGAAAAAACAGGGACTCCGGTAACCGGTTCAGTGGTCCAGCTTATTGCCAGCGATGGTACCAACTTTCAGTCTACTACAGGTAATAACGGTGACTTCAGGTTCTCGCTCAGGCCTGACGTTGATTATATTTTCCTTGCCACCAAAGAGGGCTACCTCAACGGCAAGGCACGGGAAACAACCCGGGGACAGGAGAAGAGCAGGGAGTTCCTGACGACAATACTGATGACACCAATCGACAAGCCTATTGAGTTGCCGAATATCTTCTATGATTTCAACAGATGGGACCTCAGGCCTGAGTCAATGGTGTCGCTCGATAAGCTTACTGAAACCCTGATGGACAATCCGAATGTCACGATTGAACTGATGTCACATACAGACTCCCGTGATACAGAAGAGTATAATATGACTCTCTCTCAGCGACGGGCACAGTCGGTAGTTGATTATCTCATAGAAAAGGGTATTGAGCCTGACAGGCTTTCACCAAAGGGTTATGGCGAGTCATCACCAAAGGTCGTCGATGATGAAATAGCTGCCCAGTATCCGTTCCTCAGTACAGGCGTTGTCCTTACAGAGCAGTTCATCTCTCTCCTTGAGACCGAGGAACAGAAGGAGATTGCCCATCAGATCAACAGGCGCACCGAATTCAGAGTCCTAAGGACAGATTATAAACAATAAACGGTATACGGTTAATGGTGAGTGGTATACGGTTATAGGTCATTATGGCATTAAACCCTATACGCCCTTTACGCCCTTTACGCCTTTTACGTCCTTTACGCCCTTTACCTAATATTTGAATTCCCCGTATTCTGATTTGATAGTGAGCTTTTTCGCTGCGGTTGCTTCGCATCGGCCGATAATCTGTGCTCCGACGCCAAGTGATTCTGCTATCTCAATAATGCGCGCTGCAGCTTTTTCGCTGGTATAGATCTCAAATCTGTGTCCCATATTGAAAACCTTGTACATCTCCTGCCAGGGTGTTCCCGACTGCTCCTGAATTATTCTGAAAAGAGGCGGCACCGGAAAGAGGTTGTCCTTGATAACATGAAGTCGTTCGATGAAGTTAAGCACCTTTGTCTGCGCACCGCCCGAGCAGTGAACCATGCCGTGAATTTCATCACGCATCTCGCGCAGTACCGGAATAATCACCGGTGCATAGGTACGTGTGGGGGAGAGCACCATCTTCCCGGCTGTGAGTCCGGTTTCAGGTATTATGTCGGTGAGCCGGTAGCTTCCGGTATACACCAGGTCCGGCGGCACCATTGGGTCGAAGCTCTCCGGAAAGGCTTTTGCGAGGTATGAGCCAAACATGTCATGGCGGGCTGATGTGAGTCCGTTGCTGCCCATGCCTGAGTTGTACTCTTTCTCCCATGAGGCCTGACCAAACGATGCAAGACCAACTATGACATCGGCGGCAGCAATGCGGTCGTTGGAGATTACATCACTGCGTTTCATCCTCGCCGTTACCGTTGAATCGACGATGATGGTCCTTACCAGGTCACCTACGTCAGCCGTCTCACCGCCTGTGGAGTATATTCCCATTCCGAGTTCCCTCAGCTCTGCCAGGCAGGACTCGGTTCCCTCAATAATTGCGGCAATCACTTCGCCGGGAATAAGATTCTTGTTGCGGCCGATGGTCGATGAAAGCAGTATGTTTTCGCAGGCTCCCACGCACAGCAGATCATCAGTGTTCATCACGATGGCGTCGCGGGCTATGCCGTGCCATACCGACAGGTCGCCGGTCTCCTTCCAGTAGATGTACGCCAGCGATGACTTTGTGCCGGCTCCGTCGGCGTGCATGATATTGCACCAGTCGGGGTCGCCGCCCAGGTAATCTGGTATGATCTTGCAGAATGCCGCAGGGAAAAGTCCCTTATCAATTGAGGCAATGGCTTTGTGAACATCTTCCTTAGAGGCTGAGACGCCGCGCCCCGAGTATCTCTCTTGCTGTGTCATCGGTATAGTGTTGCTGTGCAAAGGTAGCAAAACAGGGGTATAATTGAAAACCCGGGCTTCAGTGTTAAATAATGTGAAATATAGGCAGGTGCAGTGGTAGCCAAGCCGATTGTTGCTTACTTTTAAAATCTGAATAACAACTGTTAACTTAAACTAACCTGTTTGCCATGAAAATCAGACTTTTTATCGCAGTTTTGGTAGTTGGCCTAAGCACCTTTGGTACCTTGACCGCTCAGAATTCAACCTTTAAATTCCTGTTGCCCGAGCGCACTATCGATGAGTTCATCGGAAGGGCTTCCGGCGAGACAGCACTGAATCATATTATTGAAATGGGTGCATACATCCACGACAGGCCGCTGTCAGAGTATACCGATATTCTGTTCGAATCTGACTACGTGTATAAAAAGCTGCTGGAATACAAGCTTGAAGGAGCCGAGGTAAAAAAGTATCCCGGCGGAACCACATGGGATGGTATCCGTGGTGAGCTCTGGGAAGTGAGTCCGGGCCGCTCGAAAATAGCCGATTTCATGGATGTAAACGCCATGCTCGCCTCAGGAAGCCAGACATGTGATGTTACTGCCGAGCTGGTATGGGTTGGTGACGGCCGAGCCGCCGATTTCGAAAGGGTTGATGTAACCGGTAAAATAGTAGTCACCTCGGGAAGTATTTCAGCAGCACACAGTGCAGGTTCCACAAGAGGAGCCCTGGGAACAATTTCTTTTAATTCACCGAGACCTCTGATAGCACCCCTGGCAATACCGATTACCGGCATCGGCGGACGCGGTGGCCAGACTGCCGGCTCTGCAAAGTTCGGTTTCTTTCTTTCTCCGAGGGAGGGACACCTGCTTCGTGACAGACTGATGAGGGGAGAGAAAATAACGGTACATGCCGTTGTGGAGTCGCAGACAGTACCATACAACCTTGAGGTGCCAACATGCTACATCAGCGGCAGCGACCCCAAAGCCGATGAAATCATTTTCTCAGCTCACCTCTTCGAGGGACTCGTAAAGCAGGGCGCCAACGACAATATTTCAGGCAGCGCCGCAATTCTCGAAATAGCCAGGATGCTTCGCACCATGATTGACAATGGCGTGATTGAACGTCCGAAAAGGACCATCAGGTTTATATGGGTTCCCGAGTTCTCGGGTACCGGTCCGTGGGTGAGAGAGAATAATGATATTATGGCTAAAACTTTGTGCAATATCAATCTCGATATGGTGGGTCTCTGGCTTGCACGCAGTCAGTCGTTCCTGTGCCTGCACCGGACAACCTACGGCAATCCGCACTATATCAATGATGTGATGGAGCACTATTATAACCTTGTAGGTCTGGGCAACAGGGCCGGACTGGCCATTTCGGGCCGCGGCGGCTTTTTAAAGCGTATTGTCGCACCCAGCGGGTCTGATGATCCTTTCTATTACCGTATCGATGATAACTACAGTTCATCCGACCATGAGGTCTTCAATGACTGGGGTGTCGGGGTTCCGGGAATTATGATGATTACCTGGCCTGACCATTATTACCATACCTCTGAGGATATCGCAAACAAATGCGATGCCACCCAGATGAAGAGGGTATGCTTTATCGGAGCAGCGGCAGCCTATACCATTGCCAGCGCCGATGATGCAACTGCTGCCCGTATCGCGGCAGATATTACGGGTAACGGCACCCAGCGCATAGGTAAGCAACTCGACAGGGCTGTTGATGCACTCGACAGGGCACCGGAGGCTGACTTTGCATCTGTGTACCGTCTGGGCAGGACCTACATCGAAGCCGCAGTGATAAATGAGAAGGCGACCCTGGCTTCAACACTTGAACTTGCTTCTGATAAAAGAGGCTTCAACACTTTTATCACCGAGCAGAGTGCCGCGATCGACGCTGCAGGAAAGGCTGCACTTGCCTCCTTCGAGAGTTATATGAAGAGAAGAGCCGTTGCCATTGGCCAGAAGCCGGTGGTGCTCGCGAAGCCGACTCAGCTTGAGACCAGGGCGGCAACGATGATACCGCGCGAAACACCGCTGGTTAAAGAGAGCAGTTATCGTGGCTACAGCCAGGTGCTTTCGGGTGTCGACAGTTCTGTCAGGGAGAAATACCCGATTACCGGAAGACTCAATACTCACGAGCTCAGCAGAATGTGCAACGGCGTCAACACGGCGCTCGACATCAAGAAACTGCTTGACGCTCAGATGACCTCAGGAGAGACAAACCTGCAGGATATAGTCAATTATATCGGACTGCTTTCTGAGGCAGGACTGGTAAAAGTGGAGACAGGCAGACGATAATAATATTGACAGGCATTATATCTTAAAGGTTATTAATTGCAGCTGAATTATTTGATTTTAACGGATGTGAAGCTGTAAACCAGTATACTTCTCAACTGTACGAATATTGTTGATTTATTGAGAAGAGTAAGTTCGATTAAAAAAAAAAGCATGCTGCAAAACATGTTTTTTTTTTTTGGAGTTTATGAAAATATAGTGGAAATTTGATATTGATTGTTAGTGTTTGGATTGTTTTCAATGACTTGCCAAATTGTGAAATTCAAAATTAGACCAGGTATGGATGGTGCAAGATTAGCCGTTATCAGTTTGTTACTGATAGCAATCTGTTCTACAGAGTTACTGGCGCAGCGAAGAAGAGATAATCAAAAGGTGGTTGTTTCCGAGATAATAGATATTGCTCCCTCCCTTGGCAGGGAGCAATATTGTTATGCTTCAGAATATTTCAGTGAGATAAGGTATATTGAGCTTGAGTCAACAGAGCAGTCTTTTATGCGCGGCATCAAAGACATAAAAGTTACTGAGAAGGGAATATTTATTCTGACAAATAATTACATTATTCTTCGTTTCAGTAATACCGGGAAGTTCCTGAATAAGATTGGTGCTATAGGAAGGGGCCCCGGAGAATATATTATACCGGTTCAAATCAACATACTTGATGGTACAGATATACTGACAGTACATGAGAACAATGCCGGAGCGAGAGTGCATCTTTACAGACCTGATGGTAAGTTCGTCAGATCGGTAAAATACGAATGGGTACTCAACGTTGCAGCATACAGGAACGACAGGGTCTTTTTTTGGACCAATATGCCTTATCTGACAAAAGAATACCCATATTCTCTCAGAATATCAGATTTGAATGGAAGAAACAACCTTAATCTGTTACAAAGAACCAGTAAACTGGCACCAAATCCTCTTGTGATGGCAATGTCTGAAACAAATTTCTGGAACTATGCTGATTCACTTACAGTCTGGGAGGCAAATATTGACACAGTTTACAGATACTACCCAAAGAGGGAATCAATCGAAGCAAGATTTATTCTGAAAGCTGGCAGGGATCATCTCACATGGGATAGAAGACTACGGACAGTGCAGGGAGATAACGCTGTCAGAAATAAAACAATTTACTTTATCGGTTTACTTGAAAGCCGGAGTTTAATATTCCTGACAGCACGGATGAAAGGGGAGACGAGGTACTATGTTTATACCAAAGGTACCGGTAGTGTGGTCTCTATTGCCCCTTTGTCCATTATTCCCGGGAAACTCCAATGGAATGGATTAATTAACGATCTGGATGGTGGGTACTCTTTCTGGCCGTCAGGGTTTTTTTCTGAAAATGAAGTGTTTCAAACCATTGAACCTCTTGTCTTAAAGAGCAGAATCACTAACCTCGAGACACTTCAGAAGGCAAATCTTTTGCCACCCGAGCTTAAGTTTAACAAAGTAGAATATGAGAAGCTGAAAGCCAGGATAATGGCTGCCGATGAAAACTCAAATCCATGGATAGTAGTAGCAAAACTAAAATAGACCTTAATGGGAAACCAGGTTTCCATCTGATGCTATTGGTTAATCTGCTATTACTTTTGGTATTCATCTTCTATTCAGTTTCTAATAGAAGAAGGCCTGAGACACCATCTGCAAATGAAACAGCGGATTATTATCAATACCTTATTGACGGCTTGATATTTCCAGACAGCCATGCTTTTAAGGATGTTAGAGGTGTGGTATTTGATATGGATTCTCTTTTCTTTTTAAGAAAGGAGGCTTTGGTATTATGGATAAATTCAAGAAATTGTAGTTCTTGTACAGATGAGGGTTTAAAAAGGTTTCTAAGCGAGTCCAATCCCGATCATTCGATGCAGCAGTTAATAATTGCCGGGAATTACATGCCACGTGACTTGTCTATCCTGGCTCGGGACTATGGAATCAACTTCCCGGTGTTGGTCCCGACAGGGTCAGAATCTAAGATTTATAGAGATCTTGGTGAAGTTCCGGGGCCATTGATATTCATACTTGAGAAAACCAATGGAGATTTAAGAATTAGTCATGTTCATTATATTGAGAAAGTAAACTATAATCGGTCAAGGATATACTTTTATACAATCCGGAAGAAATTTGGGAGGTCTGAAATAAATACAAGCGAGTAGAGAAATAAAAATTTTAACAAATGGTAAAACTCAATATCTCTAACTTAAGATTAACATCTATGAAAACAAGAACTTTACTTCTGGTATTACTGCTTGATGTTGCAGTAGTTGCTGTTTTGTTGGCAGGTCCAAACTACTCGCAACCCTGCATGAAACATGTGGGAGACCCGATCGAAGGTGCAATAGACGAAGGTAATATAATGTGTTACATTTATGACCCGTTTATTATTTGCCTCGATCCGGAAGACCCTGAAACCTGTGTTACCCTCTGGGAATGGGAGGAAGTAGGAATGCAGGAGAATTGTAGACCTGAGCCTGGGTGGGGTATTTATTGTCAGGCATGGGAATGTGATGAGGAATCATTTGACCCAATTTGCAGCACCAATCCTTTTCAAAATTAGATTTGGGATGGGTGGTGCAAGATTAGCCGTTATCAGTTTATTGCTGATAGTAATATGTACTGCAGAGCTGTTGGGGCAGAGACGAGGAGATAATAAAAAGGTGGTTGTTTCCGAGATAATAGATATTGCTCCCTCCCTTGGCAGGGAGCAATATTGTTATGCTTCAGAATATTTCAGTGAGATAAGGTATATTGAGCTTGAGTCAACTGAGCAGTCATTTATGCGCGGTATCAGAGACTTAAAAGTTACTGAGAAGGGAATTTTTATTCTGACAAATAATTACATTATTCTTCGTTTCAGTAATACAGGGAAATTCCTTAATAAGATTGGTGCTATAGGAAGGGGACCCGGAGAATATATTATACCGGTTAAAATCAACATACTTGATGGTACAGATATCTTAACAGTACTTGAATCGAGTTCCGGAGCAAGAGTGCATCTTTTCAGACCTGATGGAAAGCTGGTAAAGACGGTAAAATCCGATATTCCACGAGACGTTGCAGCATACAGGAACGACAGGGTCTTTTATTGGACCAATATGCCTTATCTGAAGAAAGAAGACCCATATTCTCTCAGAATAACAGATATGAATGGAAGAAAAAACCTTAATCTGTTACATAGAACGAGTATGCTCGCACCAAACCCTTTTTTGATGAAGATGTCTGAAACAAATTTCTGGGAATATGCTGATTCACTAACAGTCTGGGAGGCAAATATTGACACAGTTTATAGATTTGACCCGGTGAGGGAGTCTGTTAGTGCAAGATTTGTTCTGAAAGCAGGCAGCGATCATCTTACATGGGATAAAAGGCTAAGGACAGTACAGGGAGATAACGATGTCAGGAAGAAAACAATTTACTTTAACGATTTACTTGAAAGCCGGAGTTTAATATTCCTGACAGCGCGGATGAAAGGTGAGACAAGGTACTATGTTTATACCAAGGGTACTGGTAGTGTGGTCTCTATTGCCCCTTTGCCCATCATACCCGGGAAACTTCAATGGAATGGATTAATTAACGATCTGGATGGTGGTTACTCTTTCTGGCCGGCAGGGGTTTTTTCAGAAAATGAAGTATTCCAAACCATTGAACCTCTTGTCTTAAAGAGCAGAATCACTAACCTCGAGACACTTCAGAAGGCAAAACTTTTGCCACCCGAGCTTAAGTTTAACCAGGAAGAATATGAGAAGCTGAAAGCCAGGATAATGGCTGCTGATGAAAACTCAAATCCATGGATAGTGGTAGCAAAACTAAAATAGGCTCATTTAATTCATTAATTCAGACTGAATATCACCAGCTTCAATAGTAAGAATTTATCAAATGGTTAAGCGCTACAGGTAATTTTAGCCTTAAATATGGCTGGCTGCATAAACAGCATTCATACAATCTACTTTATTACTAATTTTGCACCGGATAAAATTCCGGTTATATGGCAAGCAATCTGATATTGGAAAAACTTGAGGGGGTTAAACGCCGCTTCACTGAAGTTGGTGAGCTACTCACCAGTCCCGACATAATGAGCGACATGAAGAGATATGTAAAGCTCAACAAGGAGTATAAGGACCTTCAACCTGTTATTGAGGCGTATGACAAGTACAGGCTTGCTATCGGCAACCTGAAGTCGGCCAAGGAGCTTCTTGCAGTAGAGAAGGACGAGGAGATGCGGGAGATGGCGAAGGCCGAGATTGAAGAACTCTCTGATAAAATTCCTGATATGGAGGAGGAGATTAAGCTGCTGCTGCTGCCCAGTGATCCTGAAGATGACAAGAATGCGATTATGGAGATCAGGGCAGGTACCGGTGGTGATGAGGCAAGCATCTTCGCAGGCGACCTCTTCAGGATGTACACCAAATTTGCCGAAATCCAGGGATGGAGGATAGACATCAATCATTATACCGAAGGAACTGCAGGGGGATACAAGGAGATTGTGCTTACCGTATCGGGTGAGGGCGTTTATGGAATACTGAAGTATGAGTCAGGCGTCCATCGCGTGCAGAGAGTTCCGCAGACAGAGACGCAGGGACGGGTACATACCTCAGCTGCGACAGTGGCCGTGCTACCTGAAGCGGGCGAGTTCGATATTGAGATCAGGAATGAGGATATAAGAAAGGATACATATTGCTCCTCCGGTCCGGGAGGCCAGTCGGTAAATACTACATACTCAGCTATAAGGCTTACTCATATTCCAACCGGAGTGGTGGTAACCTGCCAGGATGAGAAGTCTCAGATAAAGAATCTTGAGAGAGCTATGAAGGAGCTTCGAACCCGCCTTTATAACCTGGAATATCAGAAATATCTTGACGAGATCTCACACAAGCGGAAGACAATGGTGTCGACAGGTGACAGGTCGGCAAAGATCAGAACCTACAACTATCCGCAGGGTCGTATGACCGATCACCGCATTAACCTGACAATGTATAACCTGCCTTCCGTTCTTGACGGCAACATCACGGAGATAATTGATAAGCTTCAGATGGCCGAGAATGCCGAGAGACTCAAGGAGAGCGCAATCTGACAATAATGACGGCACAGCAACTTTACGAAATCATCCTAAAAAAGAGATCATTCCTTTGCGTCGGTCTTGATACCGAAACGGCAAAGATTCCTGAACACCTTCTGAAGAGCGACGACCCTGTTTTCGAGTTCAACCGCAGGATAATAGACGCTACTGCTGAATATGCAGTTGCTTTTAAACCTAATGTGGCCTTCTATGAGTGCAACGGAACCAGGGGCTGGGAGTCGCTTGCCCGTACCATCAGTTATATTAAGGAAAATCATCCTGATTGTTTTGTGATAGCCGACGCTAAACGGGGCGATATAGGCAACACCTCGAAGATGTACGCCAGGGCCTTTTTTGATGATCTTAATGCCGATGCGGTTACTGTTGCTCCATATATGGGAGAGGATTCTGTCTCACCTTTTCTGTCGTACGATGGTAAATGGGTGATACTGCTGGCACTTACCTCCAACAAGGGAGCAGATGACTTCCAGTATCACGCTGAAGACGGAGAGAGATTGTTTGAAAAGGTACTCAGGATCTCACAGAAATGGGGCAGCAGCGACAACATGATGTATGTGGTGGGAGCTACCAGGGCCGAGATGCTGAAGGAGGTGCGGGCAATAGCACCCGATCATTTTCTGCTGGTGCCAGGCATAGGAGCGCAGGGCGGCAGCCTCAGTGAGGTGGTCAGGTATGGCATGAACAGCAGGTGCGGATTGCTGGTAAACTCATCAAGGGCAATCATCTTCGCCGACAGCAGCGAAAACTTCGACAAGATTGCTGCCGAAAAAGCCAGGGAGGTACAGCAAGAGATGGCCGGTTACCTGGGGTAACGGCACCCGGCACCCGGCACCCGGCTTCAATAGCTTTACTTTACTATCTTCAGCAGTTCCTGAACTGCTCTTTCGAGTTGTTCATCACGTCCGTTGTCAATATCTCCCGGCATATTTTTAACCATCACTTCAGGTATGGTCTGGTTGTTTTCAAGCCATTCTCCCTTTTTATTCTTCGCACTTACCGGGATCGACCCCCAGGTTATCGTTCCGTTAGAAAGCAGTTCCCATCCGGCAAAACTACAGGTGCCGGGGACAGGCATACCTACCAGCAGTCCTATGCCAAGATCCTGATACCCGCATGAAAAGCAGTGACCGTCGCTGTAATTGGCTTCGTTGACAAGTGCTATTGATGGTTTAGTCCACCGTGAAACCGGTTCTCCTCCAAGGACTCTTGATTCGATAGCATATTCAATGAATTTCTCCCCGGTCAGGAACATGGTCAGATCGCCGACAAGATCTCCTCCTCCATTAAACCGTGTATCTACAACAAGTCCTTTGGTATTGGCGTATTTGCCCATTGCACGTTCGTATGTGTTGCGGTACTGGCCGTCATTCATTCCGGCAATATGAACATATCCCAGTTGCCCGTTGCTTAACCGTTCGACCTCCAGCTCGTTTTGTTTTACCCATCTGTTGTATAGAAGAGAGCCCTCTTCTCCAAGTGTGATTGGTTTAATTGTCACTTCCTCTGATTTTTTGGTTGAAGGATCGTATATCTCCAGCAGGGTGAATATGCCGGCCTTACGGTTAAGATACCTTGCATAATCGGTATCGCCAGTGATTGCCTCCCCGTCAACATGTGTGATAATCATTCCGGCCTTAGCGTTTATGTGATCCTTGTCAAGCGGACCTGCCTTTATGACTTCTGCAATCTTCAAACCATCACCGGTATGGTTATAATCAATAAATATACCCAGTGCTGCGGTTTGTGTACCACCTGGATCGACTGATCTGATACGTGCGCCACTGTGTGATACATTCAGCTCGCCAAGCATCTCTGAAAGGAGCTCTGCGAATTCTATGTCGTTGCCAACCAGACTTACCTTTGGCTGGTATTCATCCCGGAGCTTCTCCCATGGCGCACCATGATAACCTGAAATGTAGAACATCTCACTGTTACGCTTCCACACATGGTCGAACATCAATTGTCTTTCCGTATCGACATCGTACTGTAGTTCACCCCTTATTGATACCGGCTTGCTTGTGTTGGCTTTCAGGTCGATGGTTGAAATCCTGCCATCAGCCAGCATGAACAGCTTACTCATATCCTTTGTCCATTGCAGTTTTGCAGAACGGGCATTAAGGGAAATTGCCATCTTAGTCTCTCTGGTTCGCAGGTTTGTGCTCCACAGATTGAGATCCTTTTCAAACCGGGCAAGGTAGTAGAGGGTTTCTCCATCCGGCGAAAGAATAGCATCAGACAGGCTTGACGAGTGAATTGTCAGTCTTTTTTTCCTCTCATTTAGCCCCTCAAAATCTATCTTCACCAGAGTTGTGTCAGTTTTAACTTCTTCAGCTGTTTTCTTCTTCGTTTTTTCGTTAAGGGCTGCCTCTGCTTTTCTTTTCTTCTCCTCATCCCTCTTTTGTAACTCCTTCCACAGCAGGTACTCATCCTTGCTCATATTTGACTTATCCCAGCTGTCGCGGGTAAGGTAAAGTGAGTAGACATCCCTTTGCCTTGAACCGCTGTTTGCATGTGAACGAAGCCCGTGGCGATCGCTGAACCACAGAATCTGTTTTCCGCCTGCGACCCACTTTCCTCCGGAATCGCCAAAGCCGCTCTCAGTAAGATTCACCATTGGTTCCGCCCCTGAAGCATTGAGCATAACGACTTCACTTACGCCGAGTGAGGGGGTATAGGTAACAAGCAGCCACCGGCTGTCGGGACTCCACTCAAACTCCTGATCGCCATCACGCATATAGTAAAGTTTGTCAGGGCCCATAAGTTCACGTGTCTGCTTTGTTTCCAGGTTGTATACCTTCAGATGGCGACGGTTCTCAATAAATGCTATCTCCTTGCCATCAGGCGAAACCAGCGGCTGGTAGTTATCGTTGTCATTAACTATAAGAGGCTCTTCGCTGATAAGAGTTGATGCATAGAAGTACAACTCATTTTCCTTTGCTTTTGAAGCCTTGTAGATACCCCATTTTGAGTCCCTTTGACTGGCATACACCAGATCCTTCCCATTGGATGAGAAGTTCAGGAACCGTTCATGGGAAGTAGTATTTGTGATCCGTTTTGTCATCTCTCCTTCGGCTGATGTTACAAAAACCTCACCCCTTGCAATAAAGGCAATCTCTTTGCCGTCAGGTGAAACAGCCATTTCACTTAGATTACCGGTTACGGGGATTATCTGCTCGCTGTTG
>Ga0334892_1001844_pt1 | contig 16601 bp, 10 predicted proteins | sample GraSluR3_MG_4_FD_207213 | JGI IMG/M metagenome (GOLD analysis project Ga0334892, IMG submission 207213) | Sludge microbial communities from methane-producing bioreactor in Wageningen University, Netherlands - Granular Sludge_15_04-R3 | ecosystem: Engineered > Bioreactor > Anaerobic >...
AGAAGGGTACTTCTTTTTTCCGGCTTTTTTGGGGCCTTGGCATTGTTTTTCAGTCCTCGGGGGACCGGTACGTCGCTGCTGCCCTGGATTTTGTTGATTCCGGGTTTTTTGGGATACCGATTCGTCCCGTGGCCTAAAAAGCATCCAGACTCCATCCGCTACAGCCGTTTTCGTGGCGTTATCCTTCCTGATCTTCTTGGATACGGACTCACTGTCTTTTTCTTTTCCCTCGGCACAGGCATCGTCACTCAGGGGGGGCCGGTTGGAGCATTCATCGCCCTGGGTGTGATGGGAGTATTTAGCCTTTCTCTCAACGCCATCGCCGCCTGGTATGAGGCCTACGAAATTACCGTTTTGCCCGAGGGTATTTTGCGACAAACCATATTCGGGAAAGAACTGCTCCCCTTCAAAGAAATGGCAGAGGCCGGGCGGATCCGGTACACCATGCCGGGATGGATGCGATGGCTCGCCGCTGTTGCCGTTTTCGTAAACTGGCGCGCCACGGGACCGCTCCTGGTTCATTCCGGACGGCAAGATCCCGGCATATCCATCCGCATGAAAGACGGCAGATCCCGAACCATCTGGGGAACCGCCCTGCCCGGATACAGTTCGATATACGAGGCGCTCCGCAATACGGGGGTCAAAAAAATCCAGAATGCACCCTGACTCTTTTCTACGAACCCGGGAGGTGAGAAAAGGCGGACGTGATTTTTTGGTTCCATCTTTGTGCGACTATGGATTGGTGCTTCTTTGAAAAACAAAGGGAGGAAACCATGAAAACGAAAAAAATGCATTTTCTCGCCGGAATATTCGCGGCATTCATTCTCGTCGTTTTTGCCGGAACCGTCTCGGCACAGGAGCCCCCTCTCGGAATCTGCGAAACGGGAAAAACGGACACCCTGGAGATAACCGTTACAGGAGTGACAAAAGCCACGGAGTGGACAAAAACCCCGAAGGACGGCTACGAGTACGTCCTCGTGGCAATCCGTGTGACCAATATCGCTGGTGAAGAACAGGGAATCAGTGCAGGGGATTTCCAGTTCTTCAACGAAGACCTCGGCCACAAGGACGGCTATTCCAGAACAACGGGCGTCAAGGCCGACCCCAAAGTGTTTTATTCCGCCGACATCGAACCGGGGGAGACCTTCGAGGGCACCATCGTTTTCGCCATGCCAAAGGCCATGGGGCAGGTGGAAATGGAATACCGTGAAGGATACGCCCCCAAACCCCAGCTTTTTTTCGCCTTTGAAAAGTAGCGGCAAACATTCCCGGGACGGGTCTTTGAAACTGGTTTGATAGCCTTCAGGCCAGACGCCGGTCCGTCCCGGCTGTTTTTCCTGAAACAGCCCTTTTCGAACCAGATCACAGGCCCCGAAATAATCGCAAAATCCCCGCACCGGGAAATGTCCTATTGCCTCACGTAAAAATCTATACGAAACGGTAACGTTGCCTCACGAAGGAAACTAGACGAAAGATGGTTCTCTATCTGCAGCCTTCCTTGCTTCCTTGGTCGCCTCATCTACACAGGAAGACTCCAGCAGCCTTTTATATGGCGTCTTGGGCTTATCATAATGCTTTACGATCTTAGGGCCTATCCGTTCCTTCGATACCAGTTTAGCCGAGGGCTGGAAGAAATTCACGTACAATCTGAGCACATCGTAGAGGTCATTCATGATGCACACCTCTTCTTCCGTATCATACCTTGCATACCCGACGGCTCTTCTGGCAACGGCCCAGTTCTTCTGCTCCACGAAGCAGTTGTCGTTTTTCCTTGGCGGCCTCGAACGGGTGAAGGTGATGTCTTCGTCCTGGCAATAATCGTACAGATGATGGTTGGTAAAGGCCGAGTCATTGTCCGAGTCCAGGCCGAGCAGCGGGAAGGGCAATCTGTTTCGAATCAGTCAACGTCGGTGAGATTCAGGGTCAAGGCATATTCGCCGCTGGGGTTGCCTCCCTCGTGGGCGACCATGTCCATCTCCATGAAGCCCGGCCTGGCATCGTCCCAGTCGGCGAACGTCCGCACAGGGATCTTCTGCTTCAAAAGCGTACCGGGCTTCGTGACGCTGCGGGCCTTAAGCCGCATCCGCTTCTTCCTGACCGAAAGCATCCGGTCTATGGTGGCTGCGGAAAGCTCCTGGAGCTTTTCCCTCACCTCCGGGGACGGGATCAGTTCACCATGGTGTTCCAGCTTCGGGACCAGCCACGGAAGCATGGCTGCAAGGCGTTTCCCGCAGGGATAGTCCATGATGCGCCATATCTTTACGAGCTCCTTTTCTACTTCAGGCCCATAGATGCGCTTACGCCCGTGACGCTTCACAGGCTTTTTCCTCTCCGCCTCAAGGATCATCTGCCTGCCGCCTGCACCACGCAGGAAGAGCCTTTTCCCGTACAGACACAGCCGGTAGGAGGCATAGGCCCTGTTGTACCCGGCAACTTCCACGACATGGTCGAGTATGCGGCCCTTTTCCTTTTTGGTGGCCTTCTTGTATGCCTCCGCCATCGTGCACAGGATTTCGTCCCTCGTTCCCATCGTCAGCCTCACCGTGCCTTCCTCCCTCCGGGGTGAATGACCCCGGAGAAATCGTAAACCTTTCGTCTAGATTTTTTCGTGAGGCAACGAATCTTTTTCGTTTAGGTTTTTGGTGAGGCAACTCGTGTCCTTGACTGGAATGGACCGGTTGCGTAAACTTATGTTTAGTTTGGTTGGCATGCATAGGCAGTAATTCCGACAACTGACGAGAGGATTGAAATGGCCGATGAAGAACGCTGGGTGGGCGTCGACGACGTGGCCGCCCACCTTGGGGTGGCAAAGGACTCGGTTTATAGATGGATCGATGAACGGGGGCTCTCTGCTCACCGCGTGGGACGGCTCTTTCGTTTCAAGCTATCCGAAATAGACGAGTGGGTGCGCCAAGACAACGAGCGAGAAAAGACTCCAAATTCCGTCCAGAGCCGACCCTCCTCGAAAGCCCAGACGAATCGATCAACACCAAAGACACGTTCACGGAAGAGGTGCGGGAATGAGTAGGAATGAGTAGCAATCTGCTCACATCTCAGATCGGGCAGCGGATATTCCTCCACGGGCACTTCGATGTGCCCGTTGTCTTGGAGGATGCACGACCGCTTGGTTCTGATGATTCGGCAGGCTATGAGTGTCGCGTTCGTCTTCCCGACGGCTCATTGGAAGAGGCCGTCATCTCCGCGGAAGAGATCGTGGCTGTCCTTGGAAAGGGGCCTGACGAAGTCAAAGCAGAAACTCCTGTGGACGCCGAGAAGCTTCGACTCCTGATCGAGTCGGCGCGGATTCGTATGGCTTACGCACACGACCAACAGTTCGCCGTTAGCCTTTCGGGCATCCGCACCTTGCCACATCAGATTGAAGCAGTGTACCAAGCGATGCTTCCGCAGCCCAGGTTGCGGTTTCTGCTGGCAGATGATCCTGGAGCCGGCAAGACAATCATGGCGGGGCTACTGGTAAAGGAGCTGAAGCTGCGTGAGGCGATTGATCGCATTCTCATTCTATGCCCTGCACCGCTCACTATCCAGTGGCAGGACGAGATGCTCCGCTGGTTCGGCGAGCCCTTCGACATTATCTTTTCCGCTGTTGACCAGCAGCAGTTGACGAATCCATGGCAGAGATCTTCACAGATTATCGCTTCCATTGACTACGCCAAGCAGAATGACGTGCGCGAGCGTGTCTGGCAACAGCGGTGGGACATGGTCATCATCGACGAGGCCCACAAGTGTTCCGCCAGGACAGCCTCAGGTGGACAGAATCGAGAATCCAAGGTTGCGACAACGAAACGTTATGACCTGGCGTCGCGTCTCACATCCCAGGCGGACCATGTCCTCCTCCTGACTGCTACACCCCACCATGGGGATGAAGACAAGTTCGCTCATTTCCTTCGGCTCATTGATCCAGACCTATTCCCGGAACCACACCGCCTCGGGAAACAGGCCACAGCAATCCGCAAAGATGTTTTTCGGCTCGGCAAGGATTCCCCGTGGTCTCTCCGGAGGCTGAAAGAAGATCTTAAGGACGCGAATGGGAAACGGCTCTTCCCGGACCGGCATACCAACACTGTCACTTTCTGTCTGAACAACGACGAGTACACCCTTTACAAGAGCGTTACCGCTTACATCAACGAGTTTATCCCGCAGCAGACCGGGCAAAGACGTTCCTCCGCAGCGCTGACTCGAACGGTGCTGCAACGCAGATTGGTCAGCTCCACCTGCGCCATTCACGAATCGCTCAAGCGGCGGCTGAAAAAGCAGGAAGATCTCCTGGAAGAGCTTGAGGGGCTCACTCCGGCCCAGCGCGCCAAACAGCTTGCCGCTTTGCAGGGTCGCCTGCCTGATGCCGAGCAGGACGAAGACGATCTCGACGATGCGGTACGAGATCAATTGGTCGATGAGTACACGGCCGCGCTGGAGCTGGAACAGTTGCGCACAGAAATCTCCGCCCTCAAAGAGTTGGTCGAGCAGGCGCGAAGGGTTCGGGAAAACGCGAACGATTCCAAGTTGGCCGCATTGAAGAAGTGCCTCGGCGAGGCGCAGTTTTTGGACCTTAAGGATGGCCGGGGAAAACTCCTTATCTTCACGGAGCACCGGGATACCCTCGGCTACGTGCGCGATCATCTTGAGCGATGGGGTTTTACCACCTGCGAAATTCACGGCGGCATGAACCCCCATGAACGCAAGCGGGCGCAGGAGGTTTTCAGAACCGGTGCGCAGGTATGCATAGCGACGGAGGCCGCCGGCGAAGGGATCAACCTCCAGTTCTGCCACCTCATGATCAATTACGACATGCCCTGGAACCCGACCCGGCTGGAGCAGCGATTGGGCCGTATCCACCGCATCGGTCAGGACCGAGATTGCTACGCCTTCAACTTCGTGGCCACGGACTCAGAGGACGGCCAGCCCATTGTGGAGGGACGCATTCTCCATCGCCTTCTGGAAAAGCTGGACCAGATGAACGAGGCCCTCGAAGGCCGCGTCTTCGATGTAATTGGCGAAGTGCTTTCGCTGAATGACGTAAACCTCCCGGACATGCTTCGCGACGCGGCCTATGATCCCAGGCGGCTCGATGAGTATCTCGACCAGATTGACCGCATCAATCCGGCCAAGCTCAAAGAATACGAGGAAGCCACGGGCATTGCCCTCGCGCGAAGCCACGTGGATTTTTCAGCATTCCAGCGCAGGAACCTCGAGGTCGAAGAGCGTCGGCTCATGCCTCGATATGTGGAGGCGCAGTTCGTCGCCGCGGCTCGAGAAGTGGGCCTCCGGGTCGAGCCGAGGGCCGACGGATTGTGGCGCGTCGAGCACGTGCTTGCTGATTTACGTTCGGAACGACTCCACTCTGTCCGGAAGATCGGAAAAGCGGAAACGTCCTATCGCAAGATCACCTTCCACAAGCACCATCTCGAACAAGACGCCCATCTGGACGCCGTGTTGATAGGGCCGGGACATCCACTTTATGCAGCGGTGGACGAGAAACTTAACGAGCGTCTGGCATGGTTGATCGGCGGCGTCGGTTTCTTCGTCGATCCTTTGTGTAAAGAACCCTATTGCATCCACTTTTTTGAGATATCGATCCGCGGCAAGGATTCGAAGGGGAACGACGTGCCGCTTTACGGCGAACTCGTGGCCGTTCGGGAGGAGGGAGGACAGCCGTCCCGGCTGTCAGACGGACGAGACGCCCATCGTCCCACTTTTGAAGTCATCCCGAGCGACATCCTGCTCAACCTGGCAGCGCATCCGCATCCGCCCCAGAAGATCGAACCGACTCCCACGCAGGCTGCTGCCGATTTTCTTAAAGCGACCTACCAGCTCGAATGCCGCGGCCGTTGTCAGATGGAGCGGCAGCATTTCGCGCGGGTTTGCCGGGAATACCTGGAAAAGTCGTTTAAGGCCCGGATCGACCGAGCCCAGGAACGCGCCATGCTGCTTGCCGCGGAGGCGGTGTCCAGACCCGAGTTCAAACTGGCAGCAGATGAGGCTCGGAAATATGTGGATGAGCTTCAACGCGCACGCCGGGAACGCCTCGACGGTTTAAAACGGCTTGAGATTGCCAAGACCGGGCCGGTCAAGCATGTTGGGACGGCCTTTGTCCTCGCTCCCGATGCCGACATACAGGCCCAGCTCGCCGATCTGGCCGATGAACTCGATCCGAATATTCGCCGGCTAAGTGAGTGCGCCGCAGAAGACAAGGTCATTGAAGCGCTGGTCGCGGAGGGCTTCCCCCAAGACCGCATTGAGAGGGTCGGCCATTTGAAGTTGGGGTTCGACATCCGAGCCCACAGAATCGCCGATGAAGCCACAGGCGAGGTCTTCGTCAAGAGAGTCGAGGTCAAAGGACGCCTGCGGGGGCAACCTGTAAGGCTTACCACCAACGAGTGGTACAAGGCCCAACAACTGGCAGATACCTACTGGCTTTATGTCGTCTGGGACCCGCTGGGCGAGTCTTCTGAAATTGTACGTATCCATAATCCCGTCGCCAAGCTCGACCATGCCAAGAGGGAAATCGTGGCGGCGAGGTTCTATGAAATCCCTGCTGAGGCCATAACTCAGTGTGGAGACTGCCAAAGGTGAGAATATGCCGATAACCGCCGCTCAAAAAGCACAAGCCGAACAGCGCCAGTGGGCCGCGGCAAGAGATGGTGCACCGCAGGTGCGGCTTGTGGCTGGCCCGGGCACGGGCAAATCTCATACGATTGAAAAGCGGGTAGCTGATCTTCTGACCAATGGGGCGACTCCCGGCAATGTCTATGTCATATCATTCACTCGGACTACTTGCGCCGAATTGACTGAACGTATCCGGGCTTTCTGCAGCATTCTTCCTTGTGCGAATGCGGCAGCACAAGTGCGAGTCTCAACGATGCACTCCCTCGCGCTTCGAATTCTGCGACGTGCCAATCTGCTCACTTCGTATCCCAGCACGCCTATCATGTTGGACGATTGGGAGCAGACCAATGTTTATGACAGAGAATTCGCCGGGAGTCTGGGATGTACTCCGTCTCGAGCCGCCGAGATCAGACTTGCCCACGACGCACAATGGCAGACTCTGAATCCGCAATACGTGAATCAGGCGCAAATAACTCCTGCCGAGGTCCAAGGCTTTAACGCATTTCATTCCGCTCGGACCAACCTGTATTGCTGTGTGCTCCCAGGGGAGGTAATTTACAAGTGTGTCGATGCGCTTCAGCAAGGAGCATTACAGGCAAACCAACTGCCTCAAATCGACCATTTGATCGTTGACGAATTCCAGGACCTTAATGCGTGCGACCAGGAATTCGTGCGCTTGTTGTCTGCAAATAATACGGTCTTATTCGTGGCCGGGGACGACGACCAGAGCATTTATTCTTTCCGGCATGCCAATCCAGATGGCATCGTTCAGTTTCAGGCCGCCTACCCGGCATCGGCCACACATGTGTTGACAGACTGCTTCCGATGCACTCCAGCGGTTCTCGAGCCGGCCAGCCAACTGATCACCCACAACTCGAATCGAGTTCCCAAGAACCTTACATCGCTCTATAGCGCTGCCACGCCTCCAGTTCAGGGTCGCATGATGGTTTGGTCGTTCCAGACTGCACAGGAGGAGGCACGCGCCATTGCCCAATCTTGCCAGGCGTTGATCAACGCAGGCATGGCTGGGCGGGAAGACGAAGTTCTCATCTTGATATCCAATCGCCGGGTCCAGCTCGACATGCTGGCCCAGGAGCTTGGCAACCTCGGCCTTCCCTATGATCCTCCGCGAGGGGCATCGCTCACAAGTGAATATGAGGCTATCCGTGCAGTCTATTCGATACTCCGGATCGCCAGAGATAATTCAACCGGTGAAGAAGATTATCCGGCGCATCGGGACCTGCTTGAGGTTCTCTCTGGTGTCGGAAGCGCCACGGCAAAAGGCGTCGCGGATGCCTGCATTTCCAACAACCAGAACTTTCGTCAGCTCTTTTATCTTCCAACCTTCCCAAGGTGGTTGTCCGGATGGTGTCCCTCAGCGGTTCAGCGTGTCATGGCGACCGTTCAAGCTGTTAAAACGTGGAGCATGAGCGATACCTTGGCGGCTCGGAGCAGCGACATCACGACCCTGCTATCATCGCAGGTATTCACATCGGGGCGGAACGCGGCGAATAGCCTGTCGATATGGAATACCCTGGTTGGCTCGCTTCCGGCCCATATGACGCTCGAAGAACTTCTGCAATTTCTTGCGGCCGACAGCGAGTCAGATCAGCAGGCCATTCTCGATCTGGTCAACCAGCGAATCGGCGGAGGACAACCTCAAACCCAAGCACCCGTTCAGAAGCGGATCAGGATTCTGACCATGCATGGGGCCAAGGGGCTCAGTGGAAAGGTCGTGTTCATTCCAGGGGCGGAACAGGGCCTCATGCCGAATTTCAGGGCCTTGCAGGCCACCGGGCTGCTCATAGAACAGCGACGCCTGTTTTACGTGTCAGTCACCCGGGCCATGGCTTGCTGCATCGCGACACACGCCGCTCAACATTCGGGTGCCCAGGCGATGGCTTTGACTCAGAGGTCTGTTGCTCGTCTAACGCGCTCTCAGTTTTTGAACGAGATGAGTGTCCCAAGCCTTACCCGAACCACCGGGTTGAGCAAGGCTGAAGCGGCGGCAATAGTAGCAGAGGTTAACAATTTATGAACGACCGCAGATGGATTGACCCAGAAAGCGGAACGGCAATAATGCGACAAGGAGCAAGGATGCATGTGCGCGATATCTGAAACAACAACTTATAAAGGAGGAAAGCTATGAGCTTTGAGCGACATGGCTATAACTTCGAGGGAGCCTTCACTTCAGCGAATCAATTGGAAGCGAGGGCTGGCGTGTACGTGATTTGGTGTAAGAACGGCGAGACCTGGACATGCCTGGATGTCGGCGAGTCGCACAATGTGCAGGAGCGCGTGACCAATCACGACCGCGCCAGCCAGTGGCGGCAAAACTGCCGAGGTACGATCCACTATGCGGCGCATTATACGCCGAACCTTCAGCAGACCAGACGAATCCAGATTGAAAGCAGGCTCCGTCAGCTTGAAAGACCTCTTTGTGGAGAACGCTGAATTGAACGACCGTAGATTGATAGAAGACTTTCTGCCGATCCAGGCCATCAGCGCCGAGGCGTCGCGGGAGAAATCCGTCCGCAAGGGGCACATTTCGACCCTTCACCTCTGGTGGGCGCGGCGGCCCTTGGTGGCCTGCCGGGCGGCGGTGTATGGCGCCCTTGTCCCGGCGTCGCGGTTCATCCCGGAGAACGGGCCGGACAACAAAAAGCAGAGTCTGGGTAGGGCCAATGCGGCCAAGTTCATCGAGCGGCTCTGCAAGTATCCGGGCAACCCTACCGTCATCAAGGAAGCCCAGAGGCACATCCTCGAAGCCCACGCCGAGCGGTTGACCAAAGAGACCGGAAAGCCGGTCACCATCGAGGACATCGAGGAAGGCCGCGCCCCTCGTCCCAAGGTGCTCGACATGTTCGCCGGCGGCGGGGCAATTCCCCTGGAGGCCCTGCGCCTCGGTTGCGAGGCCTATGCCCTTGACCTCAATCCGGTGGCGCACATCATACAACTCTGCACCTTGGTCTATCCGCAGAAATACGGAAAGCCCGACCCGAATGTCCGCGGCATGACCGGGCCGAAAAATGCCAAGGGCGAAACCACCTGGGGCGGCCTGGCCGATGAGGTCCGCTACTGGGGAGAATGGGTGCTCAAGAAGGTCAAGGCCGAGATCGGCGACCTTTACCCGCTCATCCCCGATCCCGACAACAAGGGTGAGAAACCTCGGGTTCAAGCCGAAATGTGGCAGTCCTCTGAAAGGGAAACTGTACCGCCAGGGTACCTCGTGCCCGTCGCCTATCTCTGGACGCGGACCGTGCGGTGCAAGAACCCCTCCTGCGGGGCGACGGTGCCGCTGGTCAGGCAGGCATGGCTGTGCAAGAAAAAGAACCGGTACGTAGCACTCAAGATGATTGCGCCGAAGGCCGAAAAAAGAGTCCGCTTCGAGGTAGTCGAGGCGACCACGCAGGCCGGCCTGGGATTTGACCCCTCAATGGGGTCCAAGGGCGGGAATGCGACCTGCCCGTTCTGTGGCACGGTGGCGGATATTGACTACGTGAAGGCTGAGGGGTGGGAAGGCCGGTTGGGCCGCCAGTTGATGGCCATCGTCTGCACGCGCGCAAGGGCGAAGGGCAAGACATACCTCTCGCCGGACGATCTGCGCGACGTCGATCCCAACGATGGGGAGATCAGCCAAAGGATCGAGGCGCTCTGTGAGCGAACCGCGCTTTCGGTGCCAAGCGAACCCATCGCGAATCTCCCCGCCGCCTGCCGTGACAACAGCCTGGGTATCACTGTCCGGCCCTATGGCCTTCGAACTTGGGGAGACCTCTTCACCCCCCGTCAGATGCTATGCCTGCTCACCTTCGCCGCGGCGGTGCGGGCGTGTGTGGGAGAGTTGGAGCGTGAGGGCGTGGAGGGTGAGAGAGCCAAGGCGGTGGGTTCGTATCTTAGCGTGCTGGTAAATCGGCAGGCGGATTATAACAGCACAGGGTGCGTTTGGGAAGTCACAGGTGAGTTTATTGCCCACACGTTCGGCCGGCAAGCAATCCCAATGGTTTGGGACTTCTCGGAATTAGGTCCTTTTGGCGGTGCTTCCGGGTCACCGGAGGGTGCCCTCGACTGGATCGTTGGCGTCATCGAGGCGCAAGTGGGATCAGGCCAGCCCGCCACCGTCTCCCGCGGCTCAGCCACGGCACTCCCCTGGCCCAATGGCTCGTTCGACGCCGTCGTCACCGACCCGCCCTACTACGACAATGTCCCCTATGCTGACATCTCCGACTTCTTCTACGTCTGGCTCAAGCGCACCATCGGGCATCTCTACCCCGAGCATTTCGCTACCGAAGGAACGCCAAAAAAACAGGAAGCCGTGGCCGATGCCGTCCGTCACGGTGGCAGCAAGGAAAAAGCCCGGCAAGCCTACGAAAAGATGATGGCCCAGGCCTTTGCCGAGGCAAACCGTGTGCTGAAACCCGGCGGCCAGATGACCGTGGTCTATGCCCACAAGACCACACTTGGTTGGTCTACACTCGTGGATGCTTTGCGCAGGGCAAGCTTCACCGTGACCGAGGCATGGCCCCTTGATACGGAGCGCCCCGGCCGGCTGCGTGAACATTCTTCCGCTGCCCTCGCCTCAAGCATCTTCCTCGTCGCGCGCAAACGCGAAGGAGCTAAGACCGGCTCTTACGAGGACGAGGTCCGTCCCGAGCTGGAGCGCATCGTCCGCGAGCGCGTGGATTCGCTCTGGAAGATGGGCATCACGGGCGCGGATCTGGTCATCGCTGCCGTGGGCGCTGGTCTTCGCGCCTTCACCAGCTTCTCCCGTGTGGAATACGCCAACGGCGAGGAGGTCCAGGCTGGGAAGTTCCTTGCCGAGGTGGAAGGGGTCGTGCTGGAGACGCTTCTTGAGAAGATCTTCGGGGTAACCGGAAGCGGCGTTGCCGCGGTGGACGGACCGAGCCGCTTCTATGTGCTCTGGCGCTACGCATACAAGGCGGCCGAGATGGACGCGGGCGAGGCCATCGTTTTCACCTACGGGCAGAACGTGGAGCTGGATGGCCAGAACGGCCTTTCGTCCGGAAGCCGCGCGCTGGTCGAAAAGAAGAAGGGTAAGTACCGACTGCTGGACTTTTCCGAACGGGGGGACGACGAGAAGCTGGGAATGCCAGCCGACGACGGCACTCCTGCGCCGCTAATCGATGCGCTTCACCGCATCTTGTGGCTCATCGAGAACGAGCCCCGCAACCTGAATAGTTTCCTCGACGAGGCGCGCCCGGACCGGGAGCGATTGCGCCTGGTGGCTCAAGCCCTGGCCGGGACCGCGCTGGCCGGCAGGAAGTACGACGGGCCGGAACACGCCCTGTCGACCACCCCGGCGGAAGCCGCCGCACTAAAAAAACTCGTTGCCAACTGGCGGGCATTGATCGAGGCCAGGTTGTCCGATGTTGATCTGAAAACGAAACAAATGAGAATGCCATATTCGGAGGCCAAAAAGTGAGTACACATGCCCTTCGCCCCTGGACCGACCTAGTCAAGCTCCACCCCGACGTGGAAGCAGGAGCGCTCACTGAGGCGGTGTTCGCCATCGATCTCGGAGCCATCGCCGCGAACGATCCCAACGTGCCCGTGGTCAACCGGGACCCGGAAGCCTTCTTCCGGGCCACATATCTCACGGCCGACCTCCAAAGACTCCTAGAAGAGGTTCTCGCGTCCCTGGCTGGCAAGTCAGGCTACAACCGGGTGTTGAAGCTTCGCACGCCTTTCGGCGGAGGCAAGTCGCACACTCTGGCCTCGCTTTTGCACGCAGCACGCAAGAGGAATGCCCTTGATGCCATTCCGGAAGCCAAAGCGTTTGCACGTCCCGGCGATGTGGCGGTGGCTGTCTTCGACGGAGAGAAGTTCGACGCCCGCAACGGCAAAACCCTCGAAGACGGTCGGACCATCCAGACTATGTGGGGATGGATTGCCTGGCAGATCGATCCCGAGAAGGCCTTCCCCCTCGTCGCCGAGCACGATAAGGACCGTGTGTCCCCAGGCGGAGATGTGATCCGCGAACTGCTTACCAAGGGGGCAAGCAATCGGCCGGTTCTCATCCTCCTCGACGAAGTGCTCAAGTACATGGAGCGGGCAGCGGCGGTTAGTGTCCTTGATTCCACCCTTCAGCGGCAGGCCAAGGATTTCTTCCAGAACTTGACCGTCGAGGTGGCTGGTAGCGAGAAGGCGGCACTCGTCTATTCCCTGACCTGGAGCGCGAGGGAGGCCCTGGGAAATGTCGGACTGCTTGCCGAGATCGACAAGCTCGCTTCAAGGGTGGACCAGCTCAGGGAACCAGTCTCGGGCGATGAGGTCCTGCCCATCTTGCAGCGTCGTCTGTTGGGAGGCGCTCCTGACGCTTCTTCAGTTACCGAAGTGGCTACAGCATATCAGGACATCGTGACCGGCATGCGGCGTGCCCATGCCGAAACGCCGTCCGAACGCCAGCAGGCCGAGGAGGAAGGGCGCCTTCTGCGAGACCGGTTGCGGGCCGCGTACCCGTTCCATCCCGCGCTCATCGATATCATGCGGGAACGCTGGACGGCCGTGGACGCCTTTCAGAGGACGCGCGGCGCGCTGCGGTTCCTTGCCTCCTGCATGCACTCCCTGAAGAAGAACGGCGGAGCCAAGCCACTTCTTGGCCCGGGGGATGTTCCCCTGCGTGATGTGGATGTCCGCGTCAAGATGCTCAAAGAGCTCGGTGTCCAGAATGACTACGACCCGGTCATCACATCTGATATTGACGGGCCCAATGCCAGAGCCAAACGCATCGACGAGCGGCTGGCACGGGAAATCCCTGCGCTTGCCAGCGTGAGGCCGGCCACGCGCATTGCCACGGCTATCCTTTTGTATTCGTTTGGCGGGTTGAGGCGGGAGGGCTCGGGCAGTGATGAGACACTGCCGCCCGGCGTTACGGAAAACGAACTGCTTGCGTCCTGCGTCGGTCCTGACCTGGATAACATTACGGCCACAGCTGTCTTGTCGGAGCTTCGTAATACATGCCTTTACCTGCATTATGACGGCGTCCGGTACTGCTTCAAGAAGGACCCGAATGTCACCAAGCTTATCGAGGACGCGGAGCAAGAGATTGCACGCCAAGAAAGTCAAGCAAAAGGTCGCGGTCCAGTACGGGATAAAATCAAGGAGATGCTGGATGACCGCCTGGCCGGACACCACACGGCCATCGTCTGGCCGGCAAAGAGCCAGGACATCCCCGACGAGGACCCGCGATTCCTCGTCGCCTACCTGCCTCTTGAGTTCGCCGCCGAGGGCAAGTCGGATCAGGAACGTCAGGCCAAGGATTACCTGACCAAATACGGAGATCGTCCTCGGCGCTTCCGCAACGGGCTGGGACTCGCGATACCGGAAAAGAAACAAATCGAGGCGTTGCGGCGTGCGGTCCGGTTTCTCCTGGCAATTGACCGTGTAGAAGCCAAGAAGCAGCAACTCCGACTCACCAAGGACCAGCTTGATCAACTCCGGGAGAGGAAACGCACCGAGCAGGCTGCCGCTGAATCTTGCTTCCGGGAGCTTTACACGGCCGTTTGGTTGCCTCGGGTTCAGGACGGCGAGTTGGAATTAGAAAAAGTGGAACGTGGCGGGCGGCCGCTTCAGGCGACCGGCGTCCACGAGCGCATTATGGAGCTGCTTACCAGTGTGGGGACGCCGCGCATTCACGGATCGGTGACCCCGCGAAAAATCGCCGAACGGGTGCGGCTCGGCGAATCCTTAGTCGAGGGAGAGCCGCCGCTCATGGGCATCAAGGCATCCGATGTCCTCGAGTCGTTTTTCCGGGATATTGCGCCGCCCAGGTTGGAATCCGCATCTGTACTGCGTAAGGGGATCGCTCGGGGCGTATCGGAAGGCGTTTTCGCCTATGCGAGCGGAGGCAGTCCCGTTCTCGGTTCTGATGGAAGGTACCAGGTAAGTCGCGACAGGGTGATTCTCGGTCGTTCCATTGCCGATGACGAAGTCGATTTCGATTCCGGCTTCCTCATGATGCCGCAAGCGATCCCGGAAGCTCCGGCGGCTCAACCTGCCGGAGAAGCACCTGTCGAAACCGGCTCAGTCCCTCCACCGAGCGTCCTTGAGGGCTCGGCCGGAATTGGTGTGGGAACCGGTACTGGACCAGCCACGACGGGCACGGATGCCCCTGGTCGGAAGAAGCGGGTCGCTTTTGCCTTTGAAGCGACCAGAGAACAAGTCTTCAAGGCATTCCCGGCCATCGCGAACTTGGCCGACAAATCCGACGGAGGCAAGGTGCGAATCCGCATCGAGGGCGCGTCGGCTGCCGGTTTCGATCCTTCCTGGCTGCGCAACGCCGTGGACGAACCGCTCGAAGAAGCAGACATTGAGCGGAGCATGGAGGAATGAAGCAAGTGGACATGAAGGACTTATTGACATCATGAATGTGCCATCGGCAGAGCACCTGAAGGTCGCTATTATCCGGTCCTTGCGCAAGCAGGGCTACAGGGTACGGGACGGTATTATCCAAATGCCAGATAACCCTACGAAAGATGATTTACGTGCTCTGAACGAACTTGCCCTGCAAAAGAAATTGGAAGTGTCCGGCCCGGGCGTCCGACCTTATGAGGACAGGCTTATTCGATACATCGCCAATGGAAACGAGGTGGTCCCCAGCGCGATACGCCCGAAGATCGTTGTCGTGAGGCCGGAATCCGAGCATGAGCTGCTTTTTCGTTACGCCTGTCTCCACTGGAGTATCCCGGTTTCCGCAGGATATGGGAGAAGGCTTCGGTTTCTCGTGTTCGATGAGAACAACGGTAAGCTGATTGGCTTATTCGGCTTAGGAGACCCAATTTACTCTATTCAAGCGCGAGACCGCTGGATTGGCTGGAACAAGGAAAACAAAGCACAGCGCCTGTATCACATAATGGATGCTTATGTACTTGGTGCTGTACCTCCATATTCATTCCTGCTGGGTGGAAAACTGATTGCAATGCTTGTATGCAGCAACGAGGTGCGACATGCATTCCGCAAAAAATACAACGGCAAAAAGTCTTTGATTAGACAGGAAACCCGGCCGCCTTACCTCGTACTGGTTACAACCACCTCCGCTCTTGGTCGCTCATCCATATACAACCGAATCCGCATTAATGGGCACCAATATTGGACCAGTCTTGGATTCACACAAGGATCAGGTGAATTTCACTTTTCGAACGGAGTATATGGGGACATCAGGGCTTTCGTTGAAAAGAATTGTGAGCCTACGGCAAAACACGTCGCTTGGGGGACTGGTTTTCGAAACAAGCGCGAAGTGGTCCGCAAGTGTCTCTCGCATATTGGTCTCTCAGCCGATCTTATTTACCATGGCATTCGCCGTGAGATATTTGCCGCACCCCTGGGGCGTGATGCAATACGGTTTTTGAAGGGAGAAGTTAAACGGCCGTGCTTCTATGACTGGCCGGCGTCGGATTTGTCGGAAGCCTTTAAGGAGAGATGGCTCATCGGTCGGGCGGAGAGAAAGCCCGAATATAGCGAATACACCCGTGAGGCGTATCGACTTTGGCCATCCAAGACAAGAAATCAAGAGGGGGCAGACTGATCATATGGAAGCATTCGCAGATCTTCCTGATGCATTGGTCAGGGACCTCCTTGCCAAAGCGGTTCCCGTAGCGGAAGGAGTCTCGCAGAATTTGCAGGCACTCCGGGATGCCCACGCTCTCTTGTACACCGAAGCAAGAAATCATCGCCTCATTTGCAGAAAGGCAGACCTCGATGTTCCCAGGGAACCATCCGTGGTTGGAGTGGACGGGTCATACCAGGTGCACCGGCTAACAGCATTGGACCTCTGTGCTGCTGCAGCGGTAGCTGTAGAGGGTACCTCCAAAGAGGCTGTGAGACACTGGCCGGAGCCTTATCACGATATGTGGGTTGATGGACTCCCACATCGTGTCGACACGGTGGGAGTGTTGCGGGGAATGATGGTTTCGATGGAGATGGCCTTGGCGGCTAATGCTCCCCATGATCTCGTTTTGCTT
>Ga0334892_1001848_pt1 | contig 16583 bp, 16 predicted proteins | sample GraSluR3_MG_4_FD_207213 | JGI IMG/M metagenome (GOLD analysis project Ga0334892, IMG submission 207213) | Sludge microbial communities from methane-producing bioreactor in Wageningen University, Netherlands - Granular Sludge_15_04-R3 | ecosystem: Engineered > Bioreactor > Anaerobic >...
CCAACAAGCACCCTCGAGTTCAGCGCCGGAACAAAATAAATACCGCAGTTTACATGTGTGTAGGGCGTAACTACTTTTACCCACGGGGTCATGTATTTATTCTCCATCCACCAAAAGCTAATTCTGATTCTGCCCAGTTTTTTGGGGTCCCTGTTGTCGGCAACCATGCCCAGCTGGTTCGACGAGGAGCGGACAAAATAGGGATCGGTGTTTTCAGGGATGTCTGTTTCTGCGGGAATTGCTGAAAAATGGTTTTGATAGGTCAGTGTATTGTCCAACACATGCTGTACCGAAGTCAACAGGTATTTTCCGTAATTCAGTGTTCCTTTTCCATCTTTTTGCGGGCAGTTCACCTTCACGTAATTTCCGGCAGCCAAAAAGCCGTTGGTGGACGTCCCCGATATGTCGGTCAGGTTAATGGCATCCACCGATTCCTGGATTTCACCCACCGTATCAAGTCCTTTTTTGTATTCCGACTCGTCCACATTCAGGTGTTCGTAATAATCTTTGCCTTCCAGCGAAAATACTTTCTTCGACATGTTAAGTGCATGTTTACCATACACGTTCAGGTTCGATTCTGTTTTACTGTTTCCCGATTTGTATTTGTAAACATCTTTTATGGTTAACGGATCTACAGAATACAAGCTAAAATGAACCGGTGCCACCCGTAGTTCATACCTGAAATCGTTCAGATTGTTACCAATGGTCAGGTTTTTTTCTGCTTCCGGAATTTCGCCAAAAATCATTTCACTGCCATCGAAAAAAAACCATTCTCCGTAACGTATGGACAACCGTTTCAGAAACTCCAAATCGCTTTCCTCGAATTGAACAATGTAAGGAAACCTGGTTTTGTTTCGGGCATTGATTTTAGGGCGAAGTTCATAATCCTTTAAAACTTCTCTGACTATTTCATCCAGCGTATTGTCAAGAAAGGCCCTGTTGGTCGGCTTCCGGTTTAAAATGATTTCTTTGCTGCTACCCGAGATGATTACTTCATCGCGGTCGGCCATGGCACTTCTCGAACTTTGAATCTCTGTAACATAACCAAGGAAATTTAAGCCGTCTTTTTCGTTGGTTCCCTGCATGAATTTGGTTTGAATTACTATGGGAAAACCCAGGAAGTCTTTTGATTTTTCCACCAGAAAGCCGTCCAAATCCTCCAAAGCATCGTACCGGCAGGTAATTTCAAACCGGTCAATACCATAAAGGTTTTGGTTGATGGTTACCTGCTGAAAGCTTTTTAATGGTTTCTGGTTAATGGCAATGTTTGTTTTTGAAAGTTGCGCCATTCTTCTAAATTTTTAATTTAAATAGTTAAACATTTTCTTCCATGTCCCATTCGGTTTCCCAGTCGGCATTTGCAAGGGTGATTTTACGGCACGATATGCTTAAATTGATTATCATGTCCGACTGGTCGGTAAACGATTCTCCGTAATGCACCAGAACTGCATCTTCAAATTTCAGCGATTTGCTTTCCTGGGGTACCCCCGATTCATTGATTCCGAAAAAGGATATTTTGCCGTTCTTCCGATCCCATCTGTTCAGCATCCAGTTAACCAACTCGGTGTCGGTTATTCCTGTGATGGTCAGGTTTATAAGGCTAGCCTTTACCCAGGAGTTGGCCATGCCTTTGGGGTCTGTTTCCTGGCTAAAATTGAAATCGTAGGATAAAACCTTGATTCCTTTATTTTCTCGGGGGTGTTGATCGATATGGAGACGTGCAGTTAACGACATAGCTTTAGAATAAATGATAAATTTTCAATCCAATAAAAATACATGCCGGATGTTTTTTCCAACGTATGAACGATTCAGGAGAATTTAAAACAGCGGAGTTTCCGTTTTTTCTTTCCTCAAAAAAATGCAATTGAGCTATATGGCCCATTCGTTCTCGTGCTCTCCGTTGCCCAGTTTTATGGAGCGCGCTGAAAGTGAAAAGGACTGAACCATGGCGCCGCTGCCGGTGTCGTCAAACGCTTCTTCGTAGTTTACCATATAAGCCTCTATGATCTCCAATTCTTTCATCTTTGAATCCTCATCGCGCTTGTTAAAGGTAACTTTGGCGTCTTTTTTCATATAACTGTCGCACATCCATTCAAACAGGCTGGTGTCGTCGGTCGATTCAATGGTCAGGTTAACCACTCCTCCGCGTGTGGTAGAAGATGGCCTTCCGGTGTTGTCGTAATCCTGGTGCATACTGTAACTGCAGCTCAATACACGGTATTTGTTACCGTCCACTTCAAATGTTGCTTTAAATGACATGACTTAAAATTTTAAGGTTAAACAATATATAAACACTAATTCTGTTCATATTCGGTATCCCATTCATTTCCGTCGTCGCCTTTTTGCCCGTCCATTTTAATCATGAAGTTTTTGGCCGGGAAGTAGGGCGTCATGTGGATGTCGAGGTAAATACGGTCTTTTTGTTTCGGATCCTGCTCGAACCGTTTTATGGAAAATTTTTCGATGAGTTTGCCCGGGCCGGTAATGTCATCGAGAAAGCGGATAATTTGGCTGAGTATTTCTTTCCGGGTTTTGGAGTTGAAATTTTCAAAAGCCCTGCGGTTCAGAAAATCCATCAGTACTTTGGTCACATAGTCGAAAACCCTTACAACGGAGTAGGTTTGCAGCCCCAGATTGTCGCCGCTGAAAAGTGTTTTGGCTGAAAAAGCCATCACTTTTCCGTATTCGTTTACCATGGGAATGAGCCCCATTTTTTCGAGGTTGGCAATTTCGCTTTTTTTCAACCCGAAGGAAACCCCGTCCACTTCGCTCAGGCTGCCGTGTTTTTTTCCCGCTGCCACCTGCGACATCAGCGTCTGGTAAATGTTTCCGGCCAGCGCTGCCGAGGGGGGTATAAAAAGTTCCTCTTCCTCGCCCAGTTCTTTGTATTTGTTGCGGCCAACCAGGTAGTTGCAGGCCATTAATACATTCGATTTGTAAATGTCGCCTCCTGTTAGGTTGGCGGCTTCAAACATTTCCATCACATCGTCGGGTGTGTCGAGGTGTTCGAAATCGGTAACCAGCATCACTTTGTTTTCGTGAGCTATTTTGGCCCATTTTTCAACCACTTTGTTTGAACCCAGATAACCCGGTACAACCAGCAGGCTGTAATTGTCGCGTAAATCGAGCCGGTCGAAGTTTTTCACCAGTTCTTCCTGCACGGTATCGATAAACCGGGTGTCGTCCAAATCTTTCACCTGTTCAGGATCGGCATTCATGAAAGCCAGATTTTTAATTTTATTACTGCCGGCATTTTTAAAGAAAAGCGCCACCGTGCGGTAAGATTTTTCGAGTTCTTTGGTGGTTTCTATGGCTTTGGCCAGGTTTTGCGTGAGCGTTTCTTCCGCTACCTGTGCACTTTGTTCGCAGCTTTCAACCATTTCCATCACATTGTCGGACGACGAAAGAATGGCCGCCCAAAGCTGAAGTGTTTTTTTCAACTGGTTGCGTTCCTCTTTTTTTGACGACTCGGACAGAAATATCCTTTTTCGTGCCTTGCGTTCCGGGTTCAGGTTCTGAATTCCATCTACGGCTGCCTCCATTAAATCGAAACCGCCCACCTTCGAGAGCTGGGTAAGGCTTTGCTCAAGCAGTTCCTGTGGTTTATCAACCTGTCCGGTACGTTCCGCTACCTTTTCACGGTATTGTTCTATATTTTGACGTTGTTCCTGTGGTGCCATTTTTTATTGTTTTTAAAGTTCATAAACTGGTTTTCTATGCCTCTTCAATCTCTTTGATTAGCGCATACATTGTGTTTAGCATGGCCTCTTTGGTCTCGTTGTTTTCAATGGCCTTACGCAGCAGTTTGTTGCTTTTCAACTGCTTCACAATTTTTAGGAACTGCTCTTTCTGACTGGTCAGGTCTTTTAAGAATTCACTTTGCGCGGTAATTCCTTTAACTCCGAAATCGGCCAGGCCTTTAAAATTGAGGGTTTCCTCCCTGCTGGTTCCTTCGGCGTCTTCAAAGTCAATGTCAACCGAAGGCTGAAAGTGGTTGAATACGTCGTCGATGGAAGTAAGCCCTTCCACAATTTCGGGTTTAAACGGCGCATCGGCCGTTAACTTCTCAATCATTAACGTTTTGTTTTGAGCAATTTCGCTGATGGCTTCATTTGCTTCATTGGGAACTTCGGTTCCTCCAATTCCATAATTCTGCATATCATTTGTTTTTTGAATGAATATTCTGTTTTTATTCCTTTTAAAAATGTTAATCAATTTTCCAAACCACTTTTTCATTTTCGTCCATTGAAAGTCTGACTACTGAACCCCGGGTTATCTGGTCTGAAATAATCATGCGCGACAAAGGCCTGCGCAATTGCGAGCGAATGACTCCCACAATGGGTCGTGCACCGTATTTTGGCGTATAGCCCGAAAGGGCCAGTTTTTCTTTGGCCTCGGTTTCCATTTCAAGCTTAATTCCTTTTTCGTCGAGTGTTTTGAGCAGGCTTTTCAGGTGGATGTCGAAAATTTTCACCACATTGTCTTTACTGATGGGTGCAAAAGGAACAATTTCGGTAAGACGCCCCAGGAACTCGGGACGGAAATAGTTGCTCATAATTTCCATCAGCGTATCCGACGGCGGGATTTCCCCCTTGTTAAACGACTCTACAATGTAATCGCTGCCAATGTTGGAGGTGAAAAGAATCAGCGCATTGGAAAAATCTCCTTCTTTTCCCAGCCGGTCGTGTAATTTTCCTTCGTCGAGAATTTGCAGGAAGATATCGAAAACCGAAGTGTGGGCTTTTTCAATTTCATCGAACAGAACAATGGAGTAGGGTTTTTGCCTGATTTTATTCACCAGCAGGCCGCCCTCTTCGTAACCCACATATCCCGGTGGTGCGCCATACAGCAGGGCTGCCGAGTGTTCTTCCTTGAATTCCGACATGTCGAACCGAATCAGGAACGACTCGTCCTGAAACAGGAATTCGGCAAGTGATTTGGCCAGTTCGGTTTTTCCGGTACCGGTGGGGCCCAAAAAGAAAAACGAGCCGATGGGCTGTCCGGCCTTGTTCAATCCCGAGCGCGACTCGAGAATAGCTTCGGCGATGCTTTTCAGGGCATGGTCCTGCCCAATCACCCTTCGTTGCAGATGTTCCTCGGTGCTCATCAGCCGTTCGCGCTCTTTCGACTGAATTTTCCCCAGCGGAATGCCGGTGCGCCCCGACACAATGGCGCCAATATCCGATTTGTTGAGTGACACAATGGTTTCGCCCGCCATTTTTTCCAGTTTTTCCAACACTTTTTTACAGGCTTCAAAAATTTCGGCGCCAGTGTTCAATGGTTGTCCGTCTTCTTCTTCATCGAGTTTTGAGAAAAGAATGGGCGAAATCTGGTTTTTCAAATCGGAGCTGAACCATTGCAATTCAGCGAAGTGAGTTTCCATATCCGGGGCAAACTGTTCCAGTTCTTCTTTCAGGCTCCTGATTTTTGCCGGCGATATGTCGGCCATCAGCCGAACGCCTGCCATGGTGTGATCGATTAAATCGATGGCCGACTCGGGTAACGAACGTTCTTTTAAAAACCTTTTCGACAACCTGATGGCTTCTGAAATAACCTCGTCGTCTGCTTTCAGTTTGTGGTGTTCCTCGTATTTTGGTATAATCTTTTGCAGCATCCGTTTGGCAGTTGTTTCGTCGGGTTCTTCAATTTTTATCAGCTCAAACTGCCGGTTAAATGCTTCGTCGGTTTCAATAAACTTGGTGTAGTTATCTATGGAAGTGGTGCCTATGATGGTAAGGTTTCCCCGGGCAAGTTCCGGTTTCAGCAAATTGGCAGCACCGGAAGCGCCTCCCTGCTTGTCGAGTAAAATGTGAATTTCGTCAATAAACAAAATGGCTTTGTCGAACTGGCGTATTTCGCCAATGATTTTTTTCAGGCGGTCTTCCACCTCGCCTTTATAGGAAGCGCCGGCAATGAGCGAACCGTAGTCGAGCTCGAAAATAATGGCGCCGGCAAGCCCGGCAGGCACTTTTTCTTCCACCACATTTTGGGCAAAGCCGTTAACCAGGGCAGTTTTCCCCACTCCGGCATCGCCAATTATCAATACGTTGGCTTTGTTGCGGCGGCCCAGAATTTCGGTGATTTCGCGAATGGTATTGTCGCGGCTTACCACCGGGTCGAGCTTTCCCTGACGGGCTTCTTCGGTTTTGTCGGTGCAAAATTTCAGGAGTGCGTTTTGCGATGGCTTTTGTTTTTTTTCAGCACTTTTTTCTTCACTTCCGCCCACAACCTGCTGGAGCTCGCTGCTTTCGAGCAGGTAGTCGGTAATTTGTTTTGGCGTTAGGGTAAAAGTTTTCAATTGCTCGTAGCTGAATCCCACTCCGGGTGTACTCAGGGCAACCAGCACACATTCCGGGTCGGTCTCGTCGCGCGAAAGTTTGAGCCTGATGTTTTCCGCTTCCCTGAAAACGGCCTGTACCTCGCTGTTTCCTGAAGGATTTTCCGGAATATTCCCGGTTTTGGGGCACGATTCAATGCGAACATCGGCCCATTCTTCCAGGTAAAACAAATCCTGTTCGAGGTCCATCAGGGTTTGGTTTAGCCCCACATTTTTGTGCAGCAAAGCTTTTAAAAGGTGTGCAGGTGTAAATTCTGCGTTGGAGTACTCTTTCGCGAGCGCCTGTGCAATGCGTATTGCTTCTTTCAAACTGCCGGTGAAATTCATAATTATGCACTTTAAGTGAAGTGATATGCTCCCTGTTTCAGAAATATTCTCCAAGCAATCACTTAACAATTTACGAATTATTATTTTATAATGCAATCATTTTTTTTCGAGGAAATAATTTTTCCCTATTTTTACACCGAAATGGTTCCTTGACGGGATTTAAGGGAATCCGGTTAAAATCCGGAGCTGTACCCGCAGCTGTAATCCTTTCATGTTGGAGGCAACACATGCCACTGCCCCGTCCCGATAACTATCGGGAGCGGGACGGGAAGGCGGCCGCCAATCGGGGAGAGCCAGAAGACCTGCCATTTCGGATAATAAACAATATCGTAAGCTTTCGGGATTAAAAGCTGGAGGTAACTTACCTTAAATTTTTCCCATGGTTTTGGTATTGTAAAATGATTGTTTCACTACAAAAAATTTTACAATGAAAAAATTTTACCTGATGGCGGGCTTGTGGGCAGCCCTGTTTTCTGCAAAAGCCCAGCAACTTGCAACTTTTGATGATGCTGAGTTGCAACCCGGTTCTTTTTACAATGGTTCCGACGGTGCCGGCGGAATTAACAGCGGGGGATTCTGGTTCCCTAACGACTACAATTTTGAATATGGCAGTTGGAGCGGTTTTGCGGTGTCAAATATGAAAGACACCGTTACCGCTGGCTATGAGAATCAGTACAGCGCCATTACCGGCGGCGGGTCTGCACTGTCGGAAAATTATGCCGTGGTTTACTGGCCGGGTGCGTTGAAAATGGAGTTTGATACGGCAGTTGAAATTACCGGATTCGAAGTAACCAATTCAACGTATGCCTACCTGAATATGCGCGACGGCGACAGCAATGGCTTTTCCAAAAAATTTGGCGGTGTGGATGGCACAGACCCCGATTTTCTGAAATTGCTTGTCTGGGGAACCGATGCATGGGATAATTTAACCGATACGGTTGCCTTTTTTCTGGCCGATTTTCAATTTGAAGATTCAAATGAAGACTACATTGTGAATTCCTGGGAATGGGTAAATTTAAGTAGCCTGGGCGCTGTGAAAAAACTGCACTTTGGCATGGAGTCTTCAGATACAGGCGATTGGGGAATAAACACACCCACCTATTTTTGTATAGATAATTTTACTGCTGCAAAACTTACCCAGGCAGTGAATGTTAACGAAACTACACGGGAGCTGAAGGTGTTCCCAAATCCGGTAACCGATGTATTTTTTGTTGATGTTCCTGAAAATGCCAGAGCCCTCACTTTGACCGATAATGCAGGGAAATTGGTTTTTAGCCGGCAACTGCACGGAGGCGCAAAACTGCAGATAGATGCCCTGAGGGGATTTCCTTCGGGAATCTATTTTCTGAAAGTCATTTCCGAAGAAGGATGGTCGGGCCGGAAGGTGATAAAAAAATGAACCGTTTTACTTCCCTTTGCCGGAATTCTGCGATTAAATTATACCCGTTATAGTTCGGGGGATGGCTATGCCAGGAGGTGGTCCCCTGGGCTTAACGGTTCACCGGCCATCTTCCCGGCTTTGTTGTCTTACTATTTTAAATTCATGTCAACGCTTTCCCTTAATACAAACACACTGTTAAAACAGAAAAATCCAGCCGGAGTTATTCAAAAAATCCATGAATGACTCTGATAACTAATCAATAGGTTGAATGAAATTCATCAATTCCCTGTCGTGGTTATGTACAATTCTGCATTCGTTATCGAAATACATTGTAGCACCGTTTTCGGCAGTATAAGTCTCCCAAAACGGCAGCATCTCCTCAACATTCGGGTTACCTGATTTAATGAAGTTTATCCATGCCGAACTCATTTTGTCGGCCATTTTCCAGGCTTCTTCGGTATTGCCTGTCCAGTCGGGCCTGAGGTCAACTGTGTTGAATGCCAGAGGAATGTCCAAACCATGAAAAGAACCCTTCGATGCATTGTCAACACCACTTTTCCATGCCAGGAAATAAACATACAAGGGGGCATTTGTCTCCATTGCCCTTGCATCGGCAGTGCGTATGGTATATGGCCTGAAAACTTTATCAATTGACAGAAGATCCTGAGGGGTATAATCGGGATAGGCCTTTGCGAACAGCTCAATGTATTGATCGGTTTTGTCACCATATTCTTTTGCAAGGCGTTCTTTTGCATCATCCGTTGTCAGGTCTTTTTCGCCATAAAATGTGGGCATCATCTCGTTCAGCGTGGAGCCCATCATAAGGGGTATGTCGTAAGAGATATCGGCAAATCCGGGGCTGAAAGGCTGCTGGAGCAAAACAACACCATCGGCCGAAGGTGCAAAACCAAACATTGTTGAAGATCCGGGCCTGCGTGGACCTGAAATTTTGGCTATTGCATCATTTCCTGCTTTCACAAGATCCATGTAAGGGATTGTATCCAGTTGTTCAACATCGTTTAATGTAAGTCCCAAATTTTCAAGAACGGCTAATCCCAGGGCTTGAGATTTTTCTTTTGTCATTGTGTTTAAAAGGGTTCCACTTTGAATAATTGCCTTGTGGAACAACCCTTTTGCGGCAGGCATACACATAAGTGTTCCAACTTTTCCGCCACCTCCCGATTCGCCCACAATGGTCACATCGGAAGGGTTGCCGCCAAAATTCCCGATGTTGTTTTGTATCCACTCAAGGGCTTTCACAATGTCGAGCATACCCACATTGGCCGATTGGGCAAATTTTTCGCCACTTGCAGACAGATCAAGAAAACCAAGAATATTCAACCGGTGATTTACAGATACAAACACCACATCCCCTTTTTTAGCCAACGCTTCACCATACGTCATGGGATCGTTGCTGGCGCCAACATGAAAACCGCCGCCATGCAACCAGAGCATTACCGGTCGCTTCTTGCCATCCATTATTCCCTGTGTCCAAACATTTGCACTGAAGAGTTCTCTTTCGTTTTGTATAGAATCGGGATACCAGGGCACTATTTGTCTGGCTACCGGCCCAAAATCCGTGCATTCAAGAATTCCGTCCCAGGCATCAGGATCCTGTGGAGGCATAAATCTTTCGGCTTTGGCATAAGGTATCCCCTTAAAGGCATAGACAGTATCGTTATAACTGCCAGACACTTCACCCGAGGTGGTACTAACCACCAGGTTTTGATTTTGGTCTGTTTTTGGGTTACATCCCGAAACATAAAATAGGGTTGTAACAGAAAAAAAGAAAATAAAGTTTGTAAATGGTCTCATAGTATAAAAAATTGTTTTTGTTTAACCTTGTTCAAATAATTGAACTATCCATAAATTTGCGGAATCTTTTAATGGTATCCAAACTTCGTCAGGCTGAAAATTCTCATCATCAGGAAATTTATTTAGTATTAATCTCATTTTAAGTTATTTTAGTTACCAGACATTTAATATTTGTATGTATCCTTTCAATGTCACACAACCCACCGACCGCGCACCACCAGGCGCAGCCCTGAGATTTGCATAATGTTAACGTGCGTTATTGATTTGTTTTTATATTTTCATCCAGTATTGATACAAATTTTCCACTTCTCAATTCTTCCCCTTTTGCGATAATTTTCCCCTCCGGATTAATTAAATACAATGTAGGGTATTGAAAAATATGATACTTTTTCTGTATTGCCTTTTTTCCCTTGTCTGGAATTATTGTCCATTGAACCTGGTATTTTTCTATAAAATTATCAAGTTCATGGGGCAAGTTGTCAGCAATGCCAATAATTTCAAACTGCTCTCCACCATACTTTTTGTAGATATCAATATAATAGTCCCGGATTTCTTGTACACAAGGCGCACAGCCAGTTGACCAAAAATCCAGAAGAACGAATTTTCCCTTATAATCAGAAGGGAAATCTATGAAGTCTCCAGAATAAGTCCTTGCAGTAAAACCGACGGGTGGCATCCCAACTTGCGTACTTCCATTGGTTAGAGCTTTTGTCTCCTTTGTTAAAAAGATTTTCAAACCATCACTGCTACAATCTAATTGATAGTAAGAATTACCTAATTTTAGATATTCTCCTACATTGAAATCTTTGCTTTTTTTATTCGCAGCACTTGAAACCTTAAAGGTTGTGCTCTCCTTGTATCGATAACTTATTGAAGGTCGAACCTCAATTTTATAGTTTATTGAATCAAATTGAAATTTTGCTGTTGCTTTTTCACAGAATTGCAACCACATACCATTTTCATTTTCAAAAAAGGCAATCCAGGTTGAATCTTGTTCAATCTGACCATCAATAATCTTCTCATAAATTACTTTGTGCGGCTGAAATTCTTTATTTGTGTTACCATAGAAATGTTCAGTTCCTTTCGATGTTTCAAAGGGAATTTCATCCGCCAAGTCAAAATCATTATCAGAGTCAAATAGGTAATAAGCTTGTCCGGTCTTGGAAACTCCTGTTGCAATAATTACGAATGTTTTCACATAATTGGAGATACAATTTGTGGTATCACTTCCCCATGCCTGACAATAAAATTCAAAGTCCTTTCTTTCAACCATTCCAGCTTTGTAGGCTTGAAATAGAGCTTGAATATTGTTTAACCATGTATAATAGATTTTTACATCTTCAAGTGAATCTGAAATTCCTTTTACATCAGGAAATACGTTGTCCCAAAAGCGACCATCTTTAGTACTCATACCCATGTATCCAGCAAAATCCTCGATTGGTGTACTTTGTCTAACTGCATTTAATTCAATAAGAGTGTCCAATTCAGTAAATGACTCTTTTGCTTTTTTACAACCAATTGATAATATTAACAAAAGGCTAATCAGAATAATGTTACAATGTTTCATATTTGGTTTCTTTTAATGCACGTTAACGTTCCGCAAATATGATAAGTTGCGGATTGCGTGGTGCTTTCCTGTCGAAAAGCACCGAGGCTGATGCGAGTTATAATGTTGATTATCAGCACCTAAGCCACAATTAATTATATTTTGCTATTAGGTGGCGTAATTTTTTCTTTATCTTACTTTTGTTTCTCTTAGCACAAACAACTCCTCTGTAGAAATGATTTTCTTAAATCCCTTATTCTCCAATCCTTTCCTAAGAACTTTGTCTCCTGACCAAATATCACAATTGTAAAATAAGGAAAAGGCAACGTATGGAATATCTTTATCATCAATATCCTTAGCTAAATCCTCCGCCAATATCCACTTATCTTCAGGAATATGAATTTCTGACATGAACCTAATTGGTTTTGTAACTTTATATTCAATAATTTCAATTTCCTTTATTGTCATTTTTGAAATCATTGAAATCTTGCTATGATATTTTCTAAGTTCTGTTCGTAAATAATCCGGAGCTAAGAAATCAAACGTTCCTTCTGAATTCAATAGCAAATCAGCTATCCTGCTATTTGTATTAAGGATTGCGCTAAAAACAACATTGGCATCAACGATTATTCTCACTTAACAAATCTTTTGCGGTTTTTAGACCACCAGTTTTCATTTAGCTCATCAGCAAGTCTATCCGCATCATCTTGTGTCGCCTTACTTTTAGATGTTATCTCAAGATACTCTAAATAATCCATAATTCTCTGGAATCCAAATGTATCCACTTGCTGCGACACTTTTATTACTATTTGATTATTAGTTCGTTCAACAATCATATCGTTTATATTTTTATCAAAAATACACTAAACCTATCAAATTTACAACAACTTTGAGTCAATGCGTATTATGCCACCTAACGTATAGGAATTTGAAGCGTTGCGCTTTAGAAGCACAACCTATCAATCCATCAGCCTGTTTGTTTATATGTACTTCGCTCAAAGTTACTTCTTTCCGCGCAATGCTTTAACATGCTGTGTGTGCCCAGCATGAGCATTTGCACACCCTACTGAAAGCTCTGAAAAAATGTTGAAACGTAAGTTCCATCGAATACCATTGAAAATAAACAATAATAATGAGATGAAAATACAAATTTTTGGGGTTAAACAATAGTGTGTAGCATGAAATATTTCCAGAGGGTGCCCCGTCCGGCTTAAGCGGTCAGACGGGAAGTCCCTTACGGGCGGGGGTAATCCCGCATTTCTGCGGGACAGGCTGCCTCGAACCGTTAGTCCCGATAGCTATCGGGAGCAAGCTGGTTTACCGTGAGGTAAGCAGTGAAGGAATCCGCCAGCTGGCGGAAAACTCCGGTACTGACGAACAGGAATCGCATATGAGGCTTGATAAGTTGGATAAGCAAGCACATCATTGTAACGTCCAAAAGCCCGAAGGGGAGAGTGCTTATCAAGTAGATGCGGCAGTGATTGGAGGAAGCCCGCCCGGCTGAAGTGGTCGGACGGGGAAGATGCTCTTACCTGGGGAGGCCCCGCCAGTTGGCGGGGAGTCAGCAGAAGCCATAGTAGGTTAAGAAAACGAGCTGTCATTAAACGGCGGAGGACTCATCCGCCAGCTGGCGGAAAGGGCTGAACGTTAAGTTGTTCCAAATGCTGTAAGGATCCGCCAACTGGCGGAAGCCTTACATTAAGCGGGACAGGGAAAGAAGAAAAGTAAACTAAGATGATTGAACAAATTCTTACACGGAAGAACCTGTTACAGGCGATGCGGCAAGTCCAAAAGAACCACGGTTCGGCAGGAGTTGACCACATGCCCGTGACCAAACTGTCTGAACTCCTTGAAATAGACAAGGATGAACTGACAGTGAAAGCTCGTTCGGGGAAGTATTTGCCACAACCCATTTTAGGAGTAGAAATCCCGAAAGGGAACGGGAAAACCAGATTACTGGGAATCCCCACTGTTACCGACCGTTTACTTCAACAAGCGGTTTTACAGGTTATCAATGCACGGTTCGAGTTTGAATTCTCGGATTCCAGTTTTGGGTTTCGGCCAAACAAGAACCTGCATCAGGCAGTTTCAAAAGCACAGGGATACATCAACGAAGGTTTTCAGTATATCGTAGATATTGATTTGAAAACCTTTTTCGACGAAGTTGACCACTGCTATCTGCTGCAACTGCTCTATCGAAAAATCAAGTGCCGCGAAACCATGCGCCTCATTCGCAAATGGCTGCGCGCCCCGATTCAAATAAAGGGGAAGTTAGTCAAACGGCGAAAAGGCGTGCCACAAGGTAGTCCGTTGAGCCCGTTGCTGTCCAACATCATGTTGCATGAACTGGACAGGGAACTGGAAAAACAAGGTTTACGGTTTGTCCGCTATGCCGACGATTTTAGCATTTACGTTAAAACCAAAGCAACCGCCCGAAAAGTAGGCAACAACATTTACAAATTCCTACGGGACAAGTTAAAGTTGGCCATCAACCGGGAGAAAAGCGGCATCCGCCGACCTGTACAATTTACCTGTTTAGGGTTCGATTTTGTGCCTACCTATGTGAAAGGCGAACGGGGTAAGTATCAACTGGTGGTTTCAAAGAAGAGCTGGGAAAAGTTTAAGCAAAAGCTGAAAACCATTACCCGGAAAACCACACCGATGAGTTTTGATGAACGCATTGAAAAACTCAACGAAGTTCAGCGGGGATGGGTAAATGCTTTCCGAACGGCAAGCATCCAAAACAAACTCAATGAACTGGACGGGCGGATACGCAACCGGCTTCGCTATTGCGTTTGGTCCGCCAGCTGGCGGAGAAGAAACCTGAACGGAAAAGGAAAAACCTGATTCGATTAGGGATTGAACCACAACAGGCCTATGCATGGAGCCGTTCAAGGATGGGTGGATGGGCAATTGCTCAAAGCCCTCCCGATAGCTATCGGGATTGGAACTACAATTACGGTTGAAAGGTTGAAAAAGCGGGGTTACGTTCCTTTGCTGGAACTCTATACTCAAATTAAACCTGTTAAATGGGACGGAACATTGTCCCTTGGGTATTCCTGACGACTTAACGAACCGCCGTGTACGAGACCCGTACGCACGGTGGTGTGAGAGGTGCTCCGGTGGGCTTAACGGCTCACCGGCCATCTACTCGATTAGCTTTAGTAATTATTTTAACCAGTTCTCAAAATTGTCCTTATTTATTACTTCGAAAGATGAATCAGGGTATGTATTTTTCCATTGAGTAGGAATTTTCACCTTTGATTCTTTCCATTTAAACTCATATCCAAACAAAGTACCATCTCTTTCTTCAACCCAGTCAATTTCCTGCTGTTCATAGGTTCTCCAGAAATAATTATTGGAAGATAGTCTTTTGTATTCTTGATATTTCAGCCTTTCACTAATCATGTAGTTTTCCCACAAGATTCCAATGTCATTTCTAGATTCAATAGAATTGAAATTTGCAATTACAGCATTTCGTATTCCATTATCCAAGAAATACCACCTTGAATTTTTAGTTATTTCCTTTCGCAAATTTCTACTAAATCCTTCTACTTTATGAAGTATGAATACTTTACTCAATAAGTCAAGATATTTTTCGACAGTATTCTTACTAATTCCGAGTTGTTTCCCTAATTCTTGAATCGAAACCTCTCCTCCAATCTGAAAAGCTATTAAACGCAAAAGGTTGAATATTTTTTGAGAGTTCTTGATGTTTTCATAAGCAAGAATATCTTTTAACAGGTATGAACTTACCATTTCGTTTAAATAATCTATTTTATCCTCTCGGTCAGGGAGATGAAGTAATTCTGGATAGTTTCCAAACACCAGTCTTTCTCTTACCTTATCTATCTTTTCAATATTATTCTCAACTTGGTTGTACTCACTCTCTGAAAGCGCAAACAAATTTAAAGTATATTTTCTACCCGTTAAAGGTTCGCCAGCATCTTTGTGAATATCAAATGATGATGAACCAGAAATGATAATTTTCAAATCTTCAATTTCATCAATCATAAGTTTTAGTTTCAATCCAATTTCAGGTATCTTTTGTGCTTCATCAATGTAAAGTAATTTATAGGAACCTAAAATTTGCTTATAATTCTCAGCACTTCTTATTGCAAGTTTATCGTGTACATTTATATCCTCGCCATTTAAAGTTAAAACTGGTTCTTTGATTTTATCAAGCACCTCTTTTACGAGAACAGTTTTTCCAACTCTTCGAGCACCAAATACTATCACAACCTTATTTGATTGCAATTTCTTTATTATATTTTCTGATAAATCCCTAACTAAATAATTCATAATACCGTCATTTATTTGACGCAATTTACAATAATTCCGTTAAAGTATCAAATTTGCAGTGCGCTCATATTATTAAAGCTAACGGTCAGGTGCAAATTTTCGGGGCGGGTAGCGTGCGATTTCCTGTCCGAAGGATAAGGAAAATCGTGCGTGAATCCGCCGACCGCGCACCACCAGGCACAGCCCTGAAATTTGCACATTGTTATGGCTTGGCGTTTTTAGTTTTATTCATTATTTTATTGAAAGATATTAATTCTCTCGCGAATACTATAAATTTTGTTTCATCGCCGACAGTTAAAGATGTAAATAGGTACATAATGTTTGAACTTTTAAAAATTTCCTTTTTTTTATCTGCATTATTGATATAGTTACTGAATGAAGGAAAGCTTAAAAAAGTCAACTCTTTTTTACTCAAAGTTTCATGTTGAGATTTAAGCAAATAAGAATCTTTATCAAAAAGATACAACCTTGTTTTGGAATCAAGTTTTAGTTTTTTATTGTCAATTAAATCTTTTTCCAGTTCTGTTTGATAAACATTCGTGAGCCTTTCAGCATAGTTCTTCAAATTGTAACTTTGATATTTCTCGATGGAAAGAAAAATTACAAAAAACAATATTAAGCTTATAATTGCAAGAAACCACATGAGTTTATTTGTTTAGTTTTACGCTTAGCCATAACGTAATAGTATTTTATCCATCGTTAATGCAAAATTCAACAATGTGCTAAAATTATAAATTATAGCCATACATAAGTTTATTTTAAAGAAAAATGATGGATAAAATATAGTTGGACGATGCCGCCGGGTTAGGGGCAGCGGCGTTTCTTTTCATTTCTATGTGCCTTTCATATTTTGTTGTTATCATCGCGGTTGCAAA